>Ga0209023_10003135_pt1 | contig 19941 bp, 12 predicted proteins | sample LakOneMetagenome_FD_187468 | JGI IMG/M metagenome (GOLD analysis project Ga0209023, IMG submission 187468) | Freshwater and sediment microbial communities from Lake Erie, Canada (SPAdes) (version 2) | ecosystem: Environmental > Aquatic > Freshwater > Lentic | place: Lake Erie, Canada...
TTTAGCCTCACCTACTGCGGTCCTTAATTTCTTTTGCTTCTTTCAGCATTATAGAACGCTCTTCACGAGCCTGAGCAAGCAACTTTTCGTTTTCAGACTGCAGCTGGCTCATTTCGTTCTTTACACGCTCGGCAGATGCTATTGAATCAGCAATGCCTTTCTCACGCTCACCAAGTGAAGACAAAATTGGTCCCCACGCGAATTTGCGCAGTATCATGAATACAGCAAGAAATGCGATAAGCGTCCAAAAGAATAAACCGAGTTCCGGGGTTAACAAATCCATTTTAAAATCAGTTAAATGGTTAAAAAGTTAATGGTTAATTATAATTACTCTATTACTATCAAGCCCCTTAAGGGACTGGGATGGTTGTTTTAAATAACTGCATCCATTGCCCTATGCTTTAGATGCAGTTATTATTTTCTTTGCCGACTACTAAACGAAGATAGCGAGGATACCTGCGATAACCGCAAATAACGCAACACCTTCCACGAATGCAGCAGTCAGGATCATGTTAGCGCGGATGTCGCCCATAGCTTCGGGTTGGCGAGCGATAGCTTCTACCGCACCTTTACCGATCTGGCCGATACCAACACCTGCACCTAATGCAGCGATACCTGCGCCTACAGCGCCACCAGCTTTCGCTAAGTCGCCGGCTAACATAATTGTGTTCATTAAAACTGACATACTCTATGGTTTTGATTATAAAAAAAACTCGTTGTTATTACTACTGTTAATGTGCGTGCGCCTCATGTGCATCATGGCTATGGTCACCTTCCATCGCCTGTCCTAAGAACACTGCTGTAAGGTTTGCAAAGATGAACGCCTGGATAACTGCTACCAGCAATTCAAGCATGAACATGAATATGGAGAACGCAAGTGATACGATCACGAAACCACCACCTACATAAACATTCAATAAAGCGAAGATGAATATGAGGCAGATAACGCTCAGGATCACGATGTGGCCCGCAAGCATGTTTGCAAAAAGACGTATCATCAATGCTACCGGCTTAATGCACAATGACATTACCTCGATAAGCACCAGCAATATCTTTACTCCAAATGGTACGTTTGGCGGATTCAGCAAGTGGCTCCAGAAATGCTTGTTGCTGTTTGCCATCATTACTATGAATGCTATAAGTGCCAGGCAAGCTGTTACTGCTATATTACCGGTAAAGTTTGCACCACCCGGTAAAAGGCCCAGCAGGTTGTTGATCCATATAAAGAAGAATATGGTGAGCAACAACGGCATGAACTTTAAGTATTTCGGACCCAGGTTCGGCTTAGCCACTTCATCCCTGATGAATATTACGATCACTTCAATTGCATTCTGAAATCCTTTAGGAGCAGCAATTGCGCCGGTCTTGTATTTCTTAGCAGCAGAGGTCATAGCCCAAAGCAACAATGCAACACCTATCAGCATAGAAAGAACGTTCTTGGTGATAGACAGGTCATAAACTTTAGAACCGTCAACAGCCAGTACTTTTTCCTTCATGTTCTTTTCTATATACAGGCCATCATGTTCGTTGCTTATTCTTTTGCCATCAGCCAGTTTGTGCCATTCTTCAAAATGAGATGAAGAAAATACAGAAAGACCTTTGCCGGACTGGTAAACGATCATTGGCAATGGGAAAGCAACCGGCTTTTCAGAACCGTCTGCATTTTTCAGGCTGAATAAGTGCCATTCGTGAGAATCTGATACGTGGCCGAATACCAGTTCGGTGATGTTTATTCCTTTCTTTTCTTCGTGCGCAGGAGCAGAGACTTCGCTTGCCGGAGCCTCGCTGTTTCCTTCATGCTGAGCAAATGAAGAACTACTAAAGCCAACCAGCCCCGCAACCAATATCAATAAGGAAAAAATACGTTTACTAATCATTACCAGCTCCAAATTTTGTGCAAAGGTAGGAGTTTTATGTTCAAAAAACCTTCTTTGAACCATAATTTTCTTCAAAATATTTGAAAATAGACGCTATATGCGGCCCCGACATCCATTTCAAGCAATATTTCAATAAAACTCATCTAATAACAATAATTTCCATGCGCAGTCGTTTACCATTTATGACCGTACCGAACCTGCGACTGTATAAATATGTACGACTCATTCCAGCCACTTATTTCATGCTGATGGGTGCCAGTTTGTTGCTGACCGACCTATTCTCTAAATTCGAGTTTACCTGGAAGCAGTTTATTTTTATGCTGTTCCTTTCTGTTCCTTTCTTCGTGCGTAAAGTATGGGTTTATCTTATCTCCGGCATCTGCTACAGCATTATGTTTGGCTACGTCTTTATTGCAGCCACTGTTTTTTTAGTTCGCCACCTCAGCGGCGAACCATCTCATAATACAGCAGTAGACTACGTACGTGGGTTCACCTTTGTTACGATTTCACTGGTGTGCGCCTTTTCGCTGATCTGGCAGTGCGTGGACCATTCCGGTCATAACATACATGTCAAAGACAGGCTTTGATCTCGTTAAGCTATAATAACAAAACAGCCCATCCATAAGGACGGGCTGTTTAATATTTGCAACTACAATGCTTACAATGCCATAGCATCGTCATCTGCTTCGCTTACCTGCGGTGCAGACTGCTCTGTAGCTTCAGTTTTGTTTTCGTTGCGTGGTGCACGCTCTTCACGCGGGCCACGGTCGCCACGAGGACGGTCATTGCCACCACGGCCACGGTCACGGTCGCCACGTGGGCGGTCATCACCACCTTCACGACGCTCACGCGGTGCCGGCTCTACATAACCATCAGGCTTTGGCATCAGCACTTTGCGGCTCAGGCGCAGCTTACCCGTTTTAGGGTCTGTACCTGTCAGCTGTATCTTTACCTTATCGCCTTCCTTCAGCACACCGTCCAGGTTGTCCAGGCGCTTCCAGCTTACTTCAGATATGTGCAGCAATCCCTGCTTGCCCGGCATGAACTCTACGAATGCACCGAAAGGCATAATGCTCTTTACAGTTCCTTCGTAAGTACCGCCGATCTCAGGAATAGCTACTATGCCACGGATCCAGTTAAGTGCCTTGTCGATGCTCTCCTTGTTGTTAGAGAATATCTTGATGACACCCTGGTCGCCTACTTCTTCAATATTTATTTTAGCGCCTGTTTCACGCTGTATTTCCTGTATGATCTTACCGCCAGGGCCTATTACCGCGCCTATGAACTCACGGTCTATATTCAGCTGCTCTATGCGTGGTGCATGTGGCTTCAGTTCAGCACGTGGTTCAGGTATGCACTGGTACATTGCATCAAGGATGTGCAACCTGCCGCGTTTAGCCTGCTCCAACGCCTGCATCATTATTTCCATGCTCAGGCCATCGCACTTGATGTCCATCTGTATGCCGCAGATACCATCACGTGTACCTGTTACTTTAAAGTCCATATCACCCAGGTGATCTTCATCACCGAGTATGTCTGTAAGTACAGCGAACTTGCCGCCTTCAGATATCAGGCCCATAGCCACACCACTTACGTGTTTTGGGAAAGGAACACCTGCATCCATCAACGCCATAGAACCTGCGCAAACAGTAGCCATTGATGATGAACCATTAGACTCCAGGATATCAGATACTACACGCACTGTGTAAGGATATTCAGCCGGCATCATCTGTTTCAGTGAGCGCAGGGCAAGGTTGCCATGGCCTACTTCACGACGGCTCTGGCCGCGCATCATCTTCACCTCGCCTGTAGAGAACGGAGGGAAGTTGTAATGCAGTATGAATTTCAGGTAGTCTGACGTCTGTGCAGTTTCCAGCAACAGTTCGTCATCAGTAGTACCTAATGTAACGGTAGTTAATGATTGTGTTTCACCACGTGTGAATAAAGCTGCACCGTGCGGAGAAGGCAGCAAGTCTGTTTCGAGTGTCAGCGGACGAACCACTTCCAGTGTACGGCCATCAAGGCGCACCTTTTCGTTGATCATCATTTCACGGATCACTTTCTTTTCCAGGTCGTGGAAGTAAGTGCTGATCAGCGCTGCATCTTCAGCAGGCATTTCTTCTGCTACTGCTGTTGCTTTGAATTCTTCTTTTATTGCTTTGAAAGCGTCGCCACGCTCGTGTTTGCCCAGCGCGCCTTTTGCTACATCATATATCCTTTTAGAGAATAGTTCTTCGATCCTTGCTTCAAGGGTAGGATTAGTGTACGGCTTAGTGTATTCACGTTTGCTAGTTACACCTTTCTTCTCACGAAGGTCGTGCTGCAGTTTCACCTGCTCCTTGATGGCTGCATGGCCAACTTCGATAGCTTTGATCAAACCTGCTTCTTCGCACTCCTTACCTTCACCTTCCACCATCATAATGTTGGTAGCAGTAGCAGCAACTATAATGTTGATGTCTGCCTCAGGTATCTGGCTGCGGGTAGGGTTAACTATATATTCGCCATTGATGCGCGCTACGCGAACCTCAGAGATCACTTCCTGGATCGGAATGTCGGACACTGCAAGTGCCGCAGACGCTGCGAGGCAAGCAAGTGAATCGGGCATTACTTCAGCATCAGATGATATAAGTGATACCAGTACCTGTACTTCGCACAAGTAATCATCAGGAAACAATGGGCGCAATGCGCGGTCTATGAGGCGTGATGTAAGTATTTCGTAATCGTTAAGGCGGGCTTCACGCTTGAAGAATGAACCCGGGATACGGCCCGCAGATGCGAACTTTTCCTGGTAATCCACGCTTAGCGGAAAAAATGACTGTCCTGGTTTTGGTTCTTTGGAAGCTACTACTGTAGCCAGTATCATGCAGTTACCCTGGCGCACTACTACGGCGCCGTCAGCCTGACGGGCCATTTTGCCCGTTTCTATGGAAATTTCCTGTCCGTTGGCTGAGGTCAGCGATACGGAAATGGGATTTGGAGTCATACTATTAAGTATTAAAAGTTAAGTCAAAAGTCAAAGAGCAAAACCAAAGTACCTTACAGGTATTATCCGTTCTTTCCCTTCAACTGTATTGTGTAGTACACTACACCGCCTGAATTAAAAAAACAATTCCCAACCGTTTGCAGTTGGGAATTGCTCATTCAGTTATGCTTATTTACGTAAGCCCAGCTTTTCGATGAGGCTACGATAAGATGCGAGGTTGTTGTTGCTCAGGTAAGTCAACAGACGTTTTCTGCGTCCTACCATTGACATTAATCCGCGGTTTGTAGAGAAGTCCTTTTTGTTGGTCTTCAGGTGCGCAGAGATATGGTTGATACGCTCTGTGAGCATAGCTACCTGTGCTTCAATAGATCCGGTGTTTGTTTCGTTGCCACCAAAGTTTTTAAAGATATTCGCTTTCTTTTCAGCTGTAAAATGAGACATTTGCATCAAAATTTTTAAATAAATACACTTTTTTCGAGCGGCAAAGATATGAAAAATAATATGAAAACTCCATTTAGATGAGTTTATCTTTTATTATCTTTATGTTTTGCCTCTCCTATATATCATGCATTAATGTTATTTACTATCTATTTCCTGTTCTTATAAATACTCCCAAAGGGCAGTTAACAAAATAGCACTATATAATATACCCGACCATTAATCTCTATATTTATTTAAAAAAATAGATATTTTTAATCCACTATGAATCAAGAACAGTTAGCCCAGATAAGGCAAGAGGCCGTCAAATGGATGCTGTCCATACTGGGTGCGCTGGTGGTCTATGCGATTGTCGCTGCTATCACGCTAAGCGTTTATCATCCGAATACAGATCAACTGTATAAAACAGCGGAAGATATACTGGCAGAGACGTGGCAGGTGATGCCCGAGCCTATGGAGTCTATATTGTTCAGGCTAGGCATAGTCACCATTCTTCCTGCTCTGTATGGTTTTTATGTGCTGCTCTCCCGCTCTACGCTGCCCGGTAAACTGGCAGCACCTTCTCCATTTCTAATCCTGTCTTCATTATTTGTTGCTGCTATTGCAATTATGGTCATCAGCGATCTTTGCGCACAGAACAACTCTGATAATACCAGTCGTATTATGCCCGTTGGGGCAAATGGGGGCCGCAATACCAATTTCAGCTTTTACTTCCAGGATTTTTTCCTAGGCAACTATTTCTGGTTATATGCAATTGTTATAGTTCCTGCAGTATGCTATCTGTTCTTTGTACACTCGGCAATAAAGCAGTGGCGGCATTATGCAAAAGCCCGTAAGGCAGCTATATATGCTGCATACTTACTATTGGCAGCGGTGGTGATATGCATCGCCGCCATGAATACCTTTTCCTTCCCTTATTCTGTAGAGAACAGGTATGATCTTGCTGCAGTTTACTACTCAGTAACTCAGGTATTTGCCGGCTCGCCTATGCTGGTAGATGGCTTTACCAATACTTACGGACTCTACCCTCACTTCCTGGCACCGCTCTTTAAAATGACAGGCCTGAATGTGGGCATCTTCTCATTTACCATGTCTTTGCTGCTGACGGTTTGTTTTGCACTTAATTTCTATGTGCTCAATAAATTTACACGTAACAAGGCCATTATGCTCTGTGGCTTTGCCACTATGTTGTTCTTCGGTTATCTGAACAGGAAGCTGGCCACCCATTTCGATAATTATTTTGCGCTCTTCCCTATCAGATATGTGATACCCTCCATGCTGCTGCTGCTTGCTACCTGGTATCTTGCCGCACCATCAACCAGACGATATTGGGTCACAACGTTCATCATGGCCGCCTTTATCCTATGGAATCCCGAGATAGGGATTACCTGCTACATAGCATGGGTGGTAATGAACATACACCGTGATCACTACGATACGCAAGGCCATATTGCCTGGAAGGCCATAGCTGCCCATGTAGCTAGGAACATTGCTGCCGCATTTATAGTTCTCTACGCATTTAAACTCATTACCTGGATTTGCTATGGCGTCGCGCCCGATCTTAGCTTGCTCTTCAGCACAGCCTCGCTATTCTCCGCCGTTGGTTTCGGACTGCTGCCGATGGATGTTGTTCATCCGTGGAACATTATGGCACTTATCATTGTGGCGGGCAGCGTTTTTTCCATTGCCGTATGGTACAAAAAAACTGTTACTACTAAAAGCTCTGTCATATTGTTGCTCACGCTCATCAGTTTAGGTTACCTGGCCTACTTCCAGGGGCGCAGCCACAGTGCGCATTTGTCGTCTGCCATGCCGTTTAGCATATTACTGCTCACTCTGCTTGGAGATGAACTGTGGACAGTCGTGGCGAAGACAAATGAGCGCTTCTTTAGCGCGCTGTTTGTCATCTTCCTGTTCTTTATGTCCTTTTCATTTATAGAGCTCGTGTACAATGCTCCGGGTATTGTTGCCATGATCACCCAAGAAGACGATAAAACGAAATTTGGTGAATTGCCACCCTATTTAGCCTCCGATAAAGAAACCGTAGAAAACAACTCCCAGGAACACGAAAAGATAATTGTGCTGACGCAGAAAAAAAACCAGCCCTTAATGTTTGACGGCAACAAACGTCTATCAGCATTCAATCCCGGACTCATAGATCTTTTTCTAAAAAAAGATGTGGAACGGCTTGAACGCCTGGTAGCCGATTCATCATTCACTGTCTTCCTGGAAAGCGGAGAAGAATACTACCCTTTTCTCCAGAGAACATATGGCATGATAGGCGCCAGGTACGAATATGTAGCTATAGGTGCACGCCTGGTAGCGTTGAAGCCGCGAAAAACGCATATTACCAACAGTTCATTCCTAAAGAGAGCTACTGGGCAAATAGTATACAGAAAGTATGATGACAATGCAGCAAGCTACAGCTCGCGTGCTGACGATGCATTCGGCATACCCCCGGTTAGTTTAGGATCATCCTATTCGGTAGAGGCCTTGTTTTTCAATACACCGCAGATGTTTCCGGAGGCTATTGTGGTTGGTAATGCCTCAAGCCATAGTGGTTTTGCAATTGGCCATATGTACAATGCCCCGAGGTACTTCTTTAATGTAAATGATTTCGTATTTGTGACAACAGTACCCAACAATAGATGGATATATCTGTGTATGAACGTATTTCCGGACCACATGGATGTGTATATAAACGGCGTGCCCATGCCGCGTCAGCAATTAAAAGAAGTGCCGCGCGATACTGACCTGAAATTATCAATAGGCAATCTCTCCGGCGACGCAAAACCCCGCTATTTTGTGGGCGCCATATCAGAAGTCAGTATCTCGCACAATGTTATAGATTCTGCCATGGTAGCGGCTACATGGAGCAGCATAAAACAGATAGTACATTAGGTTGGTGTCCGGGATGCTCGCTATTGAGACTATTCCGAAAATATTTTTAATATTGAAAATTCTACTCGTATTTTTATCGCGAAACGAGCTACAGAACGTTTATTAAATTATTAAACACTGAAAAATCCAGTCAATTAATGAACCCTGATCAACAACTACAACTAAGGGAAGAAGCGCTACGCTGGATATTTTCTATACTGGCAGCAATAGTGGTCTATTTAGTGGTGGCAGCAATAACGCTTAATGTTTACCATCCTGACATCGAACAATTGCGAAAAATGGCGGACGAGTTGCTATTGCCCGACGCAGGCGATATAAGACCGGAACCGATGGAAGCAATGTTGTTCAGGCTGGGCATCATCACCATCATACCATCACTATTGGTGTTTTATACTTTGCTGTGCCGGATAAACTTTGTAAAGGCACTAACGGCAAAAAAAACATTCATGGCGCTGTCTGCGCTATGCGTAGCGGCTGTAGCGGCTATAATCGTTATTGATTTTACGGCAACGAATACATCAGATAATACGAGCAGGTTTGTATCACTAGCCACAGGCGAGGTACCGAATACAAATTTCAATTTCTTTTTTGATGGCTTTTTCCTGGGCAAGTATCTTCCGGTCTATGCGCTTATTGTTGTACCGGCGGTTTGTTGGCTGTTTTTTACAGGGCTGAAAAAAAAGCAGTGGGAAGGCAAGAAACTGCTTGCAGGCAAGGCCGCACTTATCTCCGGCTACCTAGTTTTAGGCGGTGTGTTACTGACCGTAGTGCTGATGAATACCTTTGACACTCCTTATTCGGTAGAAAATAAATATGATTTTGCCGCAGTATACTACTCCATGACACAGGTATTTGCCGGGGTACCCATGCTTGTGGATGGCTTTACCAATACTTACGGACTTTATCCGCATTTCTTAAACCCACTGTTCCAGCTAACTGGCCTTAGTGTATTCAAGTTTTCACTGACCATGTCGCTGATCCTGCTACTGTGCTTTTTGCTGAATTTTTACGTGCTCAGGAAATTTGTAAGCAACAAAATTATCCTGCTCCTTGGGTTCGCCACCATGCTGTTCTTCTCTTACCTGGACCGTAAGCTGCTGAACCATTTCGATAATTTCTTTGCCCTGTTCCCCATCCGTTACGTAATACCCAGTGTATTATTGTTCCTTACATCATGGTATGTATCACGCCCATCGCAAAAACTATATTTTACCACCTTCTTTGTAATGGCCACATTTATTTTGTGGAACCCTGAGATAGGTATTGTGTGCTACCTCTCGTGGATAGCAGTGAATATATACCGGGATCTGTATGATCATACAGGTAAAATAAACCTGAAGAAAATAGCGAAAACCATCATAACCGGTATTGGTGCGGCTGTGATCGTTTTTTACTGCTATAAGCTGGCCATATCAATGACCTATGGCGTATCGCCAGACCTGAGCCTGCTGTGGAATACCATCTTTGTATTCGGCAAGGTGGGCTTTGGATTATTGCCCATGGATGCAGTGCATCCCTGGAATGTGGCCGCACTTATACTCATTGTCGGTTTTATGTACGCCATTGCGCAACTGCGAAAAAAAGCCGTAACGCCAAAAGCTACCATCATACTGCTGCTCTCACTGATAGGTATTGGCTATTTCTTCTATTACCAGGGGCGCAGCCATAGTTCTCACTTATCATCAAGCATGGGCTTCTGCCTGTTGCTGCTCACCATTCTTGGCGATGAATTGTGGGCGATCGTGAAAAGAAATAATGATCTGTTATTCAGCGCATTGTTTACCGTCTTTCTTTTCCTGGTCTCCTTCTCGTTCATAGAGCTGCTCTACAATTCCGATAGGATAATCGCGATGGTGTACCAGGAAGATGACAAAAACCATTATGCAGCAGAAACAGACAATGTAGAAGCCGGCCGGCGCCTTATAGAAAGTACATCGCAGGAACATGAAAAGATACTTGTGCTAGCACAAAGAAAAAATCAACCCTTGTTTCTCGATGGCAGTAAACGTGTACATGCCTTCAATCCCGGGTATTTAGACCTGTTCTTTAAAAGTGATGTGCCCCGACTGGAGGATATGATCGTTGACTCCAATTATAATATTTACCTCGAGTCTTCTAACATTTTCTTCTACTTCATGTACCGGCCGTGGGCTGCAATGGCTGCAAAATATACGTTCAATAACTTTGATCATTCGATGGTCTTGCTTAAACCGAGAAAGCACAACCTTCCAACAAAAGCATTTTTCGACCGTAGAGACGCGCCTGTGATACATAGGAGGTATACGGATGACCGAACAGGCTACAAATCAAGGATCAATGATGCCATGGGTATAGCACCAATATCTCTGAGTTCAGAGTTTTCAGTGGAGGTCTTGTTTTTAAATGCTCCCCAAATGTACCCTGAAGCTACACTTGTAGGCAATGCGCAGGATTCGAGTGGGTTTGCGATCGGCAAAGTATTCAACGAATCGAAGTACTTCTTTGCAATAAGCGGCGCGGGATATGTGATGCCGATACCCGATGGGCAATGGGTTTACCTGGTTATGAATGTGTATCCTGACCATGTAGCTGTTTTCTGCGACGGCACCCAATTGCATAGTCAACCACTGACAAAACGCTGGAGCAACTCCGACCACAAACTCTATATAGGCAACCTGGGAGAAAACGGGAAAGGTCGTTTGTTTGTTGGCGCAATAGCTGAGGTAAATATCGCGAGTAAGGCGATCGACTCTAACCAAATAAGTGCTACATGGACTGAGATGATCAGTACGATGTCAAGATAATGATGCTCTATTGCTTCAAGCCTTGATAATAGTTATTGTCTACCCTGTTAAACCCAAGTGAAATAGCTTTTTCAACATCGGTAATGGCCTGCGCCCTGTTGCCTTTGATATTGTAGGCCATAGAGCGTTCATAGTAGAGCTCACCAAGATCCGGGTTCAGCTTTATTGCCATATCCAGATCCTTTATTGCTTCATCAGGCCGCTTGTTGTCCCGGTACACCCTGCTGCGGTTCAGATAGGATGAATACTGGTCCGGCGCTCGTTTGATCGCTATTTCATAATTGACGAGCGCGGAATCCGTCTTGCCTGTGAAGTTCAGAAAGTTAGCGTAGTTACCATATGCCTGCGGAGAGGGGTCGGCAGCGATAGCATTGCGAAACCACAGACCGGCAGAATCCATGTCTTTTTTTATATAATAAAGAATGGCCAGACCAAGATACATATTGGGGTTCTTAGGGCTGTACTTCAGTGCTTTGAAATAGAGGTTACGAGCCTCGTCATATTGCCCGGCCCCGCGCACCATTTCACCCAACGAGATATATGGGCTGGTATACTCGGGATTAAGCTCTATCGCCTTGTTGAGGAAGAGGTAAGCTGAATCATAGTTCTTCTTCTTTTCATAAGGATCCGGGTTGGTAAGCCACCTCTGGTAGTAAATAAACCCGAGATTATTATAACCACCTATATTACGCACAGGGTCAGTCTTCACCGCATCAAGCCACAGCGTGATGGAGTCATGCCACACCTCGCTGCGCGCGCTGCTTATAAAGAAGAAGGTAACCATGTACACTCCTGCTGCTGCTTTCAGTATATTGCCATAACTCTTTTTAAAATCCGGCTCAAATAAAACCGAAACATACCAGCCGGCTATAAAAAACAAACCGAGGTATGGGAGGTAAGAATAACGCTCCGCAATTATTGCATCGCCCACTTGTATGAACTGGAGGAGCAATGCAATATTGACAAGGAACAGCAGAAAACCGAATACCAATATCCTGTTGTGGCGGGTATAACGCCAGGCCAGAACGACAAGCGCAATAGCGGCAGCAGGACAGAGATAATACACCAACGGAATAGTGCCATTTACTTTTAGCGGATAAGCGTAAACATTGCAAAGGCGCACCGGCAGCACTGCTTTATACAGGTAAGTAACAAAAGCATAACCGCCAAGCGCTATCCTTTCGATGAAGTTGTAGTGGATCTTCTGCATATCCATTGCGCCTGCTGACTGCTGCACTTTTAATGCAACGATACCAAAAGTAAGAGCGACCAGGAAGTGGGGTATCTTTTCGATAAGCAGGGAACGCTGCCATTGGCGGCGTTCAAAGTAATCAATGAGCAGCAATGTGAGGGGGAGCGTTACCGCGACCGGCTTTGACAGCACAGCACAAACAAATAAAAGCGCTACAGCAATATACCATGCCCGTTTATTGGAAGCGGCGGTACGCAAGTAGTATATATAAGAGATGCAGGCCGAAAGATAAAAGAACACATACAGTACGTCCTTGCGTTCGGATATCCAGGCTACCGACTCGACATGCATAGGATGAAGGCCAAATAGTAATGCAGTAACGATGCCAGCGACAGGCCTTTTAGTGAGCAGGATGACCAGCCAATAGACCAACAGTGTATCAAGAACATGAAGTATAAGATTATCAAAATAGTAAAGGGCAGGATCAAGGTGGGCAAAATTATATTCAAGCGCGTAAGACAGGATGGTTAACGGGTGGTAATTACCCATTACCGGCGTTGAAAAAATAGCTTTAATATTTTCGAGGTCAAGGCTTTTGACCAAAACATTGTCCTGTATATATCCGGGATCATCCCAGTTAGTGAACTGATTACTAAGGCACGACCGTAAAAACACCCAGCAAAGGATACTGATAACAGCCATGATGAGCAAATGCAGATATGGCTGAGGGATACCCGAAGATGAACTACCAGCAACTGCATTTTTCATACGAGACGGCTGCTGCACAGCATTTGCTGCAAGCGGATCTGCATTAGTTTGTTGCTTTTTCTTTTTACTGGCCATTTAGCTGTTACTGTTTTAAACCCTGGTAATAATTATTGTCCACCTGCGTATATCCCAAAGAAAGTGCTTTTTCCACATCCTGCAGTGCAGCGACCTTATCGCCCCTCTGCGCAAAACAATAGGAACGCAAGTAGTATGTCTCAGCCACCGAGGGGTTCAAAGCTACGGCCTTGTTCAAATCAATGAAGGCTTCTTCCCACCTGTTTGTATTTTTAAATAATTTGCCCCTGTTCAGCCGTACAACATACAATTCGGGATTGAGCGATACCGCTGTATTATACTCTAATAGTGCAGAGTCGGCCTTTCCTTCCTGTATCAATACATTGGCATAGTCCCCATGGTTCTCGGCGGTAGGTGCTAATCGCACTGCTGTTCTGAAATAGCCGGCAGAGGACGCAAAATCACCTCTCATGTAAGCTATCATGCCCAATCCCTGGTAAGCATTTACAAAAGCGGGATCGAGCTCTACCGCTTTTTGCATCAAATAAAATGCCGAGTCTCTTGCAGCCTGTCTTGCGGCAGGATCTGCCGCTGTATTGCTTTTCGTAAAGTAAATAAAGCCGAGATTATTATATGCGACCGGCGCATTTGCCGGTTCTTTCGCGATTTCATCAGTCCACAGTGTAGTGGCATCATACCATACCTTACACCTTTCGTGGCTTACATAACACAGGCATGCGAGGTAGACCACAATGCTCCCTGTTACCATATCTCTCCATTGCTTCTTAACTCCAGACTCAAAGCATCTGGCTACCAGCCAACCAACAATAAGGAACAAACCAATGTAGGGTATGTAACTATACCGTTCAGCCACAATAGCATCTCCAACCGGAATGAACTGCAACACCAAAATAATTGTCACCAGGAAGAACAAGAGGCCAAAAACAACCATTCCATTTTTTCTGCAGTACTTCCATGCTGCAAAAATGGCTACAATAACCAACAATGGAGCCAGGTAATAAATGTAGGGTAATCTGCCATTAACGTTAGGTGGATAAGGGTAAAAATTGCACAGGTGTGCAGGGATCAATGCTTTCCATAAATAAGTGAGCAATGCATAACAGCCAAGCGCCACACGCTCGATGAAATTATAGTGTACTTTATGGGCATCCATTGCACCACCACCCTGCTGTATCTTAACCGATATAATGCCTGCAATTAATGCCAGGACAAAGTGAGGAATCTTTTCAATAAGCAAAGAAACCTTCCAAGTTCTTTTTTCAAACCTGTCTATAAGCAATAAGACCACAGGTAATGTAACTGCAACCGGCTTTGACAGCAAAGCAAACAAGAACAGGATAATGCCCGCGATAAACCATTTACGCTTCTTCCCATCAGCAGCGCGCAGATAATACATATAGGTGCAACAGGCTCCTATGTAAAACAGCGCGCAAAACAAATCTTTCCTGCCGGCCACCCATGCAGCAGACTCTACATGCATTGGGCTTAAACCAAACAGCAATGCCGTGATAACTGCAGCAGCAGGACGCTTTGTAAGTAGTATTACGAACCAGTAAACAGATATCGTAACCAGTACATGCAGCAAGAGGCTATCAAAGTGATAGAGCCAGGGTTCGAGTTCCACCAGGCTATATTCCAGTGCGTAGCTGAGAATGGTAAGCGGATGATAGTTACCCATCACTGGTTCTAAAAAGATCCTTTTCAGGCCAGTGGCAGAGATATCCCTGATAAGCGGATTGTTGACTATATAACCTGCATCATCCCAATCTGTAAACCGGTTGCCGAGGCAAACCTGCAATACCAGCCATACAACCAAACCAATACCCGCTGCAATAAGTGCATGTGCGCTTTTGCTTATACCTCCGCCATTCATACCAGGAACACCTGCAGATACAGCAGTTCCAGACGGCTGTTTGCTCAGCTTCTGAGGAGTCTCTCCATTAGGTATTTTGCCTTCCCTGATATGCTTCTTTCCAGACATGTACTACTATTATCTTACGGAGCTTTTCAACATTGTATAATACTCCTTGTCCACTCTTGTATAGCCCAACGAGATCGCTTGTTCTACATCCTGCATGGCGCGGGCTTTATTGCCGTCCTGTGTGTGGCAGAAAGAGCGGGCATAATATATCTCTCCCATACCCGGACTTAATGTCAACGCAGTCTCAAAATCTTTCATTGCTTCTGCACATCGATGCATCCGCTGCAACATTCGTCCACGATTCAGGTATGGCGCGCACATATCTGGATTCTGTGCGATAGCGGCAGCATACTGCTTAAGCGCCTCTTCATGGTGGCCGGTCATGTCAAAAAAATTGCCATAGTTACTATGTGCTTCCGGGAAGTATGGCTTTAGCTTAATTGCCATCGAGAAGCAATAATTCGAAGAGTCGAAATTTTTACTGATCGCATGTATGATGCCAAGACCAAGGTAAGCGTTCGCATTTTCAAAATTATTCTGAAGCGAAATGGCTTTGTAATAGTGAATCTTCGCTTCAGGGAACCTGTTAATACTACGCTCCAATTCACCGATGGAGATATACGGATTGGCAAACCCCGGCTGCAGTTCAATTGCCTTGCTTAACAAAGCATAAGCGGAGTCGTAGTAGATCTTCCTGAGCTGCGGGTTCACTTCGTCGTTGAACTTATTGAAATAATTAAACCCAAGATTATTATAAGCATTGGGAGCACGAACAGGTTCTTTTTCTATTTCATCAGTCCATAGTGTGGTGGTATCATACCAAACTTTGCTTCTTTCCCGGCTCATATACCCAAGCACTAATGCATAAACGAGCGCAATTCCCAAAACGGCATACTGCATTTCCTTTTTTCCTCCCGGCTCGAAATAAGATGAGACCAACCAGCCAGCCATAAAGAATAAGCCGAGGTAAGAAATGTAAGTATACCTGTCTGCCAGTATAGCCCCGCCAACAGGTATAAACTGTAAGAGCAGTGCGATATTGACAAGAAAAAATGCTACTCCGAATATAATGACCTTATTCTTCCGGGCGAATATCCATAATAGTGTAATCATGGCTACTGCCGCAAGGGGATACAGGTAGTACATAAAAGAAAGCGAGTCGTTAATACGCTCCGGGTAAGGATAGAAGTTACAGAGATCTACCGGCACAACGGCCTTCCATAAATAAGTAATGAACGCATACCCACCAAGCGCGATTCGCTCCAACGGGCTAAAGGTCACATTTAGCGTACCTAGCGAACCGAAATCCTTCTGATCCAAAACTGACTTAATACCGAAGCCTATTGATATTGCAAGGAATGGCAGTTTCTCAAGCACAAGGCGCAAATTCAAGTTCCGGCCTTCAAAATAATCGATCAGCAATAGTGTTATGGGTAGTACGACGGCAACGGGCTTTGATAACAGAGCGCATAAAAACAAAATGGTAACACCGGCATACAAACCAGCCCTTTTTGCACCGACAGCCCTCAAGTAGTATACATATGCAACGCATGCCGCCATATAGAAGCTGCCGTACAATACATCTTTTCTCCCGGCTATCCATGCCACAGATTCTACGTGCATGGGATGCAGCCCGAACAACAGCGCAGTAACTGCTGCCGCAACCGGCCTTTTTGTCAACACGTTCACAAACCAATATACAAGCAGTGTAGCCAGTATGTGCAACAGTACACTATCCAAATGATACAGCCATGGTTCCAGGCGGACGTGACTGTATTCAAGTGCATAGCTCAGAATAGTCAGCGGATGATAGTTGCCCATAATGGACGTTGAAAAAATATTATGCAGCCCTTCAGAAGAAATATCTTTGACCAGTGCATTATCTTTCACATAACCGGGATCGTCCCAGTTTGTGAACTTATTGTCGAGGCATACATTATAAAAGAACCAGGTGAGCGCGGCTACACAGGCCACAATGGCGGCCTGTACCGAGGGTTTCCGGATATCTAAACCTGACTGCTTTGCCGGAGCAGGTCGTTTAGCAGATGCAGGTTTGTCATTGATTACCTGTTTGCTTTTCGTCTTCGCCATAAACCATAAATATACTTCGTAATCGGGAATTTGGCATAATGAGCACCGGCTTCTTTATCCGCATTATTCCCGCATAAAAAAAGAGCTGCCCTATTACCGGCAGCTCTTAAAAAAAATTTATTTAATTATTCTTTTACCAATTTCTGAACTGTGACGAGCTGACCGCTTTCATCATACAATGAGATGAAGTACACAGCACTGGCCAAGCCGCTCAGATCCAGTTGTTTCGCATCGGACTGCTGTATGGCTATCTTACCGTCCATAGTGCTCAGTACTGCACGTACCTTGACACTTGACTCGATAAACAGGGTACCGCTAACAGGGTTAGGATACATATGCACGGAAACTTGCTCACCAACATTTCCTACACCAACCTGGTGGCTATCGAAATGATAGATGCCTGACCTGCCTTTACAACCAAGGCTGTCTGTGATCTCCACGAAATACCATTGAGAGTAGGTACCTGCCAGTGTAGGTGAGGTAGCATGCGGGATGAGGCCGGTAATACTATCATACCACTGGTAGCGGTAGTTTTTAGGATATACCTTATCAAGATGCAACGCACCTGAATAAGGATCGTAACTAACAACAGGTACAGGTACAGGGAAAATGTAAATGTTCTTGGTAATAAAGCAGCCTGTAGGTAATGTATACCTGACAACAGCTGTACCCGGCAGCCTGCTTGTGAAAATACCGTTACTGTCAACAACGGTATCCAGGACAGGAGTGCTGGTACTCCAGAACCCGCCTATGCTTGCATTATGTAAGGTATCAGTAACTCCGGGGCAAATTGAGTCTATCCCTGTGATCGGGAACGGAACTGGATTGACCAGGAACGTAGTATATGTAGCACATCCCGGACGGATGGTGTACAATATAGACACTGTGTCAGGGGTAATAGCCGTAACTGTACCGGTTGAAGAAATCGTTGCTACAGAAGTGTTCAGCGAACTCCAGATGCCACCGGTAAGTGCATCGGACAAAACAGATGAATTACCCGGACATGCCTGGAAAAAGCCTGTAATAGGCGGAGCAGGAGGAATAACTGTTACTGTACTGGTAGATAAACAACCGGTAGGCAACAGGTAACTCATAATAGCAGTACCACCACTTATGCCGCTTACAAGGCCGGTACCTGAAACTACTTTTGCTACCGGTGGATTGTTAGAGGTCCATGTCCCACCTCCTACAACGTTGGTAACATAACCTGTTCCTCCCTGGCATACACTGTCGGCACCAGAATTCGGGGCAACGGGATTGACAGTAACCACGTAAGTAGACGGACATACAGTTGATGAATAGGCGATCGTAACGATACCAACACCAACACCTGTGACAGTACCTGTAGTGCCTGAACCACTGACTTTTGCAACGGTAGTATCACTGCTGGTCCATACGCCGCCGCCTGTAGATGAAACCAATGGTATAGAAAGGCCCTTACACACTCTTGTAGGCCCTGCAATACCGTCTACATGAAGCAGATATGTGGAATAACATCCGCCGCTGGGGTCATTGTAAGTGATCATGGAAGTGCCGGGATAGATACTTTTTATCACTCCTGTAGTAGAACCAATGGTTGCAGCAGCAACATTACTGCTGGTCCAGTAGCCACCGGTAGTGGAATCAGAAAATGTAACCGTACTGCCCATACAGAGGGGATCAGAGCCATTGATAGGTTTCGGGGACTGCGTAACATTAATGGACACTACAGCATACATGACTGTACATGAAATGACCGTATAGGTGATATAAACATTACCGGCAGATATACCGGTTACAATACCTGTTGACCCAACTGTAGCTATCGCAGTATTACTGCTACTCCATGTACCACCACCAACTGAATCTGTAAGCGCGAGTGTCTGCGCAGTGCACAAACGTGCTGCACCTTTAATTACACCCGGACTAAGGATACATATTGTTACAGTACCGTCGCCTGAGCGCACACCAGGTGTAGTTGTAACTGATGATGTAAGTAATGCATCGCCATATGAAGAGCCACCGGCACCGCCTGTGAAACCACCGGCACCACCGCCATAGTAACCGCCGCCGCCGCCGCCGGAAATTCCGGGATCAGGGACGGTAGGGCCAGTATCACCACCAAAGCCCAGGGCACCGGGATTACCAAAATAACTACCCACTCCATTAGAGAATGCCGCACCAACGCCACCTGCAGTTTGAGTACCACCGGTAGGAGTAGTTGTTAGTGTATATGAATACGGCGGCGCAATAAGTGTTGCCGTGCAGGTAAAAGCACCATCGCCAGTAAGACCGCCACCATTACCACCTAACTGATCGTTAGAAGGTGTACATGCACTGTTATAAGCAGCGCCACCACCACCAGCGGCTACAACCACACGGTTTGCAAGCGCGGCACCACCGACACGTATATCAGTTGCTCCACCACCACTACCTCCGGAAACTACATTAACCGGAGCAGGCCGAGCGGCAACATTACCACCACCATTATAACCACCCGCACAGCCTGCGGCAGTACCTGTGTTACCCGCACCACCAACATAAATTGACAATACTGAACCCGGGGTAACTGCTAAAAAGCCCTGTATACGCCCACCTTTGCCCGGAGCCGTAGGAGAAGGAAGAGGAAAGGTGCCAAATACCGTAGTGCTAGAGGGCCCTACCATGCCGCCTGCGGCTCCATATGCATCAAAAGAAACCAAGTGAACGCCCGCAGGAACAACCCACGTTTGCACAGCCCCGGTATAATTATATGTTGGTTGGGCTATAGCTCCAAATTGCAGCAATATAACAGTTAACAGCAGTAAACAGGTCTTTTTCATTTTCTTATTTTTAAACAAATCACTTTTTTTGAAACCAATTATTCAGTAAGACATACTGTCTAACGAAGGAGGTTGGTATTTGTGTAATAAATACTCTTCCATATCCCAAACCGTCAACAATTATGCCATCTTATTAAAATTCGAAAAACA
>Ga0209023_10003136_pt1 | contig 19937 bp, 19 predicted proteins | sample LakOneMetagenome_FD_187468 | JGI IMG/M metagenome (GOLD analysis project Ga0209023, IMG submission 187468) | Freshwater and sediment microbial communities from Lake Erie, Canada (SPAdes) (version 2) | ecosystem: Environmental > Aquatic > Freshwater > Lentic | place: Lake Erie, Canada...
TAGTCATCGAGTAGGCAAAAACGCTTACAGCAGTGCGGATGTGGCGCAGTGGTAGCGCATCACCTTGCCAAGGTGAGGGTCGCGAGTTCGAATCTCGTCATCCGCTCGAGTGACATGGAATCGGCCGTAGGGCCGGTTCCACTTCATTTGGAGTGAACCCAACACGGTGGATTGGCCGAGAGGCGAGGCAGCGGCCTGCAAAGCCGTATACACGGGTTCGAATCCCGTATCCACCTCCATTCTTGTGGCAGCTTGCGACTGTTGTTATATCAAGACATGGGCGATTGGCGCAGCGGTAGCGCGCTTCCCTGACACGGAAGAGGTCACTGGTTCGATCCCAGTATCGCCCACAGATAAACCCCCGGTAATGCGGGGGTTTTTTGTTTTTAAGCGGCCATTGATCATCACAACGGCGATCGCCGGACATCTTCTGCCACCGGCCTGCACACGCTACCCGGGTGTCCACACTCACCCGGCGGATCGCGGGGCCGGCCATCCTGACATTCAGGCGCCCGAAGATCAGCATGGCTGCATAGGCTGGTTTGCAGACCGAGCATCACACCCACTATCGAAGCGAGGACGATTTCCATGAACCAGGCATCGGCATCAACGCAAGCCGTCATCTACACCAGCACAGGGGGACCTGACGTGCTCCACCTTGTGGAGCGACCGAGCGCAGCGCCCGGTGCCGGTGAGGTGAGCGTGAGAATGCGTGTCTCCGGGGTCAACCCCACAGACTGGAAATCCCGGCAGGGAAGCGCTGCGGGCCAGCCCTTGGCTTTCGCCGAGGTGGTGCCCAACCAGGACGGCGCCGGCGTCATCGACGCAGTCGGAGACGGAGTCACCGACCGCACGGTCGGACAACGGGTCTGGCTCTGGGAGGCCGCGTGGAAGCGTGCCAACGGCACGGCCCAGCAGCTGGTCGTTCTGCCCGCTCATCAAGCCGTTCCCCTTCCCGACGGCGCGTCATATGATCTTGGGGCGAGTCTGGGAATCCCGGCACTCACCGCACATCGCTGCTTGACCGTGTCGCCGCTCGGACCTGATCGGCTGCACCCCGAGGCCCTGAACGGCCGCACGGTTTTGGTCGCCGGGGGCGCGGGAGCAGTGGGACATGCCGCAATCGAGCTGGCGCTCTGGGCCGGGGCAACCGTCATCACGACGATCAGCACCGAAGAGAAGGCGCAACTCGTGCGAGCAGCGGGAGCCGAACATGTCGTGAACTACCGCACCGGTGATGCCGCCACGGAAATTCGGGCGATTGCCCCCGGCGGCGTCGACATTGTTGTGGAGGTGTCTGCGAGCACAAACTCGGCCCTCGGCGCTGAGATCATGGCCCCGAACGGCACCATCGCGATTTACGCCGACAACGGCGGCGATACGGCCGCCATTCCGATCCGGCCGCACATGGTCACCAATACCCGTATTCAGTTCGTGCTGGTGTACACGGTTGATGCGGTGTCCAAGTCGAACGCGGTGGCAGACGTGAGCGCCGCGGTTGCAGTCGGGGCCTTGACCATCGGGGCCGACGGTGGTCTTCCGGTCCACCGCTTCGCCCTGGAGCAGACCGCTGCCGCGCACGCGGCCGTCGCCGCAGGGGTGGTCGGCAAGGTGCTCATCGACATCCCGGCATAGTCGTCACAAAGGCTTAGCCTGAGGGTATGGATACTTTGTTCAACATTCTGCACGTGGTTTCCGGGGTCTTCATCGTCGGTCCGATGGCTATTCTTCCGATGACGGGCCTGCGTGCCATTCGCGCCGGGCAGGCGGGACAGGTCGCCGTCCTGGCCAAGTCCGTCAATATCTTCACCCTGCTGTCGGTGGTGGTCGTCGTTCTCGGCTTCGGTGCGCTCAGTATGAGCGAGCCGGAGCGCGAGTACTCCTTTGCGTCAACCTGGATTTGGCTCTCCATCGTTCTCTACGCGAGCGCCCTGATGATCAACCTTTTCCTGGTCGTACCCGCCATGCACGCTGCCGCAGAAGAACTCAGCGCACGCGAGGGTTCGACTGTCACGACAAAGGTCGCCGGTTACTCCCGCATCGCAATGGGCTCCGGCATAGTCGCCTTGCTGCTGGTCACGGTCGTCGTGCTGATGGTCTGGCGTCCCTGATCGCTGGTGCAAACCGATCCGTCCCAGGCCTTGCGCGACGTGTGCCTCGTGCGTATTTTCGTTCCCAACAGGAGGTGGTGCCATGCGCGCGACAGAGGGAGATCGAATTATCATCCGCGGCAAAACGGTGGAGACACCTGATCGCCATGGCGAGGTAACGGAGATTCGGGGCACTGACGGGGAACCGCCATACCGTGTTCGGTTCGACGACGGTCATGAGACCATCGTTTTCCCAGGGCCGGATTTCGTCGTGGAACACTCTTCATCCGGGTGACCGTGCTCCGTTTCCCAGTCGGCCCCCGCTTCGGCGGGGGCCGTTTCTCTGTCATGGCCGTGCGCCGCTAAAGTTGAAGAGTTCGCATTAAACAGGGAGTTACACACGTGGTTGACGGTTTCGCGCTATTCACCGACCGATCCGTTGTCGCCATGCGCGTCAACGGCGAGCTGAAGGATCTGGCCGCCACGGTCGAGCCGACGGATGTCGTCGAGCCGGTGGAGATCGGTTCGACCGATGGCCTGAACATCCTCCGCCACTCCGCCGCCCACGTCCTCGCCCAGGCGGTTCAAGCCGTCAACCCGGCAGCACGCCTCGGTATCGGCCCACCGGTCACTGATGGTTTCTACTATGACTTCGACGTCGCGGTTCCGTTCACGCCCGAAGACATCAAGTCGCTCGAAAAGGCAATGGATCGCATCATTCGTCAGGGACAGCGTTTCGTGCGCCGGGTCGTGACGGACGATGAAGCCCGCGCCGAACTCGCCGCCGAACCCTACAAGCTCGAGCTGATCGGGCTCAAGGGCGGGGCCTCGAGTAGCTCGACCGCAGCGCCCACCGATCTTGGCGAGGACAACGAATCAGTCGAGGTCGGCGGCGCCGAGCTCACCATCTACGACAACGTCGACCCGAAAACGGGAGAGACGGTCTGGAAGGACCTGTGCCGGGGGCCGCACCTGCCCAATACCCGCATGATCGGTAACGGCTACTCGCTGACCCGCCTGGCAGCGGCATACTGGCGCGGGTCTGAGAAGAATCCCCAGCTGCAGCGGATTTATGGGACGGCTTGGCCCACCAAAGATGAACTGCGCGCCCACCAGTCCCGGCTGGAGGAAGCAGCCAAGCGCGATCACCGCAAACTCGGTGCCGAGCTGGACCTTTTCAGTTTCCCGGAAGAAATCGGCTCCGGCTTGCCGGTATTCCATCCCAAGGGAGGAATCATCCGGCAGGAAATGGAGAACTACTCCCGCAAGCGCCACTCCGAAGCCGGCTACGACTTCGTTTATACCCCGCACATCACCAAGTCGACCCTGTTTGAAACAAGCGGGCATCTCGACTGGTACTCCGACGGCATGTTCCCCCCGATGCACCTCGACGAGGAACGGGACGAGACCGGACACGTCACGCGGCAGGGAGTGGACTACTACCTGAAGCCGATGAACTGCCCGTTCCACAACCTCATCTTCAAATCCAGCGGCCGCAGCTACCGCGACCTGCCGCTACGCATGTTCGAGTTCGGCTCCGTCTACCGCTACGAAAAGTCCGGCGTAGTGCACGGACTCACCCGGGTACGGGGAATGACCCAGGACGACGCCCACATCTACACGACTCGCGAGGGCATGAAGGCGGAGCTCACCAGCACCCTGAACTTCGTGTTGCAGCTGTTGGCCGACTACGGCCTCAACGACTACTACCTTGAGCTCTCGACCAAGGACCCGAAAAAGTTCGTCGGGAGCGATGATGCCTGGGACGAAGCCACCCAGACCCTCGCCGAGGTCGCCGAAGCATCCGGTCTCGAGCTTGTGGCCGACCCGGGCGGAGCCGCGTTCTACGGGCCGAAGATATCGGTGCAGGCCCGCGATGCTATCGGCCGCACCTGGCAGATGTCCACGATCCAGCTCGATTTCAACCTGCCGGAACGCTTCGACCTCGAATACACGGCCAATGACGGCACACGTCAGCGCCCGGTCATGATCCACCGTGCCCTGTTCGGCTCCATCGAACGATTTTTCGCCGTTCTCACCGAGCACTACGCCGGTGCTTTCCCGGTATGGCTGTCGCCGGTGCAGGTCGTCGGCATTCCCGTCTCCGAACAGTACGGACCGTACCTGGACGAGATCATCGCCCGGCTCAAGACCGCCGGTGTTCGCGCTCAGGTGGACCACTCCGATGATCGGATGCAGAAGAAGATCCGCACCCACACGAAGGCGAAAGTGCCCTTCCAACTGATCGTGGGTGAAGAAGACCAGGCGAACCAGGCGGTGAGTTTCCGATTCCGTGACGGCACTCAGCTCAACGGCGTGCCGATCGACGAAGCCATCGCCCGGATCCTGGAATCTATCGAGAGCCGCTCCCAGGTGTTGAGCGCCCCCGTGTCGAGCGCGTCCGTGGAGGTTTGACATGGCCGATCCCGACGGTGTGGAACTCGACAATGAGCTCATCGAGAATTCCTCCGAGTTCGCGGCTGTCCCGGACGCGTTCCAGCGGCTGTGGACGCCGCACCGGATGGTCTACATCCAGGAAGGTCAGCAGCCGCACCCCGATGACTGCCCGTTCTGCTTGGCGCCGGACATGGACGATGAAAAAGCCCTGATCGTGGCACGTGGAAAACACGCCTATGTGCTGCTGAACCTCTTCCCTTACAACAGCGGACACCTGCTCGTCTGCCCATATCGCCACATCGCCACATACGATGAAGCCAGCCCGGAGGAGATCGCCGAAATCGGCGCGCTCACACAGACGGCTATGCGTGTACTCACAGCTGTATCTCGGTGTGACGGCTTTAACATCGGAATGAATCAGGGCCGCATCGCCGGCGCCGGCATCGCGGAACATCTGCATCAGCACATCGTGCCGCGGTGGGCCCTCGATTCCAACTTCTTCCCCATCATCGCGGGCACGAAGGCCATTCCGAAGTTGCTCGGCGAGACACGTCGCGAGATAGCGGACGGCTGGCCCGTCCACCCGATTTAGTACGCCCTCCAGGGCACCCTCGCCGGCGCTCCCGGTCCAGTGCTCTTCACTGAACAGTGCAAGGAATAGGATATTGAGCATGACCTCACACACTTCCTCAGAGCAGTTCGGTTCGAGCCGTGTCAAGCGCGGCCTGGCTGAAATGCTCAAGGGCGGCGTCATCATGGACGTCGTCACCGCCGCTCAGGCCCGCATTGCGGAAGACGCCGGAGCCGTTGCCGTCATGGCGCTCGAGCGCGTGCCCGCTGACATCCGTTCGCAGGGCGGTGTGGCTCGGATGAGCGACCCCGACCTGATCGACAGCATCATCGCCGAGGTCAATATTCCGGTCATGGCCAAGGCCCGCATCGGACACTTCGTTGAGGCGCAGGTTCTTGAGGCCCTCAACGTCGATTACATCGACGAGTCGGAGGTCCTGAGCCCGGCCGACTACAAGAACCACATCGATAAGTGGAAGTTCACCACGCCCTTCGTCTGTGGAGCAACCAACCTCGGTGAGGCGCTGCGGCGTATCAACGAAGGTGCTGCCATGATCCGTTCCAAGGGTGAAGCCGGTACCGGCGACGTTTCCGAGGCGACGAAGCACATTCGTACGATCAAGGCCGAGATCGCGCACCTGTCCTCGATGGGCAAGGACGAGCTGTACGTCGCCGCCAAGGAGCTGCAAGCTCCCTATGAGCTGGTTGCGGAGATCGCAGCCACCGGCAAGCTGCCGGTCGTTCTCTTCACCGCCGGTGGAGTGGCCACTCCCGCTGACGCTGCCATGATGATGCAGCTCGGCGCGGACGGTGTCTTCGTCGGTTCGGGCATCTTCAAGTCCGGTAACCCGGAGCAGCGCGCGGCCGCAATCGTGCGGGCTGTTGCCTTCTACGACGACGCAAAGGTCATCGCGGAGGTATCACGCGGTCTGGGTGAGGCCATGGTCGGCATCAACGTTTCCGACCTTCCGGCCCCGCACCGCCTCGCCGAGCGCGGCTGGTAACCGGCTTCTTCATGATCGGACCCACCGGCACGGTCGTTGTTCCGAGCGATGGTTCCCCGTCGATGTCACTGTCGGCACCGGGCCTAGCGACGGGGGCCGTGTCGGGGCGTTCGCAGGCCGGATCGGACCTGATTGTCGGCGTCCTCGCCCTTCAGGGAGATTTTCGTGAGCACGCTGAGGTTTTGCGCTCGCTCGGCGCCACTGTCGTTCTGGTACGCCGCCCGGAGGAACTTGCCACCGTCAGCGGCTTGGTCATTCCGGGTGGCGAATCCAGCGTCATGGACAAGTTGTCCCGCATCTTCGGACTCTTCGAACCCCTCCGCGCGGCGGTCAGGGCCGGCCTTCCCGTGTATGGAACCTGCGCCGGCCTGATCATGCTCGCCGACACGGTGATCGATGGCATGGTGGGGCAGCAGAGCCTGGGCGGCCTCGACATCAGTGTGCGGCGTAATGCCTTCGGATCGCAGAACGCGTCGTTCGAAACGGACCTGTTGGTACCCCAACTCGGTTCCGCTGCCGTACACGCCGCCTTCATTCGGGCGCCGGTGGTCGAGACGGTCGGACCCCGGGCTAGTGCGCTGGCGACATTGCCGGACGGCAGATGTGTGGCCGTTGAGCAGGGGAACCTGCTGGGTACCTCGTTTCACCCCGAAATCACCGGCGAACATCGCTTCCACGAGTACTTCCTGACCAAGGTGACCACGGCCGCATTTCGTCAATAGCCTCGGGTGTCGGTAGTGTTTGGCAACGATACGTTTGGGAATGAGTCAACGATGACGAAGTATGTGGCCCTGCTGCGGGGCATCAATGTCAATGGAATCACGATCACGATGACCGATCTGGCGGACCTGTTTCGTGAGCTGGGATTCTCCGAAGTCCGGACGATTCTGGCCAGTGGAAACGTGCTGTTCCGGACCGGATCAGAACTGGTCGACCCGAAGGCCTCCGCTGCGGATGCGGCTGAGCGCAAGGCTGTCATCGAAAAGGCCTTGCACGAACGGTTCGATTACGAGGCGTATATCGTGCTCGTGGAAGCGGAAAGTCTTGACCGCATCATCCGGGCCTATCCCTTCGACGCGGAACGCGATGGCTGGAATCCGTACGTGATGTTCGCTTCGGATCCAGCCGCCCTCACCGAGCTCGCCGGCCATGCCCGCGAGCTGGACCCGGCCGACGAGAAAATCGAACTCGGCCACGGTGTTCTGTACTGGGAAGTTCGCAAGGCCGTGGGCGTGAAAAGCCATTTCAGCAAGAAGAGCGGCAAGCCCAAGTACCGGGACACCACGACGACTCGCAACCTGCACACGCTGCACAAACTCATTCACGCCGACAGCGACGCCTGACCAGAAAGCGGCCGCCGCTACCGGTGCGCTTCCGCGTGTGATCGCGACGTCCGGGCTAGAATGGGGGTCGCACCGCGGTGCCAGAGCCAGCAGTCCAGCCTCACGTCACAACGAGCGAGCAACACAACGGGAGATTCATGTCCGGGCATTCCAAATGGGCCACAACGAAGCACCAAAAGGCCGTCACCGACTCTCGCCGGGCCAAGGCCTTTGCGAAGCTCATCAAGAACATCGAGGTCGCCGCTCGGATGGGTGGGGCCGATCTGTCCGGCAACCCGACCCTGGTCGATGCGATTCAAAAGGCCAAGAAGACCTCGGTTCCTAACGACAACATCGATCGGGCCGTCAAGCGCGGTGCCGGGCTCACCGGCGAGCAGGTCGACTACACGACCATCATGTACGAGGGCTATGCCGCGCACGGCGTGGCCATCATGATCGAATGCCTCACTGACAACAAGAACCGCGCTGCTGCCGAGGTGCGCACCACCATGGCACGCAACGGCGGCGCCATGGCCGACCCCGGCAGTGTCGCCTACAACTTCCACCGCAAGGGCGTGGTGGTGGTGAAGAAGGCCGGCAGTATCACCGAAGACGACATCATGCTCGCCGTGCTCGACGCCGGGGCAGAAGAAGTCGTCGACGATGGTGAAACATTCGAGGTTTTGTCCGAGGCACATGATCTCGTGGCAACCCGGACGGCCTTGCAGGCCGCGGGTATCGACTATGAGTCCGCTGACATCGGGTTCATCCCCTCGCTGAAAATCGAGGTTGATGCGGAGACCGCCCGCAAGGTTTTCCGCTTGATCGACGCCATGGAAGACCTTGACGATGTTCAGAATATCTACACCAACTACGATCTGTCTCCCGAGGTCCAAGCCGAACTCGAAGCTGAGTCCGAGTAGCGCTGATGGGTGCAGGACCGAGGGGGGTCCGAGTCCTCGGCATTGACCCGGGACTCACCCGATGTGGTGTCGGGGTCGTGGACGTCGCTGGAAATCGCTCAGCGATCCTGGTAGACGTGACCGTGGTGCGCAGCCCCACCGATCTGCCTCTGGAGCAGCGGCTGCTTATGCTCAGCACGGGCATCGCCGAGATGATGGACCGCCACAAGCCGCAATTCGTCGCCATAGAACGCGTCTTCGCCCAGAACAACGTGGGAACGGTGATGGGTACCGCTCAGATCAGTGGGGTGGCGTTGCTCCTCGCAGCACAGCGGGGGCTTCCGGTGACCCTGCACACGCCCAGCGAGGTCAAAGCGGCGATCACCGGGTACGGTTCTGCGGATAAGAAGCAGGTGGGCACGATGGTCGCCCGCATCCTCGGGCTCGAAGAAATCCCCAAGCCCGCTGACGCGGCCGACGCCCTCGCCCTGGCGATCTGTCATGCCTGGCGCACCGGTATTGCCGGGGGAACGCTGCCCCCGGCAGCGCCCTTGGTCACAGCTTCCCGATCAGTGTCCGGCCTGACGCCGGCGCAACAGGCGTGGCGGGCGGCGGAGCGCGGCGCACTGGTGTCGCCGGCTACCCGTAGTCTTAACCGGTGATCTCCTCAGTACGTGGCCCCGTCCTGTCCGCCGCCGGCTCCACCGTGGTGATCGAAGTCGGGGGAGTTGGGCTGGGAGTGCAGGTCACCCCCGCCACAGCGCTGTCCCTCCGGCTCGACGACGAAGCACGCTTGTTGACGACCCTCATCGTTCGGGAGGATTCACTCACCCTGTATGGATTCCCCACGCCCGATGAACTGGCTGTGTTCGAGCTTCTCGTCGGCGTCACCGGTGTGGGCCCGAAGTCAGCCCTCGGGGTGCTGGCAGTGCTGACTCCGAACCAGATCGCGCAGGCTGTCGCTGATGACGCCGACGCGGTGTTCCGCAAGGTGAGCGGCATCGGCCCGAAAACCGCAAAACTGATCGTGCTCAGCCTGGTCGGCAAGCTGGCCGTCACCCCGACAACGACCTCCAGCGGCGGTCGTGGCCCCGGGGCTGCTTCGGTGGCCACCAGCGTTCAGGCTGCCCTGATCGGATTGGGCTGGTCTGAACGCATCGCCGCCGAGGCGGTTGAGTCAACACTCAGTGAGCTGGCAGCAGAGGGGCCAACCGGTGCAACGGACGTCGCACCGCCCAGCGTCGCCGTCGTGCTGCGGCTCGCCCTCGGTCGTCTGGGCCCGGCCCAGAACCCGGGACACCGCTGATGGCCCCTGATCCGTCCGCCGTCGACCCGGGGGTCGCTCTGACCAAGCCCACCCTGGAGAGCGAAACCGAGCTCGCTTTCGAAGGCGCGTTGCGTCCCGCCAGCCTGGGCGAGTTCGTCGGGCAGGCGAAGGTCCGCGGTCAGCTCCAGCTCATGCTGACCGCCGCGACGATGCAGAATCGCACCCCGGATCACATCTTGCTCGCGGGGCCTCCCGGCCTGGGCAAGACAACGCTCGCCATGATCATCGCATATGAGGGAAACCGGCCGTTGCGCATGTCCAGCGGTCCCGCCATCCAGCACGCCGGCGATCTGGCGGCCGTACTGTCGTCCCTCATTCCCGGTGAAGTCCTCTTCATCGACGAGATCCATCGGATGGCCCGGTCAGCCGAAGAGATGCTCTATCTGGCGATGGAGGACTTCCGCATCGACATCATGGTCGGCAAGGGGGCAGGGGCCACCTCGGTTCCATTGGAACTGGCGCCGTTCACCCTCGTCGGTGCCACGACCAGGTCCGGGCTGCTCCCGAACCCGCTTCGGGATCGATTCGGCTTCACCGCCCATCTCGAGTTTTATGCCGATAGCGAACTTGAGCAGGTGCTCAGCCGCGCGGCGAAGCTGATCAACCTGCCGATCGGTGCCCGGGCACTGGCTGAGATCGCTGGACGCTGCCGGGGTACGCCCCGCATCGCCAACCGTTTACTGCGACGCGTGAGGGACTACGCCCTCGTCCACGGTGGAGAAGCTGATCTTGCGGCAGTGCATGCCGCCCTCGAACTCTACGATGTCGACGAAATCGGGCTGGATCGTCTGGATCGTGAGGTGATGCGTATCATCCTCACCCGGTTCGGCGGGGGACCGGTCGGCCTCAATACGCTCTCTGTGTCGGTCGGCGAAGAGTCGGAAACGATTGAAGCGGTCGTCGAGCCCTTCCTGGTGCGGATAGGCTTCCTCACGCGTACCCCTCGTGGGCGCGTGGCCACCGCCGCCGCGTGGCAACACTTCGGGTTGAGCGATCCTCAAGTCGGTAATACCCTTGATAACCTATAATTTAATTTGGCTCAATGAGCTGTCAACACAAGCTTTGGCCTCCGGGCCGCAATCGAAAGGTCTCGCACTTCTATGGATCCGTTGACTCTGGTCATGCTCGCCGTTTTGGCGATGCTCGTATTCTTCATGTTCCGCAACGGCCGCAAGCGCAAGCGCGACCAGGAAGCGCTGCAGGCCACCATGGTCGCCGGTGCGGAGGTCATGACCAATTTCGGCATGTACGGCACGATCGTTTCCATCGATGAAGAAGCCAACAAGGTGGCCCTGCTGATCGCCCCCGGCGTGATCGTGGACATTCACCGACAGACCATCGCCCGCGTGGTCGAGCCCGTCGCAGCCGATGAGGACGCCTTGGCCCAGAGCCCGGTCGTAGAGTCCCTCGGCGATCCCGAGTACGGCCAGCGCGTAGACGGTGACGACAACGACACCCAGCCCAAAAAGGGCGACGCGTAACAAACCCCTCCGGTGCCCACGCGCTTCGGCGTGGGCACGAGCATAGAAAGATGAGTTCTCAGGTGGCTAAGTCGTCTCCGGCCAAGAAGGCCTGGCGTTCCCTCACATGGCTTGGCGTGATTATCGTCGGCCTCATCGCCTTGAATGCAGTCGGCGTCTTCAACGGCGGCGGCTCGTGGTCGCCCAAGCTGGCGCTCGACCTTGAGGGTGGCACGCAGATCATTCTCGAGCCCCAGGTGGCGGCTGGGCAAACGGTCACCCAAGAACAGCTCAACCAGGCGGTGTCCATCATCCGCCAGCGCATCGACTCCGCCGGTGTCTCCGAATCGGAGATCAACACCCAGGGCGGCAAGAACATCGTCGTGTCGATACCCGGTACGCCCGATGATGCCACGATCAACCGGATCGAGTCCTCTGCGAAGCTCGAATTCCGACCCGTGCTCGTGGCAGGAGCACCGTCGACCGCTGCCGTCGGCGCCGACGGAACGGCGACTCCGACACCCGCAGCACCGGTCGATCCGAACCTGCCAAGCACGCCCTCCGTCGCCCCGACCAACGGCAGCGACCTCAACTACGTGACCCCTGCGCTTCAGGCCCAATATGAGGCCTTCGACTGCAGCAAGATCGACACGAGCAATGTGGCTCCCTCAGATCAGCCGCTGATCACCTGTGAGGCAGACAGTTCGGCCAAGTACATCCTCGGGCCCGTCGAGGTCGACGGGGCGAACATTTCCGATGCCACCAACGGCCAGCAAGCCGGCCAGAGCGGCACGTCGACGGGCCAGTGGGTTGTGAACATTTCGTTCAACGGCAAGGGTGCCGAAGAGTTCCTCGGCGTCTCCAGCCGGCTGATCGCCTTGCAGCCCCCGCAGAACCAATTCGCCGCAGTACTCGACGGCCAGGTCATCACCGCCCCGCGGGTGCAGGGTGTGACGGATAAGCCTCAGATCTCGGGCAACTTCACGCAGGATTCGTCGAAAGCCCTCGCCGACCAGCTCAAGTTCGGCGCCCTGCCGATCAGCTTCACGGTGCAGAGCCAGGACACGATCAGCGCCACCCTCGGGTCGACACAACTCGTGAACGGCCTGATCGCCGGACTCATCGGTCTCATCCTCGTCGTCATGTACTCACTCGGCCAGTACCGACTACTCGGCCTGGTCACCGTCGCTTCGCTGGCGGTCGCCGCCGTTATCACCTACCTGCTGATCACGATCTTGTCGTGGCGGCAGGGATACCGGCTGTCGCTCGCCGGGGTGGCCGGATTGATCGTGGCCATCGGCATCACCGCAGACTCGTTCATCGTTTACTTCGAGCGTGTTCGTGACGAATTGCGTGATGGGCGCGGGTTGGAATCCTCCGTCGAGGCCGGATGGAAGCGGGCATTCCGCACCATCGTGGCGTCAGACGTGGTGAACTTCCTCGCCGCCGCCGTGCTGTTCGTACTGGCCGTGGGCAACGTGCGCGGGTTCGCTCTCACCCTGGGACTGACCACCATCGTCGACCTCCTGGTCGTCAGCCTGTTCACGCATCCGATGCTTCAGCTGGTGGCTCAGACCAGGTTCTTCAACGAGGGTCACAAGCTGAGTGGTCTGGACCCGCGTGCGCTCGGCGCGGTCTACCGAGGCCGGGCGCGCTTCGTGCCTTCGGTGGCCGTTCCGGGCACGAAATCCTCATCGTCCAGCCGTGAGGCTGCAAAACGTCAGACAATCGCCGAGCGTAAAGCGGCAGAGCTCGTCGGTTCCGCACAGGATTCGTCGACCGATGGGAAGGATTCCTGATGGCCAGCTTCTCCAAATTCGGAAACGACCTGTACACCGGTGAGCGTTCGTTCAACATCGTCGGACGGCGCAAGGTCTGGTACCTGATCGCCGCCGCCATGATCCTGATCGCGATCGTGGGCCCGTTCGCCCGGGGCGGGTTCGTCTTCGGAATCGAGTTCACCGGAGGCAGCGAATTCGTCGTCTCCAACGTGGCCAGCCAGGACCAATCGATCGCCGCGAAGTCGGTTGCGAGCGTCGTTCCCGCGGCGGTTCCGAAGATCTCCACCGTAGGCACGACGGGCGTGCGGGTGCAAACCGACCAGCTCACCAGCGATGACAGCCGTGCCGTGCGCGCGGCCCTCGCCACGGCCTACTCGGTTCCGGAGAACGAAGTCACGGCATCGTTCATCGGACCGTCGTGGGGAGCGGATATCACCGGCCAAGCGCTTCGGGCCCTGGTGGTCTTCCTGGTGCTCGCCGGCGCGGTGATGGCCATCTACTTCCGCACCTGGAAGATGTCAGCGGTGGCGATGGTGGCGTTGCTCCACGACCTCGTGATCACGGCGGGCATCTACGGCATCACCGGGTTTGAGATCACTCCCGCCGCCGTGATCGGCTTCCTCACCATTCTGGGATATTCGCTGTACGACACGGTTGTGGTCTTCGACAAGATTCGCGAGAACACCAGCGAAGACGGGCCCGGCTCGCGCCGCACGTTTGCGGATTCCGTCAACCTTGCCGTGAACCAGACGCTGGTGCGATCGATCAACACCTCCGTCGTGGCCGCTCTGCCGGTTGCCTCCATCCTCTTCATCGGCGCGTTCGTGCTCGGAGCCGGAACGTTGCGCGATATTTCCCTCGCGTTGTTGATCGGTATCCTGGTCGGCACCTACTCGACCATCTTCATCGCGGCGCCGCTCTACGCCCAGCTGCGCACCCGCGAGAGTGCCACGCGAAAGCGGGACAAGAAGGCACTGGCCGCCAAGGCAAGCGCATCGGCGCCCGGGGCATCAGCCTCAGCCGAAGTGTCCGCTTGACGCCTTCACCCGTGGGGCTCCTGAGAAACGTTTCTCCGTCGGCCCCGGTTCGGCCATAATTGATCAATACGGCCCAAGGATTGAGGTGAAGCGATGACCGATACAACCACCCCGTCCTCTGCGTCATTACGCCGACTCGTGCCCAGGATCTTTTCCCGCGCCCAGCCTGTCGGCGCTGTGGACACCCTGGTGAAGACCGTGCGTTTGCACCACCCAAAAGCGGACCTGTCGATCATCGAGCGGGCCTACACAACCGCGGAACGGGCCCACGAGGGCCAGATGCGTCGAAGTGGTGAGCCGTACATCACGCATCCGGTAGCAGTTGCGCAGATTCTCGCTGATCTGGGGATCGGCGCCAAGACCATTGCCGCAGCCCTGTTGCACGACACGGTCGAAGACACCTCATACGCGCTCGACGAACTCCGCGCCGATTTCGGCGATGAGATTGCCATGCTTGTCGATGGTGTCACCAAACTTGACAAAGTGAAGTACGGCGACTCGACTCAAGCTGAGACCGTACGCAAGATGATCGTGGCGATGTCCAAGGACATCCGTGTTCTGATCATCAAGCTGGCAGACCGTTTGCACAACGCGCGCACCTGGGGTTTCGTCCCCGCCGAGTCGGCCGTTCGCAAAGCCACGGAGACGCTTGAGATCTATGCGCCGCTGGCTCATCGCCTCGGAATCCAAACGGTCAAATGGGAATTGGAAGACCTGTCCTTCGCCGTGCTATATCCCAAGCTCTACGCAGAGATCGAAAGCCTCGTGCGCCAGCGCACGCCGCAGCGCGAACAGTTCGTGCAGAATGTCATCGATTCCATCAACGATGACCTGAAGTCCGCCCGGATTCGCGGCAAGGTCGCGGGTCGGCCCAAACAGTATTATTCGATTTACCAGAAGATGGTCGTTCGTGGCCGGGAGTTCGACGAGATCTACGACCTTGTCGGCATTCGGGTCCTGGTGAACTCCGTCCGGGACTGCTACGCGGTGCTGGGTTCTATCCACGCGCGCTGGACACCGCTACCGGGCCGGTTCAAGGACTACATTGCCACGCCGAAGTTCAACCTGTATCAATCCCTGCACACCACGGTGATGGGTCCGGATGGACGCGCGGTGGAGATTCAGATCCGCACGCAAGAGATGCACCAGCGGGCCGAGTTCGGCGTCGCCGCGCACTGGAAGTACAAGGAACAGGTCAACGGCAAGAGTGCCGGCGTCGGCCCGAAGAGCGACACCGACATGGCCTGGCTGGCGCATATTTCCGATTGGCAGGCCGAGACCGCTGATCCAGGGGAGTTCCTCGACTCCCTGCGATACGAAATCGGGGCCAAGGAGGTCTACGTCTTCACGCCGAAGGGGCGGGTGATCGGGTTGCCGGCCGGGGCGACTCCGGTTGACTTCGCGTACGCCGTGCACACCGAGGTCGGCCACCGCACCATGGGTTCCAAGGTGAACGGTCGACTTGTTCCGCTGGAGAGCACGCTGAACACCGGAGACGTGGTTGAGGTCTTCACGTCGAAAAATCCCGATTCCGGTCCGAGCAAGGACTGGCTCAACTTCGTCAAGAGTCCGCGGGCGCGCAACAAGATTCGCCAATGGTTCACCAAGGAACGGCGCGACGAGGCCATCGAGCAGGGGCGCGACGCCATCGCCCGTGCCATGCGCAAACAGAACCTGCCGCTGCAGAAACTGATGAACCAGGACTCCTTCGCGGAAGTCGCTGCGTTGATGAAATACGAAGATGTATCGGCACTGTACGCAGCTGTCGGCGAGGGCCACGTATCGACGCAATCGGTGCTGGAAAAGGTCGTGTCCTCGGTGCAAACCGTTGAAGACAGCGACGTCAATGACTTCCCGGTGGCGCCGCGTGGACACACGCAAGCGCCGCGGAGCAGCGACTCAGGCGTTCTCGTTCGAGGCGCTCCTGACATCCTGGTCAAGCTGGCGCGCTGCTGCACGCCGGTGCCGGGGGACAAGATCGTCGGGTTCGTCACTCGCGGTGCGGGGGTTTCCGTGCACCAAGCGGCCTGTCACAACGTGCAGTCGCTCCTGAAAGAACCCGAGCGCATGATCGAGGTCGAATGGGCGCCCACCTCGAAGAGCCTGTTCCTCGTGCACATTCAGATTGAGGCACTCGACCGCTCGGGTCTGCTCTCTGATGTGACGCGGGTTCTGTCCGAGCATCACGTCAACATTTTGTCGGCCACGGTGAACACGTCAAGCGACCGGCTGGCACTGAGTCGGTTCGTCTTCGAGATGGGGGACACGACCCATCTCGATCGGGTTCTCAACGCGGTCCGACGCATCGATACCGTCTACGACGTGTATCGCGTCAGCGACGGCTGAGCCCGACCCCGAGCGGCTGAAGTAGGTCGGGAGCAGCGCTCAGCGCGTGGGTCCTGCCTGGCCGGACGAGAGCAGGGCGTCCACCTCGTCCAGCCGTGCGACAGCGAGGCTGCGGTGTGGGACCGATCGACGCTCACACTGTTCTCGGACGGCGTCGGTGTTGGTGTGTCCCGAGTAGCGGAGCAAGCCCGTCAGCACGAAGAGCAGATGCCGGTGGTCGGCCTCAGTGCAGTTTGCCGGGATCGACCGAGCGAGGTCCACGACCGTGCGCACCGGGGTGGTCACGCGCACTCCGTCGAATTGCAGGGTGTCGGCTGTGGCCAAGCTGACTTCACGGATCTGAACACGCCTCGTCGGTTTGATGTGGATGCGCGCGGCCGCGGACACGCAGACGTGATGGCGGCGCGGCTCCGGAATGATTCCATAGACCCATGCCGCGGTCATCCGTTCCAAAATCGCTTTCGCAGAAACGAGCGACGCGAGGGACGTGGCCCGCATGGTTTCGTCTTCGACTTCGTCGATGGGATACCAGCATTCGCCGAGGGTGAAGAGCTGGCCATCGAGGCGGGCCGAGCAAAGCTCGGCCAACGGAAAATCTGCGGACGAGATGATCCGCGGCAGTCGTGTGTTCATGCACACAGAATGCCGCCTCAGCCGGATGCGGATTGCAGAGCAATCCGCATCTGTGCAGAGACGGCATTCAAATCTTGCTGTGGAGAATCACCGTGTGGGGCGCCCCGAGCGGTTGCAGTGGCACACGACCTAGCGGTCGATGGCCTTCAACCAGGCCTGGCGGGCCTCAAGAGCTTCGGTCGCCGCTATGATCGCCGCGGCATCCTTGCTCTCCTTGGCGGCCACCAGTTCAGCCTCCAGCTTCGCAATGGCGTCGTAGAGCTGGCCGGCGAGGCCTTCAGTGCGCGCCTTGGTTTCGGGGTTGTTGCGCTTCCAGTGGTCCTCATCCAGCTTGCGGACAACGGCCTCCACCTTGCGGAGGCGGTCTTCGATCGGCTTGACCTGATCACGCGGAACCTTGCCGATGGCATCCCATTTGCGCTGGATGCTGCTCAGCGCATCGCGGGCGACGGTGCGGTCCGCCTCGGTGAGCAGCGCTTCGGCTTCGTTCACCAGCTCGAGCTTGAGCACCAGGTTGGCGTCATACTCCTCATTGTCGATGGCCTCGACCTCAGACTTCGCGGAATAGAGCACGTCTCCGGCAGCCTTGAACTTCGCCCACATGGCGTCGTCCTGCTTCTTGCCGGAGCGGCCGGCCAGCTTCCACTCCTCGAGCAGGTTGCGATACTTGGAGACGCCATCCGCGCCTTGGCTGGCGAGGGCCTCGGCCTGCTCGATCAGGTTCTGCTTGCGAGTGCGAACGTCCTTGTGGGCGCTGTCGAGTTCGGCGAAGAACGCCTTACGGTTCTGCTCGATGGTCGTACGTGCCGCCCGGAAACGCTTCCACAGGTCGTTTGCCTCACCCTTGGGGATGCGCGGAGCGTCGTGCTGGTGGGCCTGCCATTTTGCGAAGAGCGCGTCCAGCGCTGCGCTCGTCTGCTTCCACTGCGTCTTGGCCGGGTCTTCGGCGGCAAGGCGCTCGGCTTCTTCGACGATCGCGGCGCGCTCGGCCACGGCAGTCGCCGCAGCGGCCTTCGTTTCCACGCTCTGCTGTTCCGTCAACTCCGTGACTGCACCGCCCAGGGCGGCCAAGCGCTCAGCCAGAGCGGCCAGGTTGCCCACCGCGTTGGCGTTGGCCACGGCGGCCGTGAGGTTCGTCACGGACTTGGCGATGTCAGCTGCGGGGGCACCGCCCTTAGCGCGCTGCTCGAGAAGCGTGACTTGGCCGTTGAGCTCCATGTACTTGCGCTCGAAGTAGGCCAGCGCCTCTTCGGGAGTGGCGTCGGGATACTGGCCGACTGCACGCTCGCCTGAGTCGACACGGACGTAAACCGTGCCGGTTTCGTCTACGCGACCCCATGGTTGCTGATCTGTCGTAGTCAAGAGGCTCACCTTGCTGCTTTCGTTGTGGGTCCCGGAGAGGACCAGTACATACTTCTCTAAGCTTATTGCAAGCCCGAGGTCGGATCGCGTGATCCTACTGAACTGATACGCCGGTTATTGTGGTGGGAACTATCGGAGCGCCGTCTTTCTTCCCGCCGACGATTCCGGCATCCGTTATCGAGGACTTCAATTGCTCGAGTCCGCTGGTGACCGTTCCGATGACGGAATATCCCCCGGCGGTGTCTGCGCCGATGGTGGTGTCCTCATACACGATGAAGAACTGGCTGCCCATGCTGAAGGCGCTGTCGCCCTGTCGGGCCATGGCGATGGTCCCGGCCGGGTACACGTTGTCCGACGGGGCGTTCTCCACCGGACCGTAGGCGTAGCCAGGACCCCCGGAGCCGTCGCCGGCCGGATCGCCGCACTGCAGCACGAAGAAACCGGCGTTGGTCAGTCGATGGCAGCTGGTGCCGGTGTAAAACCCGCTCCGAACCAGCGAGATCGTTGACGACACTGCTTGCGGAGCAAGGGAACCGTCCAGCTGGATACCGAGGTTCACATCGTTGAGCGTCATCGTGCCGGTCCACGTACGTCCCTCGGCGATCGTGCTGGAGGGGACGTCTCCGCTGTTGGCGACGGTCGGCGGCGTGGGCGTTGGCGTGGGTGCGGCGGATGCAGCAGAATCCGTGGGGGCCGGCGTGCCCGGGCCGCCGCTGAAGTAGAAGACCTGCGCGAAAACGAGCAGGGTGATCACCACGAGCAGGCCGGATCCGGCGATGATGTTGTCGCGCACGCGGCGCTTCTGCTGGTGTTCGTGCACGTCACGACGAGCCTGATAAGCGCGTGTTCGCGCTCGCGCCTCGCGCGCTTCACGATCGTGCTTGTAATTCTGTGCCACAGCGAATCCTCCGGATGGTCAGGGAAAATCGGGCCTACGACGCGCGCGAACCTCGTTGAACTCTACGCACAAAGTACGCTGGAAGAATGTCGGATGCTCAACCGGGTCTGCGCAGTGGCGCAACTCCCCTCGCCGTACGTATGCGCCCGAAAACCCTCGACGAGGTCGCGGGCCAGCGTCACCTGCTCACGCCCGGTTCGCCGCTGGTCAGCCTTGCGAGCGACAAGACGGGGGAGCAGGGCTCTGTGTCCGTCATCTTGTGGGGACCGCCCGGAACGGGCAAGACGACACTGGCACAGGCGATTGCGCACAGTTCCGGGCGGCGCTTCGTTGAGCTGTCGGCCGTGACGGCCGGCGTGCGCGACGTTCGGCAGGTGATGGAGGAAGCGCGAACCAGCCGCGACCTCTATGGACTCTCAACGGTGTTGTTCCTGGACGAAATCCATCGCTTCTCCAAAGCCCAGCAGGATGCCCTGCTGCCGGGAGTGGAGAATGGCGTCATCATCCTGGTGGCGGCCACCACCGAGAATCCATCGTTCTCCATCATCTCGCCGCTGTTGTCGCGCTCCCTCCTGCTCACACTGGAGATCCTCAACGACGATGACCTCGGCATCGTGGTCGACCGGGCGGTCGTCGACCCGCGCGGACTAGCCGACCGCTTCGAGCTCGACACCGAGGCGCGCGCAGCCATCATCCGGCTGGCCTCCGGTGACGCTCGACGCGCTCTGACCGCCTTAGAGGCGGCATCGGTGTCGGCGGCGTCGACGGTTCCGGCCGACGCCGGCGGCAAGCCTGTCATCACAACAGA
>Ga0209023_10003137_pt1 | contig 19924 bp, 16 predicted proteins | sample LakOneMetagenome_FD_187468 | JGI IMG/M metagenome (GOLD analysis project Ga0209023, IMG submission 187468) | Freshwater and sediment microbial communities from Lake Erie, Canada (SPAdes) (version 2) | ecosystem: Environmental > Aquatic > Freshwater > Lentic | place: Lake Erie, Canada...
GAGCGCCGCGTGCCGAGCGCCTCGTCGATCACCGGCGGGTTCCACATCGCGATCTGCCGCCGCACCCCCGGCGAGCCATCGTCACCGATGTGGGCGATGTCGTCGAGGCCGGTGAGCTCCTCGGCCAGCTCGACCGGGTTGGCGATCGTCGCACTGGCGAGCAGGAAGCGCGGGTGCGAGCCGTAGGCGTTTGCGATCCGCCGCAGGCGGCGCAGCACGTTGCCGACGTGCGAGCCGAAGACGCCGCGGTAGACGTGCGCCTCGTCGACGACGACCGCAGCGAGGTTCGTGAACAGGTTGGCCCAGGCCGCGTGGTTCGGCAGGACGCCGACGTGCAGCATGTCCGGGTTCGTGAGGATCAGGTTGCTGCTCTTGCGGATCTGCGCGCGCTGCTCACGCGGCGTGTCGCCGGTGTAGATCGCGGGACGCACGCGGTTGCCGAGGCCGAACGTGCCGATTGCGCGCGCCTGGTCCTGGGCCAGCGCCTTGGTCGGGTAGAGGTAGATCGCACGCGCCTTGGTGTCGGTGCAGAGCACGTCGAGCACCGGCAGGTTGAAACAGAGCGACTTGCCGGACGCGGTGCCGGTCGTGACGATGAACGGCCCCTCGGCAGCGGCCTCCCAAGCCTCGGCCTGGTGGCCGTAGAGCTGCGTGATGCCGGCGTCGGTCAGGCCTGCGGCGAGCGCCGGATGCAGGTCATGCGGCAGCGGCTCGTAGCGCGGCTCGCGCTGGGCCTCAAACGCCTCGCGCACCAACCGTCCGTCGTCGCGGCCCTCGTCGAGCAGCGCGCGCCAAGGCGTGGTGGTGGGCTGGGACGTGGCGGCCACGGCCCGCCCGAGGCTAGACCGTCAGCGGCGTGGCTGGTCGGGTTCCACCCGCAACGTGCGCAGCATTGTCGCGAGCATGTCGTAGTGGCCGACGAGCATCAGGATCTCGACGCAGGTGCGCTGATCGAAGTGGGCACTGAGCGCGGCCCAGGCGTGGTCGTCGAGATCGCGATCGGCAAGCAGTGCGTCGGTGGCCGTCAGCAGCGCGGCGTCCTTGCTCGTCCAGTCCTCGTCGCTGCCGGTCTCCGCCCGCTCGACCTCATCGGCGCTGAGTCCCGCCTTGCGGCCCATCGGCCGGTGCTGGGTCAGCTCGTACTCCGACCCGCGGGTCCCCGCGACACGCAGGATCACGAGCTCGGTCTCACGCCGCGGCAGCTTGCCACCCGGCATCAGGCGGCCGGCGAACAGCAGCCAGCCCCAGAACAGCCCGCGGTTACGACCCAGCGTCAGGAAGATGTGCGGCGGGTTCGTGCCGGTGACGCGCCCCGCGAGCCGGCTGAAGAGCCAGATCGGCAGGCCCACGGCGCGGCGGTCGCCGGGCAGGATCCGCGGCGTCACGCGGAGACCTCGGGCCGTGTGGCGCGGCTGACGTCCGGCAGGATCCGGTTCGCGCCGTAGTTGAACGCCCGCATCAGCAGGACGTAGCCCGGCGGGAACCAGCGTTGCAGCAGGTGGACGGCGCGGATGTCCGGTGACGTGTAGACCCAGTAGCGGCCCAGGCGCACGCCCTTGAGGATCGACTGCGCCGCCTGCTCGGGCGTCACCGCGCGTTTGCGGAAGTGCGCGCGCACGCGATCGAACTGCTCCGACGTGGTGTCGAGGCCGGCGATCGTGACGGTCTCGGTCAGCTCCGTGTCAACGCCGCCGGGGCAGACGAGGCTGACGCCGATGCCGTAGCGCTCGAGGTCGAACCGCAGCACCTCGGAGACGCCACGCAGGCCGAACTTCGTCGCCGAGTACGCCGCGTGCCACGGCAGGCCGATGATGCCCGCGGCGGACGAGACGTTGACGATGTGGCCGCCGCGCCGCGCGGCGATCATCGGCGGCGCGAGCTCCTCCAGAACGTGGATCGGGCCCATCAGATTGATGTCGACGATCCGGCGCCACGTCTCGTGCGGCAGCGCCTGGATCGTGCCCCACGACGCGATCCCGGCAACGTTCATCACGACGTGCATCGCGCCGTACTCGGCGGTCAGCTGCTCGGCCATCGCGCGGACGGCGCCGTAGTCGCTGATGTCGGCCGCGTGGATCAGGCCGACGTTGCGCCCCCGCAGCTGGATCGTCTCGGCCGTCGCCGCGAGGCCGTCGGCCGAGATGTCGGTCAGGTGCACGCGCGCACCCTCGTCGGCGGCGGCGATCGCGACGGCACGGCCGATGCCGCTGGCGGCACCGGTGATGAAGACCTCACGCCCGTTGAGGTCGGTGATCCGGTGCCGTCTCCGCATGCGCGGAGGCTAACGGTCGGCGCTCGTCGCGCGACGCTCGCGCCAGCGGTCACGCCAGCGCTGGCTGAAGCTCGGGCCGCGGCGGGCAACACGCCAGCCGGTCGTCGTCGGCGTCGTGGTGCGCACGAGCGCGACCCACTCGTCCATCGGCAGCGCGCCAGAGATCAATGCGGCGAGGCCGTTGGTGATCGGTGCGTCGACGCCCGCGCGCGCGTACGCGGCCGCGAGCAGCGGCACGGCCTCGAGCGACTCGACGGCCTGGCCGACGCGCTCGGGGATCTCGTCTCCGGGCACGCCCTGGCCGAGCAGCTCGCCGGCACGGCGGTTGCGGCTCTGCGGCGCCAGCGCCGTAGCGACGAGGTCGCCAATGCCGGCCAGGCCAATGAACGTCTCCGGCCTACCGCCGAGGCCCTCGGCGTAGCGCCAGGCCTCGAGCACGATGTGGCCCGCGGCGGCGCCGGCGGCGTTGAGGCCTTCGCTCTGCGTGGCGCCCGCAGCGAGCGCGGCGGCGTTCTTGGCCGCTCCGGCAACCTCGACGCCGATCGGGTCGCTCGACGGCTCGCAGACCACGCCGGCACGCTGAAAGAACGAGGAGAGCGAGGTCGCGAGCGTCTCGTCGGACGAGGCGCAGACCAGCGCGGCGCCGTCAGCCACCATCTCCTGTGCGTGTGCCGGGCCGCCGACGCAGCCGACACGCCGTTCGCCGAAGATCTGACTCAGCACCACCGTGGGCGGGACGCCCTGGGGCGGGACGAGCCCCTTGGAGAGCGAGATGATCGCGGCGCGACGGTTGAGCCCGGCGGCCTCGAGGCCGGCGATCGCCTGGTCGAGGTGGGCGGACGGCACCGCGAGCAGCACGTAGTCGGCGCGGCGCAGGCTGCTGCCGACGGCCTCGATCCGCAGCTGCGACGGCAGCTCGACGCCCGGCAGGTAGCGCGTGTTCTCGCGCTGCTCCTCCAGCTCAGCCGCCTGCTCGGGCGTGCGCGTCTGCAGCGTTGTCCGGACGCCGCCGCGCGCCAGCAGCACCGCAACGGCGGTGCCGAACGAGCCCGCGCCGATCACCACGGCGCGGCGCAGCGCCACGGGCGGTGCGGGCAGGGAGGGACGTTGGCGTTCAGCCATCTGCTCTGAGTATCACCGCCGGGCCGCGGCGGTTACGCCGTACCGGCAAGAAGTCGTTCGCCGAGCTGCTGCCCGGCGGCGCTCAGCTCGTCCAGCGTCGATGCCTGGAGGAGGACTTGAAGGTCGAGGATTCGCGCACCGAACGAGTCCAATGCCAGCTTGCCGCAGATCGCGTGCGCGGGTACACCTGCTTGACGCGCGCGAGTAGCAACCTCACCCGCGATCTTGCCCTCGAGCGTGGTGGCGTCGAGCCGCCCCTCGCCGACCACGACGCAGCGTGCGGCCCGCATCCGCCGGTCGAAGTCGAGCGCCTCGAGCACGAACGCGGCGCCGCTCACGAGCTGCGCGCCGTACTGCGCCCAGAGCCCACCCGCCAGCCCCCCGGCCGCGCCGGTCATCGGCACACCGCGCGGGTCCTTCCTGAGCCGTGTGCAGTTGACTGCGAGGAGACGGGTCAACTGCACAACGCTCGCGGCGTCTGCGCCCTTCTGCGGCGCAAAGACCTCGGCGGCGCGTTCATACGGCGTGCGCACGTCGCAAAGCACCACGAGCTTCGCGCCCTGCAGGCCGCCGCCAGCCTCGATCGCCGCGATCGCGCCCGCCCCGCCGTCGGTGGTGGCGCTGCCGCCCGCCGCCACCAGGACCACCTCGGCGCCCGCAGCCGCAGCGGCAAGGATCAACTCACCGGTGCCATAGCTGCTCGCCGCCACAGCGTCCCGCTCGCTGTCACGGATGGTGTTCAAACCACTGGCCTCGGCGACCTCGACCACGGCGGTCCCACCATCCTCGATCAACGCAAACCCGGCCGCGATCGGACGCCCCAAGGGATCCGACGCGGTCGCACCGCGCGTCTCACCACCGAGGTGGGTCAGCAGCGTCTCCAACGTTCCCTCGCCGCCGTCGGCGACCGGGCAGAGGTCCGGCGGCATCAGCCCGGCAGCCTCGATCCCGCGCCCGATCGCGGCGGCCACCTGGCTGGCGCGTAAGGTCCCTTTGAAGGCGTCAGGACAGACGAGGATGGGAAGCTGATCAGGCATGGCGACGGAGAAACGCATCTACGAGCTGGACGGCGTCGAGGTCTCGCTCTCGAGCCCCGACAAGGTCTACTTCCCTGCGGCCGGGGTCACCAAGGGGCAGCTCGCCGACTACTACGTCGCCGTATCCGATCACATCCTCCGTCACCTGCGCGACCGGCCGACCGTGCTCAAGCGCTACGCGGGCGGCATCGAAGCCGATCCCTTCTACCAGAAGCGTGTCCCCGCGAAGCGCCCGGAATGGCTCGAGAGCTGCATCCTGAAGTTCCCTTCAGGGCGTGAGGCCGAGGAGCTTGTGCCGATGAAGGCCGCGGACCTCGTCTGGGGCACGTCGCTCGGCAACATCGACTGGAACCCGCATCCGGTCCGGCGCCAGGACCTCGACCATCCGGACGAGTTGCGGATCGACCTCGACCCGATGCCCGAGGCGTCGTGGTCGGACGTGCGCGACGTGACGCTGCTGGTCGGTCAGCTGCTCGAGGAGCACGGCCTGCGCGGCTATCCGAAGACCTCCGGTTCGCGCGGGATGCACGTGCTGGTGCGGATCGAGCAGCGCTGGGGCTTCGATGATGTGCGCCGTGCCGCGCTCGCCGTGGCGCGGGAGATCGAGCGCCGCGCCGGCGGTGCCGCGACCTCGAAGTGGTGGAAGGAGGAGCGGCCGCCGCACGCCGTGTTCATGGATTACAACCAGAATGCCAAGGACCACACGACGGCCGCGGCGTACTCGGTGCGGCCGGTCACCGACGCGCGCGTGTCGACGCCGCTCAGCTGGGACGAGGTCGCTGACGTCGAGGCCGACGCGCTGCGGATCGACACCGTGCCGGAGCGGCTCAAGACCACAGGCGATCCGTCGGCGACGATCGACGACGCTGCCGGCGTGCTCGACGGCCTGCTGGCGCTCGCCGATGCCGACGAGCACGAGCGTGGCCTCGCCGACGCCCCGTGGCCGCCGCACCACCCGAAGGGCGCCAAGGAGCCGCCGCGCGTCCAGCCCTCGCGGGCGAAGAAGACCCCCTGAAGCGCCGTCAGGGTGAGCCCAGCACCACGGCAACCGTGGTGCCGTCGGGGCCGGTGTCCAGGTCCAACGTCCCCCCGGCCAGCTGCACGCGCTCCCGCATCCCCACGAGGCCGAGCCCGCCGCCGGTCAGCGTCGGATCAAAGCCGCGGCCGTCGTCACGGACCTGCACAGCGAGGCCCTGGTCGAGACATGACACGGTGATTGCCACGGACGTCGCTTCGGCGTGCCGTACGGCGTTGGTCAGTGCTTCCTGGACGATGCGAAAGGCCTCGGCCAACAGGGTCGCGTCCGCCTCGCCCGAGTCCGGGTCGACCGTGAGCGTGATCTGCGGTCCGTCCTCGCGGCGTTGGCGAGCCACGAGCGACTCCAGTGCATCGGACAAGCCATGGCCGTCGAGTGCGGCCGGGCGCAGGTCGGCGAGGATCGCGCGCAGGTTCCGGATCTCGTCGTCGATGATCGCAAGCGCATCGGCGCGCGTCGTGTCGCCGTCACCGGTCGCCAGCAGCAGTCGCAGGCCGGCGAGACCCTGCAGCGTCTGGTCGTGCAGCTCGCGCGCCCAGCGGCGGCGTTCGGCATCGGCGGCGGCGACGGCGTCGTGCAGGCGCTCGCGTTGCACGGAGCGGGCGATCGTCACGCGGGTCGCCGCGCTGGCCGCGTAGGACTCCAGCAGCTCCTGGTCGGCGGCGGTGAACGGTGATGTGCCGTCGGCGTCGTCGGAGCGGAAGGCGGCCAACATCCCGATCGGGCTGCCGCGGTACATCATCGGTGCGATCAGGGCCGAAGCCGCACCCGGCGCGCCCAACGTCGCCCAGTAGGCCTGGCCTTCGTCGTCGAGCCGGTCGAGGACGGCCGATCGGTGCTCCTGGGTCGGCAGTGGCGGCCCTGTTCGCGGCAGGTCCTCGCTGACGGCGTGCCCCGCCCCGGCGGCCACCACGACACGATGGCCGTCCTCCAGCAGGACGAGCACGGTGCTGGCGTGGACCAGCGGCTGGGCGCGCTCGGCGATCAGCCCCAGCACGTGGTCGAGCTCCAGGTCACTGCCGATCGCCTGCGCCACCTCACGCGAGGCGCGATAGGCCCGTAGGACGTGCTCCAGCTCGGCGCGGTCGGCCTCGGTGCGCTCGTAGAGGTCGGCGTTCGTGACCGCGATCGAGGCCCAGCCGCTCAGCAGCACCAGCAGCTCCTCGTGCTCGGCGGTGAACGCGCCCTCGGCCTGCTCGGCGCAATAGATCACGCCCCAGACCTCGTCGCCGCGCCGGACCGGCACGCCGAGGAACGACGACATCGGCGGATGCCCATCGGGGAAGCCGGAGGATTCAGGATGTCCGGCGACGTGCTGCAGCCGGACGGGCGCCATCGCACGGATCACGGTGCCGAACAGGCCGTGCCCGCTCGGCGGTGCGCCGAGCGCGTTCTGCTCCTGTTCCGTCATGCCGCTCGCCACGAAGCGACTGAAACGCAGCCGCTGCTCGTCAAGGATGCCCAGCGCCGCGAACTGCGCACCGGTGATCTCCCGCGCCGCATCGAGCAACTGCACCAGCACCGCCTCGAGGTCGAGGGCGCGAACGAGCGACTGGCTGACCTCGAAGAGGCGGCTCAGATGCTGCCGTTCGGCGGCTTCGCTGACGTCCATGTCTTGCACGCTACCTGCGGGGAACTACGCAGGTCAGTCTGCGGTCTCTCGCGGTTGTGACCCCCGGTGCCGTCGACGATGCTGTCGGCAGCATGCTCGCAATGACATCTCTCGAACTTTCCCGCCTCCAATTCGGGATCACCACGGTCTTCCACTTCTTCTTTGTGCCGGTCACGATCGGCATGACGTTGATGGTCGCGATCTTCCAGACGCTCCATTACCGCACGAAGAACCCGGTCTACGAACGGGCGACGTACTTCTGGGGCAAGCTGATGCTGATCTCGTTCGCCGTCGGCGTCGTGACCGGCATCGTGCAGGAGTTCCAGTTCGGCATGAACTGGTCCAACTACTCGCGCTTCGTCGGCGACATCTTCGGCGCCCCGCTCGCGATGGAAGCACTGATGTCGTTCTTCCTCGAGTCGACGTTCATCGGCGTCTGGCTCTTCGGCCGCGGCAAGCTCAGCCCGAAGCTCCATCTCGTTTCGATCTGGCTGCTGGCCTTCGGCACGATGCTCTCGGCCTACTTCATCATCGCCGCCAACTCGTGGATGCAGCATCCCGTCGGCTACGTGATCAACAACACGACCGGTCGCGCCGAGCTGCACTCGATCTACGCGGTGCTGACCAACCCGACGACGCTGTTCGCCTTCCCGCACACGATCCTCGGGGCGTGGGTCACCGCAACATCGGTGATGATCGGCGTCGCGGCCTGGCACCTCTACCGCAAGAAGCACGTCGAGGTCATGACCGCGTCGGTCAAGGTGCTGCTGCCGGTGCTCGTCGGCGCGTCGTTCGCGACGATGATCGTCGGGCACTTCAACGCGCAGCTGATGACCAAACAGCAGCCGATGAAGATGGCGGCCGCCGAGGCGTTGCGGGAGACCACGACCAAGGCGCCGCTCTCCCTGGTCTCGGTTGCGCCGTTCGAGCGCAACCCGCAGGACATCAACACGGTGCTCGAGGTGCCGCGTCTGCTCTCCCTGCTCGCTACGAACAGCCTCAGCGGCAAGGTCCGCGGCGCGGACGAGATCAGCGCCGCGTACGCCGTCAAGTACGGCGGCAAGCCGGACGACTACGTGCCGTGGATGGGCGTGACCTATTGGAACTTCCGCGCGATGATGGGCGCCGGCCTGCTCAGCCTGTTGCTCGGGCTGTGGGCGCTGATCACGCTCCGCAAGGGCAAGCTGGAGGGCGAGACGCTGATCCTCAAGCTGCTGGTTCCCGCCGCCGTTCTGCCGTTCATCGCCAACTCGGCCGGCTGGATCTTCACCGAGATGGGTCGTCAGCCGTGGATCGTCTTCGGTCTGCTGAAGACCTCGGATGCGAACTCGCCGACCGTCAGCACCGCGATGGTCGCGACCACGCTGATCGGCTTCACGCTGATCTACTCGGTGCTCGGCATCATCGGCCTGAAGCTCTTCCTGCGCGAGGCCAAGCACGGGCCGGAGGACGACATCGCGCCCGCGGACGCCGACAAACCCGACCTCGTCCTGGCGTACTAGAGCGCGGAACGAAAAGGACTACTGAACGATGATTTCCACAATCGCAGCTGTCGCTCCCGACCCCACGGGCCTGCAGACCCTCTGGTTCCTGCTGATCAGCATCCTCTGGCTCGGCTACTTCGTGCTCGAAGGCTTCGACTTCGGCGTCGGCATGCTGATCCGCACGCTCGGCAAGTCGAACGAGGACAAGCGCGCCATCCTCCACACGATCGGCCCCGTCTGGGATGCCAACGAGGTGTGGGTGCTGACGGCCGGTGGCGCGACGTTCGCTGCCTTCCCCGAGACGTACGCGACGCTCTTCTCCGGTGCCTACCTGGCGCTGTTCGTGATCCTCTTTGCGCTGATCATGCGCGGTGTCGCGTTCGAGTTCTGGGGCAAGTCGGAGACCTCGAGGTGGCGCGGCACATGGGAATGGGCCTTGGTGATCGGTTCCGCGCTGCCGGCGCTGCTCTGGGGCGTCGCCTGGGCCAACATCGTCGCTGGTGTCCCAACCAAGATCCTCAACGGCAAGGCCGAGTACGCCGGCACGTTGTTGTCGCTGCTCACGCCATACGGCCTGCTCGGTGGCGTGACCACGCTGCTGCTCTTCCTGTCGCACGGGGCGTCGTTCCTGGCGCTGCGTACCAAGGGTGATCTGCATGACCGCGCGCAGGTGCTGGCGAAGCGGCTTGCGCCGATCGCCGCCGGCGTCGTGACGCTGTTCGTCGTCTGGACGATTCTGCGCCAGAACAACGCCCAGGGCGTCGAATGGCTGTCGGCCCTGACGCTGATCGTCGCAGCGATCGCGGCGCTCGCCGCGGTCGTCCGGACCGGCGTCAACAACGGTCAGGCGTTCGGTGCCAGCGCGGCAACGATCCTGTTCCTCTTCATCGGCCTCTTCGCCGAACTGTTCCCGAACGCGATCGTCGGTCGCGACGGCGATCCGACACTCACGCTCTCCGCAGCCTCGTCTACGCCGTATACGCTGAAGGTGATGACTGTCGTCGCAGTGATCTTCGTGCCGATCGTGCTGGCCTACCAGGCCTGGACGTATTGGGTGTTCCGCGCCCGCTTGGGTGCCGAGGACTTCACGGGTGTGCACTCGCCGCTGGACCTGATTGGTGACCACGGTGGTGGCAGCGACGCTGTTGAGGTACCTGAAGGGTCGTGAAACCGGTCGATCCGGGGCTGCTCCGCGCGAGCCGGCCCGCCAGGCGGCACCTCGCCGCCACTGGCGTGTTGGCCGTGCTTGCAGCCACCGTGATCGTCGCCCAGGCCGTGTTGTTGGCGCGCGCGATCACGCGCGGTGTTGACGGGGCGGGCCTCCACGCGCTGACGCCGACGCTGCTCGCGCTCGCCGCCGTGCTGTTCGTGCGGGCGCTGATCGACGGCGCGTTCGACGCCGTCGGCCGCTTTGGCGCCACGCGCGTGATGAGTGATCTGCGCGGCCAGCTCGCACAGCACCTGCTGCTCCGGCGTCCGGGCATCGAAGGACGCGAGCGCACCGGGCAACTCGCGGCGCTCGCCGTGCAGGGCATCGACGCGGTGGAGCCGTACTTCGCGCGCTTCCTGCCGCAGCTCGCGCTGGCGACGACCGTGCCGATCGCGGTGCTCGTGTGGGTCGTGCCGCGCGACTGGATCTCGGCGCTGATCATGGTCATCACGCTGCCGATGATCCCGTTCTTCATGGCGCTCGTCGGCTGGGCGACGCAGGAGCGGACCGAGCGCCGCTGGCGGACCTTGTCGCTGCTGTCGGCGCACTTCCTCGACGTCGTGCGCGGTCTGCCGACGCTGCGCGCCCACGTGCGCGCTGATGCGCACGGCGAGCAACTGGCTGCGGTCGGCGAGCAATATCGCGTCGAGACGATGGGCACGCTGCGGATGGCGTTCCTCTCGGCGCTGGTGCTGGAGCTGGTGGCGATGATCTCCACGGCGCTGATTGCCGGCGCCATCGGCGTGCGGCTCGCGCAGGGGAAACTGGGGCTCGAAGACGGTCTGCTCGTTCTGCTGCTGACGCCCGAGCTGTACATGCCGCTGCGTCAGGTCGGCGCGCAGTTCCATGCCTCGGCCGACGGCCTGGAGACGGCGATGGCGCTGCGGACGGCGCTGGAACAGCCGCCGGCGGTGGTCGAACGGCCGGTCGCCGACCGGACCACGGCGGAGCCCGACCCGAGCTGGCAGACGATCGCCTTCGAAGGCGTCTCGTTCACGTACCCGGGCCGCGATACCGAGGTCGTCCACAGCGTGGACTTCACGATCGAGCCGAAACTGACGACCGCATTGGTCGGTCCGAGCGGTGCCGGCAAGACCACACTCGCCGCACTGGCGCTGCGGCTCGCCGATCCGACCTCGGGCGTCGTGCGCTGCGGCGGCACCGATCTGCGTGAGCTGGCAGTCGGCGACTGGCGATCGCAGTGCGCCTACCTGCCCCAGCGGGCCCGCCTCTACTCCGGCACGGTGGCCGAGAACCTGCGCATGGGCCGCGCCGATGCGACCGACGACGAGCTCTGGGACGCCTTGCTGGGCGCCGCGGCGGCGGAGCTCGTGTCCGAGCTGCCAAATGGTTTGGCGACCGTGATCGGCGAGGGCGGGCGCGGCCTCTCGGCCGGTGAGGCACAGCGGATCGCGATCGCTCGCGCCTTCGTGCGTGACGCCCGTCTGCTCGTGCTCGACGAGCCGTCGGCGCATCTCGACGAGGAAAGCGCCGCGGCGATCGACTCGGCACTGGATCGCCTGCGACGCGGCCGGACGACGCTGCTGATCGTGCATCGCCCGGCGATGGCGGCCCGCGCCGACCACATCGTGCGGATCGGTGACGGCATGCTCGTGGGGGCGGAGGCATGAGCCGGCGCTATGGCCCGCTGCGCCGCGCTGCCGGACTGACGGCGCCGAGGCGCCGGCGCCTGTTCGGGGCAGCGCTGCTCGGCACGCTCGCAATCGTCGCCTCGATCGGCCTGCTGTCGGCCTCGGGCTACCTGATCGTCCGCGCCGCCGAGATGCCCGCCGTCCTGCAGCTGACGACGGTGATCGTCGGCGTGCGCTTCTTCGGTATCAGCCGCGCCGTGCTGCGCTACGCCGAGCGGCTCGCGTCACATGACCTGGCATTTCGTCAGCTCGCGGATCTGCGCCGCGCGTTCTTCGTCAAGCTGGTGCCGTTGGTCCCGGCATCCTTGTCACGACTGCGCGCCGGGGATCTGCTCAGTCGTTTCGTCGCAGACGTTGACCAACTGCAGGAGCTGTACCTGCGGGTCCTGCTGCCGCCGTTGATCGCGGTCGGCGCGATGCTTGTCGCCGGCGTTGCTGCCGGGCTCGTGCTGCCGCTGGCGGCGGTCGTGCTGACGGCAGCGCTGTTGCTCGGGGCGACGGCCGTGCCGCTCGTCGTGGCGTCCGTCGCCAGGAACGCGGGGCGCCGCCAGGCGCTGACGCGGGGGCGCCTCAGCAACGAGCTGGTCGAGGCCGTCGACGGCGCCGCGGAGTTGGCGCTGCTGGGGCAGAGCGAGGCGCGAATCGCACGGGTTGCGGCGGTGGACGCCGAGCTCGCGCACCTGGCTCGTCGTGACGCAATCGCCGGCGGCCTTGCAACGGCGCTCGGCAGCATGGTCTCCGGGCTCGCGCTGGTCGGCGTGCTCGCCGTCGCGCTGCCGGCTGTCGAGGACGGCCCGCTGCGCGGCCCGATGCTGGGCTTCCTCGCGCTGCTCGTGCTCGGGGCCTTCGAGGCGGTGGCGACGCTGCCCGCGGCTGCCCAGCAGCTGGCTGCGTGCGGGGCGTCGGCCGCGCGGCTGGAAGAGGTGACCGACAGCCCGGTGGTTGTGGCGGACCCCGACCGTCCGGCCGTGATCGATGCCGCGGCGCCGCAGATCCTGCGCGCCGATGACGTGGTGCTGACCGGTGATCCCGGGGGCTTCGCGCCGCACGCCGTGCTCGATCACGTCTCGCTCGAGCTCCAGCCCGGCCGCTCGGTGGCGCTTGTCGGCAGCAGCGGCGCCGGCAAGACGACGCTCGCGCAGCTGCTGGTGCGCTTTGCCGATCCGACGGCGGGCCGCGTGACGTTCGCCGGCCAGGACGTGCGGACGCTGGCGCAGGACGACCTGCGCCGACAGGTGTTGCTGTGTGCGCAGGACGCGCACATCTTCACGACGACGATCGCGGAGAATCTGCGGCTCGCGCGTCGCGACGCGACGGACGCCGAACTGCAGCAGGCGCTGGAGGCCGTGGGCCTGGGGACCTTCCTCGCCGGCTTGCCCGATGGGCTGCAGACGCTGGTCGGCGAGGAGGGTGGCCAGCTCTCGGGCGGCCAACGCCGCCGCCTCGTCGTCGCACGCGGCCTTGTCAGCCGGGCCCGCGTGGTCCTGTTCGACGAGCCCGCCGCACATCTCGACCCGGCCGCCGTCACAGCACTCCACGAGCGGCTCTGCGCCGAACGTGAGCGGGACCGTGCCGTGCTGGTCATCGCCCACGCCCTCGCGGGCCTGGAGGACTACGACGAGATCGTGGTGCTGCACGCCGGCCGTTTCGTCGAGCGCGGCACACACGCCGAGCTGCTCGCCGCCGGCGGCCGTTATGCCAGGCTCGCCCTCGAGCAGTCCGCCGCGCTGGCCTCGGCCGGCGGGCAGAGGTAGCCTCCGACCATGAGCGAACACGCGCCGACCCGGGTCGTCATCGTGGGTGGAGGTATTGCCGCCGCGGAGTTGCTGCTGGGGCTGGCGGAGCTGGCGGGTGACCGGGTCACGCAGACGGTGATCAGCCCGAGCGATCAGCTGACGATTCCACCGTTTCGACCGGGTCAGCCGTTCTCCGTGCATGCCCGGACGACGTATCCGCTGCGCGAGTTGACCGACCGTGTCGGTGCAACCCTGTTCGCAGACACGGTCGTCGCGGTCGAGCCCGGCAGCCAGACCGTGCAGCTCGCCACGGGCGGCAGTGTCGAATACGACGTGCTCGTCCTGGCGATGGGTGCCAAGCCGGTCAATCCGTATTCCCAGGCGCTGACCTTCCGCGGTGACCGTGCCGCCGCGGCCTTCAACGGCCTGCTCTCGGACCTCGAGCAGGGCTACACGAAGTCGGTGGCCTTCGTGGTTCCGCCCGGCGTGACCTGGCCGCTACCGCTGTACGAGCTGGCGCTGCTCACAGCACGTGAGGCGAAGACGATGGGCGTGGCACCCGAGCTGATGCTGATCACGACCGAGCGCCGGCCGCTCGACGTCTTCGGACCGGTCGGCAGTGAAGCGGTGGCCGGGCTCTTGGCCCACGCGGACGTGACGTTTGCCGGTGACACGGAGGTCAGCGAGCCGGAGCCGGGGCTGTACACGACCGCCGGGGACCGGCCGCTCGACGTGCAGCGGGTCGTGACGATCCCGATCCTCGACGGCATTGCGATCCCGGGCGTCCCCGCGGACGCCCACGGCTTCATTCCTGTCGATGAACACTGCGCAGTGCGCGGCATGGCCCATGCCTACGCCGCAGGTGACGGGGCCGGAACGCCCGTCAAGCAGGGCGGGATCGCCTGCCAGCAGGCCGACGCGATCGCCGAGCGCATCGCGCAGATCGCCGGCGCGCCGGTCGTGCCGCAGCCGCTGCAGGCAGTGCTTCGCGGGCGGCTGCTGACGGGGTCGCTGCTGCGCTACATCAGCGACCATGACGCCGAAGGGGCGCCCGCCGATCAACCGGTGCTGTTTGCGGCGCATCGCAAGGTTGACGGTCGCTACCTGTCGCCGTGGCTCGCCGAGATGGACGGTACGTCGCTCGCCGAGCACGAGGACGACCAGCCGACCGGCGACAACCTCAAGGTCGAGATCGAGGTTCCGACGGAGAACGCCTAGCGGCGCCGCTGCGGAAGCTGTCCGCGCTGCCGGTAGCGTTGGGCGGCGAGATGCCCAACCGCCGCACGAAGATCGTCGCAACCATCGGGCCCGCGAGCTCGGACCCGGAAGTCCTGGTGCGGATGGTCGAGGCAGGGATGGACGTGGCACGGCTGAACTTCAGCCATGGCGACCATGACACGCACGCGGAGACCGCGGCGCTCGTCCGTGATGCGGCCGGCCGCGCCGGCCGTCCCGTTGCGCTGCTGCAGGATCTGCCCGGCCCGAAACTGAGGATCGGCACGCTTGCCGAAGGCCGTGTGGTGCTCGGTGTCGGCGACAAGGTCGTGTTCTCCTGTGGCCCGGACGCCGACGATCAGCTCGGCGACGCGGCGCACATGAGCGTCAACTGGGCCGGTCTGCCACAGGCGGTCGGCGTCGGCGGCACGTTCTATCTCGCTGACGGCTCGGTCCGCCTGCGCGGCGTTGCGAGCCGCCCGGAGGCCGGCGAGCTGGAGGCCGAGGTGGAGATCGGCGGCTCCGTCGCCTCGCGTCAGGGACTCAACGTTCCCGGTCCCGCGGATGACCTGGCCTCCGTTCCGGATGAGGACCTCGGCCACATCGCCGCTGGCATCGAGATCGGCGTTGACCTTGTGGCGATCAGCTTCGTGCGCTCAGCCGCAGACGTCGAGGTGGTGCGTGAGCACACCCGCACGCCGTTGATCGCAAAGATCGAGAAGCCGCAGGCGGTCGAGAACATCGACGAGATCGTGCGCGTGGCCGACTGCCTGATGGTCGCCCGCGGTGACCTCGGCATCGAGCTGCCGATCGAGCAGGTGCCGATGGTTCAGAAGATGCTGATCGCGCGCGCCGGCAGTCGTGCGCGTCCCGTCGTCACGGCGACGCAGATGCTCGACTCGATGGTCAACGCCTCCCGGCCGACGCGGGCCGAGGTCGCTGACGTTGCGAACGCGATCCTCGACGGCACCGATGCCGTGATGCTGTCGCAGGAGTCGGCGGTCGGGGCGTATCCGGTCGGCGCGATCGAGATGATGGCAGCGATCGCCAAGGTCACGGAGGCCGGTGCGCCCTACCAGCAATGGCTCGAGACGCGTGTCGACCAGACGCGCGGCGACACCTCCTACACGGTTGCGCGGGCAGCCTGCCAGGCAGCGAGAGACCTCGGGCTCGACGCGCTGGTCATCCCGACGCTGTCCGGCCGGTCCGTGCGCCTGGTCTCGGCCCATCGGCCCTCGGTGCCGATCTACGCACTCTCGCCGGGTCGCGAGACGGTGCGGCGCTGCGGGCTGATCTGGGGTGTCAAGGCGGCGTCGATGCGGCGCCACGAGGTCACCGAGGAGCTGATCTCCGATGCCGCACACCGCGTTGTGGAGCTCGGTTGGTGCAAGCCCGGTGATCGCGTCGGGATCACCGCCGGCCTGCCGTCGGGTCGTCCCGGGACGACGAGCATGTTGCAGATCCAGACGTTGACCGGCGAGAAGGGGTTCACGGGCTAGTCGTCTGGCGTTGCCGACGACCAACGGCGAGCCCGACGATCGCCAGCAGGGCGAGCAGTCCGAGGGCGGCCAGCATCTGCGGTGAACGCCAGTTCCCCCAGGAGCCGCCAACCGCGACGTAGGCATAGGTGCGCGGTGCGGCGCCGATCGCGGTTGCGAGCAGAAAGACGGGCAGACGGATCGGCGAGAGGCCAGCGGCGTAGTTGACCGCGTTGTACGGCAGGCCGGGCAGCAGCCTGGCCGTGAGGACTGCGCTGAAGCCCCGCTCGCCGATCCAGGCGCGCAGCCGCGTCATACGTGGCCCCTGCAGCTCCTCGACGGCGTCGTGCGCGACGCGCCGCGCGACCAGAAATGCGAGCGCGGCGCCCAGCGTGGCGGACAGCAGCGCGAGCGGGAAGCCGGCGGCAGTGCCGAAGAGGATGCCGGCCGACGCCGCGAGCAGCGGACCGGGGAAGAAGCTGAGCGTGAGCAGCGCCGACGTCAGCACGAACGCCAGGGGAGCGGCGCTGCCGAAGCTGTCGACCCAGTGCTGGACCCGGCCGCTGGAGATGCCGCCGGTCAGCAGCACCGCGAGGAACGCCCCGACCACGATCACCGCGAGGGCGGCGATCCGCAGCAGCGCGGGGCGTCGCGCGGAGCTCATCAGCCGCGCGCGGCGGCCCAGGCGGCTTCCTGCTTGCCCAGCTCGGTGACGGGCTCGTCGCCGTAGATCCATTCGCGGGCAATGCGGTGCCAGTTGTTCGAGGCTTCCAGCTGCCCGAGCACGGCCAGCGTCAGGCCTTCCAGGCGGCGGGCGAAGAGGTGCTCGGAGGGGACCGTGATGTGGCGCATCTTGCCCCAGTACTCGCTGCGCGGGTCGCTGGCGGTGATCATCACCTCGGTCGCGATCTCCGGCGTCAGGTGCATCTCCGCATCGAGGGAGTACCAGCCGACGAGATCGTGGAACTGCGTCAGGATCTCCTCGGCGTCGTAGTGCTCGGGCTTGCCGATCCAGCCTGCCTCGTGCATGTGCTCGATCAGCTCGGCGCCGCGGCCCTCGATGCCGAGCCGCTGGGTCTCCATCTCCCAATCGGACGCCTCGCGGCTGATCCGCTTGAACAGGCCGAAGTCGAGGAAGGCCATCCGGCCGTCGTCGAGCAGGATGCAGTTGCCGGGGTGCGGGTCACCGGAGAACTGCAGGTGCCGGTACATCGAGCCGAAGAAGAAGCGGAAGATGATCTCGCCGGTGCGGTTGCGGTCCTCCTGGCTGTCGTTGCGAAAGTCCTCGAAGCCGCGGCCGGAGACGAACTCGGTGACGACCACCTTCTCGCGGCTGAGATCGCGGATGACGTCGGGGATGACGATGAACGGGTGGCCCTTGTAGACGCGGGCGATCGAGTGCTGGTTGGCGGCCTCCAGCTCGTAGTCGAGCTCCTCCTCGATCCTGCCGCGGATCTCGTCGCCGACCTCTTTGACGTCGATGCCGGGAGCGATCGACTTCGCCAGCCGCAGGATGAGGCCCATGTTCTGGAGGTCCGAGCGCACGGCGCGTGCGACGCCGGGGTATTGCACCTTGACGGCAACCTCACGACCCTCGTACACGGCGCGGTACACCTGGCCGATCGATGCGGCGGCGATCGGCACCTCGTCGAACTCGTCGAAGACGTCGGCGAGCTTCTCGCCGTATTCGCCCTCGATCACCTTCTTCATGTCCTTGAACGCGACCTTGGGTGCCGCGTCGCGCAGCGTCGCGAGCTTCTCCTGGAAGGCCTCGCGGTGCTCCTCGGGGACGAGGCCGAGATCGAGGAACGACAGGACCTGCCCGACCTTCATCGCCGCGCCCTTCATCGTGCCGAGCGCGGCGACGATCTGCTCGGCCGTTTCCAGCTGGCGCTTGGCCATTGCCGCATCGGCCTTCTCGTCGCTGCGCGCGACGTTGGCGGCGCGGGTCGCCGCCTGGCGGACGCCGGTGCCCGCTGCCAGGCCGCCGAGCTGCGCCGCGCGCGCCCAGCGGGAGGTTGGGATGCGTGAGGAGTTGTCGGCCCGCTTCTCCTTGCGGGTCTGCTTCTTCTCGGCCATCGGGGCCTATGCCCCGACCGTGACTTGGCTGCCGGGGACGATGTCGTCCCGGCCGTCAGGCCAGCGCACCCAGGCCTTGTGGCCGCCGTCGTAGTCGTTGCCGAGGAAGATCAGCGTCGCCGGCTCGCCGAGCGCCGTGCACGGCTCCGAGCCCTCGGGATCGAGGCCGCGCCAGATGCGGATGAAGCCGTTGGTCTCCCACTCCTCACCGACGGTTGTCTCCTCGATGTGGCCGGGACGGAGAATCGTCTCCGGCGGCAGCTGCATCAGCACCTCCATCACGGAGTGCTTGAGGTCGGCGTAGCCGGTCGAGCCGGGGGCGCGCACGCCGCCGACCGAGTTCTTGAACAGGGTGTCGCCGGTGAAGACGTTGCTCGGTCCCGATCCGTCGCTCACGTCCACGGCCAGCATCCCTGCGGTGTGGCCGGGGATCGCGTGGAACGTGACGTCAAGGCCGCCGACCGTCAGCGTCTGGCCCGGCTCGATCGTTCCCGTGACGTCATCGACAAGGTGCTTCTCGAGCGGCGAGATCAAGATCTCGATCTCGGGCCAATGGCCGGTGACGAGCGGGATCTCGGAGACGTGGTCGAAGTGGTGGTGCGTCAGCAGGATGTGCGTCGGCGTGAGGTTGCGCTCACGCACGATGTCGAACAGCGGCTTCATCGGCCCACCGGCGTCGACGAAGAACGCTTCGCCGCCGTCCTCCTTTGCCAGCAGGTACGTATTCGACAGGAAGTCCGGGTGCATCGACCGCTCGAGGATCATGGTGACGGAGGGTAGTGTGATCCCCATGAGCACGCTGATCCACACCTGCTACCGCATCGTCGAAATCGACCGCTCGGTGGCGTTCTACGAGAAGCTCGGTTTCGAGCAGCGGCGGCGGATGACGTTGCCCGACGGTGCCACGAATGTCTTCATGGGACTGCCCGGTTCCGGTGATCAGTTGGAGCTGACCTACAACCCCGGCGTCGAGTCCTATGACCTCGGCACCGGCTTTGGCCACATCGCCCTGCTCGTCGATGACCTCGACGGCACGCTGGAGGCGCTGGCCGGCGTCGGCATCACGCCTGAGCGCGAGCCGTACACCGTGAGCGATGGCGGCTCACGGTTGTGCTTCGTGCGTGATCCCGACGACTACCGGATCGAGCTGATCGGCCGCTAACCCCCGGCGCTGTGTGCGCTTGACCGCTGATGCGGCAGTGAATCGCACACAGCTAGCGGGTCTTGGTCGTGGCGGAGGCGCACGACTCGCCAGCCGAGCGCCGTCAGCGCGCGGTCGCGCTCGGCGTCTTTGCGGACGAACACCGGGCGCCGGTGGTGGGGGCCGTCGACCTCCAGCACCACGCGTTGGTCAGGCCAGGCGAAGTCGACGCGGATGCGGAGGCCCTGGGCGAGGCGGATGAGGTGTTGATGGTGGGGCGGCAGAACGCCCACCCGGAGCAGCGTCTCGAGCGCGCGCCGCTCAAGGGCGCTGCCGGTGAGGGGGCGGCCGAGCAACGCCCGCAGCGTTGCGCTGCCCTTCGGCCGGCCCGCGCGATCAAGCGTTTCGACCACCGCTTCCCGATCAAGCTGCCCGCGGAACTCGGCACGCTCCACAGCGCGTTCCAAGCCGGAGGCGGGCAGCACTGCCGCGAGATCGACGAGCGTCCGGGCGATCGTGGTGACGCGCAGGCCGCCGACCGTCGTGACATCGCGATCCGGATCGATCGTGCGGGAGCGGAACGTCACGAGTCCGGGACGGCGGATGACACGCTCGTGCCAGATCGTCACCTCGGGCCACCGGGGGTCAGGAGCCGGCAGGTCGTGCACCAAACCCGCCGAGGAGCGGAACAGCGCGGCGGTCGACCCGCTCGCGAGCAGTGCGGCGTGGTGGCGCGACGGCCAGTCGCTGCGGGCGTGCCCAACGCAGTAGACGCCGCGGTGGACCTCGGCGAGCCAGCCGATCTGAACGCCGCGATCGACCTGGTGCGACGTGACGCCCAGAGATCGGA
>Ga0209023_10003138_pt1 | contig 19923 bp, 19 predicted proteins | sample LakOneMetagenome_FD_187468 | JGI IMG/M metagenome (GOLD analysis project Ga0209023, IMG submission 187468) | Freshwater and sediment microbial communities from Lake Erie, Canada (SPAdes) (version 2) | ecosystem: Environmental > Aquatic > Freshwater > Lentic | place: Lake Erie, Canada...
CGGGCGCGAGCACGAATTGCGGCGGCGGTGCGCCTGGCGGTCGCGCTCAGCCGTCAGTGTGCGACTGCGGGCAGCTCACCCACAGCGACGAGACGCCAAGGATCGGTCGGATTGTCCGTGAGCTCCAACACAAAGCGCTCGGTGAAGGTGACCTCGTCCAGGTTGTTGCCGGAGACGACGACGACCGTGTCGCGATCCTCGACGTAGCGCACGCCACGAACGCGGGCGTCGACCACCATGCGGATCGGCTCCTCGCGAATGATCTTCACCACCGTGACGCGTTGCACGTTGGGCCCGCGCACAACCAGCCGGGTCTTTGGGCCGTCCGGACGAAGCAGGGTCTCGACCACCGACTCGGGTGCGATGGCGAGCAGATCCGTGTCGGCACCGTCCACAGCCTGCGCCCATGCACCGATGGTACGACGTACCGCCACCGTGATCACGTCGGGGTCGACCCGCCCGTCCACGAGTGACAGGTCCTTGGCCTGCAGCATCGCATCCTGGTCGAAGTCGACGTCGACGAGCTCCTCCAAGCGCGTACCGGCCGGCGCCGCGTCACGCACACCCTCCTCGACCACCGCCTCGTCATGCATGCGGGCGGTGTCTTCGTCGGGCAGCGGGATCAGGGGATCGTGGAGATTGTGCTCACCTTCGGGATCCTGCTCGATGGACAGCAGACTCCAGCCATCGGCCCCGTTGTAGGCGAGGGTCCAGTACTCACGCAGATACGCGGACGTCGAGGGGTTGCCGTTGTGGGCGACCGAGCGCCCAAAACGGTCTTGCACGTAGTCGTCCATGAACGCCGAGACGCGGACCACCACGCGATCGCGGGCGTCATCCGCCTGATTGTTGATCCCGACGTACTCGACCTTCAGGTCGTGCACCTGCACGATGTTGTGCCATCCCTTGCGATCGAAGTCGATCAGGCGGCGCTCCCACTCGGTCATCAGGTCGCCCTCCACCAAGGTGCGAAGACGGGGGATGTCGGTGTTCGTCCATGCGAGCTGTACGTCGCGAAACAGCCGATCAGCCGCGGCCACCACCTCGCTTTCGGCGAAGTAGCGGTCATCTTCTGCCGCCACCGGCGCCATCCGGCGGATTTCTTTGGCCCGCTGTTTGCGCGCCCGCTTGGTCGACTTGTCGCGCCACTGCGCATACTGGCGGCTCCACGTCAGCACCTTGCGCTGGGCGCGTGCCGCAAACCACCCCATGATCACGATCGCCAGGAAGAAGGCGACGATGAGGAAGAAGATCACCGCGACGGCACGCCCGTCCATCGGGCCGTAGACGACACAACATCCGCCGCCACCGCCATACCCGCCACCGCCGCCGAAGCCGCCGCCTCCACCGCCACCACCACCGCCAAAGCCACCACCGCCGCCGCCGAAGCCGCCGGTGCCGCCACCGGCGGCACCGATCACGGCGGACGGAACGATGAGCGCAAGGCCCACGACGACGGCGAATGCACGTCGGATCGACGGGCCGCGGCGGGCGGTGTTCACGGACTCGGTTCGGCGCACATGGGGATTGTACGACGCCCCGCGCACATCATGTGCAGGCCGGGGCGGGCCGCTCCCGGCGCCGCACCCGACTCACATCACGACACCTACCAGGCGGCGTTGGTCGACCCGTCGGAGGTGGGGTTGTCCGGCGCCTCGGGCTGCAGGTCCTCCGGCGTGTCATCCGACGGACCGTCAGGCCCCTCGGGACCCGATCCGTCCTCGGTGATCGAGTCGTCGCCGGGCTCCTCCGAGCCCTCTTCGACCGGCGCGATACCAGCCACGAAGTCCTCGTCACCCACAACCATCAGACGAACACCCTCGGTGGAACGACCCATCACCCGAATGGAGTCGACCGCAATCCTGATGACCTGGCCCATCTGGGAGATCAACAGCAGCTCCTGCCCCTCGCGCACCGGACGGGCCGTCACGAGCTCACCCTTCTTGTCCGACACCTTGATGGTGCGCACTCCCTGGGTGGGTCGACCCTTGCGGGGGTAATCGGCGATGGAGGTCCGCTTGCCGTACCCGTTGCCGGTCACCACAAGCAGGTCCTCGTCGTCGCGTGCGACGCAGAGCCCGAGCACACGATCCTCGCCCTTGAGGGTCATGGCCTTGACACCCATGGTGTCGCGTCCCATCGGGCGAGCCTGCCCTTCGTGGAAGCGCGCAGCCTGGCCGCGGGCGGAGATGATCAAGACGTCGTCGTCGCCGTCGGTGAGTGCCGCGCCGATCAGCTCGTCGCCATCGCTGAGACGCATGGCGATGATGCCGGTCTCCTTGAGGATGGTGTCGTACGCCTTGAACTCGGTCTTCTTGACCATGCCGTCGCGCGTCGCGAGCAACAGGTACTTGCCCTCGCCGTAGTCGCGCGTGTTGAAGACCTGGCGCACCTCTTCGTCGGGCTTCAGCGCCAGCACGTTTGCGATATGGCGTCCGCGAGCGTCGCGGGCGGCCTGCGGCAGCTCATGCACCTTCTGGCGATAGACGCGGCCCTGGTTCGTGAAGAACAACAGCCAGTCGTGGGTCGAGGCGATGAACAACTGGTCGACGTAGTCCTCGTCCTTGACCTTTGCCCCGCGCAACCCCTTGCCGCCGCGGCGCTGTGCCCGGTAGGTGGTGACGGGCAGGCGCTTGATGTACCCGCTGGAGGTGATGGAGATCACCATCTCCTCCTCCGCGATGAGGTCGAGGATGTCGATCTCGCCTTCGGCCGGCACGATTTCGGTGCGGCGGTCGTCGCCGTACTTCTGCTTGATCTCGCTCAGGTCGGCGCGGATGATCGCGTAGACCTTGGCCTCGTCGCCAAGCACGCTGCGCAGCTCGCCGATGGTGCGAAGCAGCTCCGCGTGTTCCTCCTCGACCTTGTGCGACTCCAGCTGCGTCAGCCGTTGCAGTCGCAGGTCGAGGATCGCCCGGGCCTGCACCTCGGTCAGCTTGAAGGTGCTCATCAGCCCTTCGCGCGCGCTTTCGGGATCCTTGGAGGCGCGGATGAGTTCGATCACCGCATCCAGATTCTCAAGGGCGATCAGCAGGCCCTCGAGGATGTGTGCGCGCTGCTCCGCCCGGTTCAGTCGGTAGCGCGACCGGCGGGTGATGACCTCTTTTTGGTGATCCAGGTAGTGGCGGATGAACTCGCGAAGCCCAAGGACCTTCGGGGTTCCCTCAACGAGTGCGACGGCGTTGACGCCGAATGTGACCTGGGCCTGGGTGTGCTTGTAGAGCTTGTTGAGTGCGACCTTCGGAACGGCGTCGCGCTTCAGCTCGACGACCACCCGCATACCGTCACGGCCGCTCTCATCGCGGACGTCGTCCGGTCCCGAGATCTCCGGGATGACCTTGTCCTTGGCGAGCTCGGCGATCTTCTTGACGAATTCCGCAGTGCCGACCTGGTACGGAAGCTCGGTGAAGACGATCGCGTTCTTGCCGTGCTTCAAAGGCTCGTTGTGGGCACGGGCGCGCATGACAACACGGCCACGACCGGTGCGGTAGGCGTCGGCGATGCCGGCGCGGCCGACGATGAAGCCGCCGGTCGGGAAGTCGGGACCGTGCACGTGCTGCATCAGGTCGTCGACGGTGCACTCGGGGTTGTCGATCATCGCGATCGTCGCGTCCACGACCTCGCGCAGGTTGTGCGGCGGGATGTTCGTGGCGACGCCGACGGCGATACCGGACGATCCGTTGACAAGCAGCGCCGGGAAGCGCGCCGGCAGCACAATCGGCTCGCTGTTCTTGTCGTCATAGGTGTTGCGATAGTCGACGGTGTCTTCGTCGATGTCACGCAGCAGCTCGGTTGCGAGCCGGGTGAGCTTCGACTCCGTGTAGCGCATCGCCGCGGCGGGGAAGTCGTTGGATCCGAAGTTGCCCTGCCCGTCGATCAGCGGGTAGCGCGATGCGAAGTCCTGCGCCAAACGACACAGCGCGTCATAGATTGCGCTGTCGCCGTGGGGGTGGAATTTACCCATCACCTCGCCGACCACTGTGGCCGACTTGGTGTAAGAACGCTCGGGCTGCAGGCCCTGCTCGTTCATCGCGTACAGAATGCGGCGGTGCACCGGCTTCAGACCGTCACGCACATCCGGCAGCGCGCGTCCCACGATCACGCTCATGGCGTAATCCAGGTACGCCGTGCTCATCTCGGTGCCGAGATCCCTCGGCTCGATCCGTCCGTGTCGATCTATCGCCATGTCGCCTGCCTTGTGGTGTCTCCCGGCGTGCGCCCGCTGTTACACGTCAAGGTTCTTCACCTTCTGGGCGTTGTGTTCGATGAATGCGCGTCGCGGCTCGACCTGATCGCCCATGAGGACCGAGAACAAATCGTGTGCGGCAGCCGCATCCTCGATGTTGACCTGCTGCAGCACGCGGTTCTCCGGGTCCATGGTGGTCTCCCAGAGCTGCTCGAAGTTCATCTCGCCAAGACCTTTGAACCGGCTCAGCTGGATGCCCTCGCGCGTGAGGTCGAAGATCATCGTGCGTAACACGTCGAAGGTGAGCGCCTCGCGTGAGCGCGCACCGCGGCGAACGACAAACGGCGGTGCACCGATCTGATCGTGCAGGGTGGCACGACTCTCGCGCAGCTTCGCAAGCTCACGTGTGCCGAAGATCGCAAGCGGGATCGCCGCCGTGCGAGCCTCGCCCGTGCGCGACGCCACCGATTTGGCGTTGACGATGCCCGTGGTCTCATCCGTGGACACCACGCTCATCGCACTGGTGACCGTGCCGGCGTTCACGACGAGCTCTGCGAGATCGGCGACCGACTGCGGGTTCGACTCGACCAAACCGCTCGTTTGCAGAAAGTCCATGACTGCGTGGCCGTAGACGCCACGCAACGACGACAGCCATCCGTCGTGTTCACGAAGACTGCGCTGGAAGCGTTGAAACTTGGTCTTGGTGAGGGCGATGGGCGCGCCGGTTCCGCCGTCGGGGAACACCTGCACGTCGCCGACGTTGCGGTCGAGCAGCCATTCCTCGAGATCGTTCTCCTTCTCGATGTACTGCTCCTGATTGCCCTGCTTGACCTTGTACAGGGGCGGACAGGCGATGTAGACGTAGCCCGCCTCGATCAGCTCCGGCATATGGCGGAACAAGAAGGTCAAGATGAGGGTGCGGATGTGCGCACCGTCCACATCGGCGTCGGTCATCAGGACGAGCTTGTGGTAGCGCGCCTTGGCGAGATTGAACTCCTCGCCGATGCCGGTGCCCATGGCCCCGATGATCGCTTGAATTTCGGTGTTCGACAGGACCTTGTCGAACCGGGCCTTCTCCACGTTGATGATCTTGCCGCGCAGCGGGAGGATCGCCTGGAAGCTCGCCTGCCGGGCACGGACGGCCGAACCACCGGCCGAGTCACCCTCAACGAGGAAGATCTCCGTCGCCGAGGGATCGCGGTCCGAACAGTCATGCAACTTGCCCGGCAGCGCGGTGTCGAGAACGCCTTTCCGGCGGGCAAGGTCGCGGGCTTTCCGCGCGGCAAGTCGAGCTTGCGCCGCGGAAATTGCTTTTCCGGCGATTGCCCTGGCCTCGCTCGGGTGCTCTTCCAGGTATTCCTTGAAGCGCTCGTTCACGACGCGCGCCGTGAAGCCCTGGATTTCCGAGTTGCCGAGCTTGGTCTTCGTCTGGCCTTCGAACTGCGGCTCGCGGAGCTTGACGGCGATGATCGCGGTCAGACCCTCACGCGTGTCGGCGCCGTCGAGGTTGTCTTCCTTCTCTTTGAGAAGGCCCTTCTCACGCGCATAGGTGTTCAGCGTGCCGGTGAGCGCCGTACGGAACCCGGACAGGTGCGTGCCACCCTCGTGGGTGTTGATGTTGTTCGCGTAGCTGTGGACGGCCTCGGTGAAGCTGGCGGTCCACTGCATGGCCACCTCAAGGGTGCCCTCGGGACCCTCCGCCTCGAGGTAGACGACGTCCTTCTGCAGCGATTCGCGACCGCGCTCATTGAGGAAGCGCACGAAGTCCACGATCCCGCCCTCGGCGAAGAAGGTTTCGCTCTGGCCCTCGCCGCGCTCATCGATCAGCTGGATGGTGAGGCCCTTGGTCAGGAAGGCCGTGTCGCGAAACCGCTTGGCGAGGATGTCGTAGTCGAACTCCGGCTCCGGGAAGATATCGGCATCCGGCTTGAACGAAATCGTAGTGCCGGTCTCCTCCGAGGGCTCGACGGCCTCGATGGGACCCTGGGCAAACCCGCCGTTGGCGTAGAACTGCCGCCAGAGGAACCCGTCACGGCGCACGTCGGCGGTGAGCGTCTCCGACAACGCGTTGACAACGGACACGCCCACGCCATGCAGACCACCGGAGACCTTGTAGCCCTCGCCGCCGAACTTGCCGCCGGCATGGAGCACGGTCAGCACCACCTCCAGCGCGCTCTTGCCGTCCTGGCTCTCCATGGCGGCCACCGGGATGCCTCGACCGTTGTCGGCGACGGTGCACGATCCATCCGGGTGAAGGCGGACGACGATGGTGTCGCAGTAGCCGGCCATCGCCTCGTCGACACTGTTGTCGACAATCTCATAGACGAGGTGATGGAGTCCACGTTGCGTCGTATCCCCGATATACATACCGGGGCGCTTGCGAACGGCCTCGAGTCCCTCAAGGACGGTGATGTCCTGGGCGTCGTAACTCGTGGGGCTGTTGGCGTCAGAAGGGGTGTTGGACACGGTCTCCTACGGGGTTCGTATCCGATCACAGTATCAATCCCGTCGGCTACCCCGTCGACCGTTGTCCGCTTTTTGCAGGCGTTTTCTTTCACGGGCGAGCGCCATTTGGCCCGCCTGCGCCCGGATCAGCAACTCGCGAAGCGTTTCGTCGGCGATCTCGGGCGTCTGCGACGCGGCGGCCGCCAACTCGGCAGCGGTCGGAAGCACGGTTGGGCGCTCCCCGGGCGGGCCGTCCGGCATGACGTGATCGCCCACCACGAACCGGACACCGCTGATCGCAAGGGGTGCGCAGCGACGGGCGAGTTCCGCCACCCAGTATTCCCGGCGACCGTCGAGCTCTTGCGCCCAGGAGCTGCTGGCACACGCGATGGACACCACGCCGGCCTTGCTGCGACGCACCACGACCGTCTGCCGGCCAACCTGGGGACCCACGAGATCCCGCCAGGCGTCCTGAACCTGTGCCACGTCTCCACCGGAACCTGATCGACGACGGTAGCGGCCAAGCTGTGAGGCCAGATCCACCGGCTCGCGGCGCCATCTACGGCGTGGCGGCGACATGTCCGTCCTCCACGTGCAGGTAGTGGGTGGCGCCCGAGGCCGCCGCCAGGTCGGCTGCGTCCGGGTCCGCGCTCGTGATCCAGGACTGGCCGTGGCCGACAAGCGCATCCAACAACCGGCGGCGGCGACCGGGGTCGAGTTCGCTCAGGACGTCGTCGAGCAGCAAGATCGGGGTCACGCCATGCTCGCTGAGCAGTTCTCTGCATGCGAGGAGCAGTGCCAACACGGCGGTCCGTTGCTCGCCTTGGCTTCCGGTGCGCCGCAAGTCCTGGTCGCCGGTCCCGATCCAGATGTCATCGCGATGCGGCCCCGACAAGGTCTGCGCAGCTTGGATGTCGCGCGTTCGGTTCGACGCCAACCGGGCTGCCAGGTGCTCATGAAACTCGTCCGGACCGCGTTCGCCCAAGTCCGACGGCGAGGGCTCCCATGCGAGCGTTCCACCGGGTCCGCCGCCGAGCTCCTCGAGCCAGCGGGCAAATCGTGGCTGGAGATCCTGAACCATGATGGCGCGTGCCGCCGCAACCGCCGCGCCGTGTTCTGCGACCGCATGGTCCCAGGGTGTCAGACCGGCCACACCGGCTGCCTGACCTTTGACGCGCTTCAACATCGCATTTCGTTGCGTCACCGCCGCGGTGTACGCGGCAGCGGTGGCCGCAAAGGTGGGATCGGTCCCTTCGAGAATCCGGTCGATGGCACGACGGCGGGCGGCGGGCGGGCCCTTGACGGCGCGAAGCTCCTCCGGAAGGAACACGAGAATCGATCCGGAGGCACGCCAAAGCCCCACCGAGCGCTGCGGGACCTCGTCGATCCGCAGACGCCGCCCAAGACCTGGCTGGTAGCCCATCTCACGCACCTGACGACCGTGGGGGCCATCCACATGCAGCTCCACATGGAACGCCTGCCGCCCGACACGGACCGCGTCGGCCTCACGCGTCGTGCGTGGCGAAACACCGACCATCCCGTAACAGATGGCCTCCACGAGCGAGGTCTTGCCGGCGCCGTTCGGGCCGCTGACCACGACGAGACCCGGGTCGAACTGCAGCGACAGACGATCCCAACACCGAAGATCCGCGACCGTCAGCGTGCGGACGGCCCAGTTGCGGGAGTCGTCGCGCTCAGATGCTGGGATCGTGTCCGGTGCGCTCATTGTCGTCACGGACACCGCCCAGATGCGTCCCTGATGAAGGGTTTGACGCGGCTGCGCGCCGAACCACTAGACGTTCAGCCGAATCGGCATCAGGAGGTAGCGGTACCCGTCGTCGCCCCCACTTTGGAGCAGGCCGGGGCGGAGCGGGCTGATCAGACCCAGCTTGACCTCGTCCCCGGTGATGTTCTCGACACCGTCGCGCAGGAACTCGGCGTTGAAACCGATCTCGAGCGGCTCACCGGCAAATGTGACCGGCAACGACTCGTGGCCTTCACCAAGCTGTTCACTGACAGCGGAGACCGTCACCTGGCCGGGCTCAAACGCCAGACGGATCGGGGCGCTTCGCTGTGCGAGCACACCGATGCGTGACAAAACTGCGGCGAGCTCGGCCCGCTCGAACACGACGTCGTGCTCGAAGTGATCGGGAATGAGTTGGCGGTAGTCCGGAAACTGCCCGTCGATGAGCCGGCTGGTGAGGCGAGCGCCCCCGATGCGAAAAACCGCCTGGGACTCGCTCAAGATCAGGTCGAACGTGTCGGCCTTCATGGCGGCCGCAAGGCGACCCATCTCCTGCAAGGCCCGCGCCGGGATGATTGCTTCGCGCGTGTCAGCCGGTGGATTCTCAAGTGCCGTCTGCATGACTGCAAGCCGGTACGAATCGGTGGCGACCATGGTGATCCCGTCGGGACCGATGCGTACCAGCACACCGGTGAGCACCGGCCGAGTGTCGTCACGTGAGGCGGCCCGGGCCACACGTTCAGCCGTCGTCACGAACGGAGCCACCGGAACGGAGAGCGCATCGCCGTCGTCGGCGGGAAGCTCCGGGAACTCCGTTGCCTGAAGACAATTCAGCGTGAACGACGAATGCCCTCCGGAGAGCGAGACGACGCCTTCGTTTGCTCGATGCTCGAATTCGACCTGACCGTTTGCCAGAGTCCGAACGATGTCCGTCGCAAGTCGCGGGACGACCACCGCGCCGGCCTCGGCCACGGTGGCTTCGACAGGCACGCGCAGCGACAGTTCCATGTCCGTGGCGGCGAGTTCGACGATGCCCTCGTGCGCGGTCAGGCGGACCTGGCCAAGGACGGGGATGGTGCTCTTGGTGGAGGCGGCGCGAGCGGCAAGTGCGAGTTTCGTTGCCAGCTCATCACGCGAACAGGTGAGTCTCATTGGCAGGCAGCCTATCGGTTGGGACACCGCGGCGCGTCACTGTCTTCGACCTGGGTGGTGGCGGCGCGACAGGGGCCGGGCGCGACGCGGAGCCCGGGGCTGTTCAAAACAAAAAGAAAGAATTTGATCGTCGTTTTGGTTGTTGGCCCTGTGCAGTCTGTGGGAAGTCCGGAGTTGGCTGCTCGGAGCGACATTTCCGTTTTGGTGTGGTGTTGAGGATCGATGAACATCTGCCGACATGTCGATGGCGGTGTCGAAACAGGGTGGTGGTGCGCGTGTCCACAGGTGGTGACGGAGACGCGCATGGGCCATGCGGCGTGGCGCTCCACATGCGCTGCAGAGGTCGGCACATCGTCGCACTGCAGGGAACCCACGCATTGACCCAGGCGGCGGGTAGCGTCAGATGGAGTTCTTCAGACGGTGCGTGAGGAGCTGGACGGCGGCGAAGATTTCGCCTTCGTCGGCAAGGATCTGTTTGCCGACCTTGTTGACGGCGTAGAGCACGGTCGTATGGTCACGCCCGCCAAACGCGCGGCCCAGTGCCGGCAGTGACGACTGGGTGAGTTCCCGGCTCAGGTACATCGCCACCTGGCGAGGGACGACCACGCGCTTGTCGCGCTTGTCACCCACGAGCTCGGCGATCGAGATCCCGTAGTGGCGACAGACCTCTTCCTGAATCGCCTCGACCGTGATCACACCATTGGCCACCGGGAAGTACGCCTGGAGCACATCACGAGCAAGATCGACCGTGATGCGCTGACGGGTGTGCGATGCCTGGGCCACGATTCGCGTGAGGGCGCCTTCGAGTTCGCGAACGTTGTCTTGCAGGCGCGAGGCGACGTAGGTGAGCACCTCCGGATCGTCGATGGTGTATCCGGCGCTGTGCACCTTCTTGCGAAGGATCGCGATCCGTGTCTCGAGGTCCGGAGGCGTGATATCCGTGATCAGCCCCATTTCGAAGCGTGATCGCAGACGGGCTTCGAGCGTGGCGATGGCCTTCGGCGGGCGATCCGAGGAAATCACGATCTGGCTGCCCGACTCGTGCAGGTCGTTGAAGGTGTGAAAGAACTCTTCCTGGGTCTGATCCTTGCCTTCGAGCAGTTGGATGTCGTCGATCAACAGCACGTCGACAGTCCGGTAGCGCTCCTTGAAGGATTGGATTCCACCGTCGCGCAAGGCGGTGATGAAGTCGTTGGTGAACGTTTCGACGCTGACGTAGCGGATCGTGAGGCCCGGGTGCGTGCGCTCGGCGTAGTGGCCGATGGCATGCAGCAGATGCGTCTTGCCAAGACCGACGCCGCCATAGAGAAAGAACGGGTTGTAGGCCTGCGCAGGCTGCTCGGCCACCGCCATTGCCGCCGCGTGGGCGAATCGGTTCGAGGGCCCCGTCACGAAGGTCTCGAAAGTGAAGCGCTCCTGAAGGCGTCCGTGCACGCGGCCTGGGCGGCGCAGTGAGCGAACGGAGGGCTGGTCTGCCTGATCGTCGCCGTCGGCACCCATGGTCACCGTGACAATCGGTGCGGGCGTGCCAGCAGAGATCGGCGGTGGGCGCAGCGGGTGTTCGTTCGGCGGCTCGTCGGGATCGTCGGAGGGAACCAACTGCACCTCGACGGCGATATCCGTGCCGAGGACCTCGAAGAGCGCATCCTTGAGAACCGCCTGGAATCGCTGAACGATCCAACTGCGGGAGAATTCGGTCTGTGTCGACAGTGTGATGCAGTCGCCACTCAGGCTGACCGCACGGGTGTTGGAGAACACGAGCCCGAATGTGGCGGCGTTCAACGTTGCGCGCAGGTGGTCGAGTACCTGGAGCCAGACCGCCTGCAGGTGCTCCTGAGGGGCACCGGTTTCGATGGGATCGGTCACGATCAAAAAAGTGTGGTGAGCAACGCGGTCCCGGCGTCCGTCAACGAGCGACGAGTGTCCGGTTCAAGGACCACCATACCCCTGCGCTCCAAGACGCCGAGTTCACGGGTGCAAGCGGGAAGCGAGCAGCCGAGTTCGGCGGCAAGCACGTCCGGCGTCGCGGGGCCGACCTCCATGATCACGGCGAGCAGGCGCCGTGCCTGCTCCGAGACCTCGCCCTCGGTCTCCGGGGGCGTCGCGTGGTCCGCGCCGTCCGTCGACGGGGCGCGAAGGGTGACGACGGTGCCCTCTTCAAGGTTGTCGTCGATGTCGAGTGTGCCGCCGACGGCGTTCATCGCCGCACTGCAAACCGCCAGGCCGGACCCGACGCCGCGAATCACCGCGCGCAGCTGGGTGGTGGCGGTGGAGTACCCCGGCTCGAGCGCCCGGTCCTTGTCGTCGATCCCGGGGCCGCAGTCGGAGACGCGGACCGTCGTACCGTCGTCGAGCACCGACACGCAGGCGTCGGCGAAGTCCGCGTGCATCAGGTTCTCGATGATTTCGCGGATGGCGACCGACGGGAGCGACGAACACTGGCTGACACGGATGAAGAGCGTGTCGACAATGTCGCCGGGGCTGCCGGTGACCTCTTCGACCGTCGGCGGCTCGGCGGGATGTGCGTAATGAACGAAACGCGCATGGCGACCGGTGCGGCGCGGCAGGACCGTGGGAACCTGGTGGGGTGTGAGGAGTGTGGCGATCGTTGTCTTCGGTGTGGTGAAAGGGTGGCCAGCGTACCAACCGCCTCTGTGCCCGGGAAGGCCGTACGCGACCTGTGGAGAGGAAAGTCTCGTGGGTGCGGGAAAAATGGTGATCGAGGGTACCGAGGGGCCTGTGGAAATGTGGCGAAAATGTCGCTACGAGCAGGCGGTTTAAGGGTTATCCACAGGGGTGTCCACAACTGTGGAATCTCGCGTTATGCGGCGTTTTTTCTCGGCAGGCGGGTGTGCGTGGGCGTGCAGTGCGTGTACAGGGCCGCGCGAGTGGGCCGGGTCGGCCTTATGCGGGGATTTTGCCCCGCCTCTGGTAACCTCCCGGGTCGCGCGCCACGTATCACGGTGCCCAGAGAAAAGTCGCACGAGAAGAGAGTTCGTTGAAGAGGACGTACCAGCCGAACAAGCGCAAGCGCCAGAAGAAGCACGGATTCCGCAAGCGTATGTCGACGCGTGCCGGACGCGCGGTTTTGAAGCGCCGCCGCGCCAAGGGACGCGCCCGCCTGTCGGCGTAGTCTCAACCGCTGTGGACCGTGCGGAGCGCACACCAACGACCAGTCGCGCCCGGATCACGAGGTCCGGGGACTTCGACGCCGTCTATCGGCGTGGAAGGTCGGCGGCCGGTCGGCATCTGGTCGTGTACATGTTCCGCCGCGATGCGGTTGACGGACCTGCCCGGGTCGGAATGTCGATCTCGAAACGCGTCGGTGGGGCGGTTGAGCGCAACCGCCTCAAGCGCGTGCTGCGCGAACGATTCGCCGAGTTCTCGGCACATCTGGCGGCGGGGACGGACTTCGTGGTGATCGCGCGTCCCGGTGCCGTCGAGTACCTCGACGAGATGGGCTCCGCCGCAGTCGGTGAGCGGCTGCGTGAGCTTGTTGAGCGCGTGAGTGGCGAGCCGCTTCCGGTGGCGTCATGATCCGCAAGTTGGCGACGTTGCCGATCCGCCTCTATCAGCGGGTGATCTCACCGCTGATGCGCCCGCGCTGCAAGTATGTGCCGAGCTGCTCGGAGTACGCCCGTATGGCGATCAACGAGTTCGGTGTACTGAAGGGGCTGGTGCTTGCGGGTTGGCGTCTGCTTCGCTGCAACCCCGCCTCACATGGCGGCATTGACTACCCCTGCGACCAAAAGTTGTTTCGCCGTTGAACATTCTCGGATTCCTCGAAGGACCGCTTGAGAGCCTCCTCGTCTTCCTGAACGACCAAGGGAAGCTGACAATCGGTTGGGCGATCGTCGTGCTGACGGTCATCGTTCGGTTGGTGCTGCTGCCGCTGTTCGTCTCGCAGTACCGCTCCGCCCGCAACATGCAGCAGGTCGCGCCACTGATGCAGGCGGTCAAGAAGAAGTACGCGAACGACAAGCGCAAGCAGCAGGAAGAGATGATGCGCATCTTCCAGGAGCATCGGGTGAACCCGTTCGGCTCCTGTCTGCCCATCGTGTTCCAGGTGCCCGTCTTCATCGCGCTGTATTACGTGCTGCGCAACTTCTCCGCCAACCATCCGGAGATCGCGGAACGGTCGTTCATGGGGATCATTCCCGACGTCGCCGAGCAGTTTCGTGACATGGGATGGGGTTCATTGGTGCTTGCCGCGGTGTACGGCCTTTCACAGCTGCTCGCCACGGAGGTGTCCTTCGCGACGTCACCCCAGACCAGCGAGATGCAGCGGAAGATCTTCCGCTTCATCCCGATCCCGATCGTCGCCGGCCTGTTCTTGTACCCCACGGTTCCCGCAGGACTCGTGTTGTACTGGCTCACGACCAACTTGTGGACCGGTGCGCAGCAGGTGGTCCTGAAGCGCAGCCTCGGGCCGCTGAAGACGATTGATCCCACGGAACACGGGTTTGAGGCGCACGAGGTCCCGGACCCCGCGAGCAAGCCGAAGGGCTTTCGCGCGCAGATCGCACAGGCCCGGGAAGACGCCGCCCAGCAGGCGAAACAGAAGAGCGAGGAGCGGCCGAAGCAGGCTGATGTGAAGCCGAAGCCGTCGTCAAACAAGCCCAAGCCGGGCGGCAGTGGCAAGTCCGGGCAAAAACGCCGACCACCGAAGAAGCGATGAGCGACGCAACCAGCGAATTGATCTCGACAGTCGAGTCCGTCCTGACCGGGATGGGTCTGACGGGCACGGTGAATGTCGGCCCTGGAGAAGGCGACCACGTGCTTGTTTCGGTGCAAGGTGAGGGTCTTGAGCCGATGATCGGACGTGACGGGCAGGTCATCGACGCCCTGCAGTACTTGCTCAATCAGGTGGCGTTCCGCGCGTCGGCCGGCGAGCGGGGCCCCCGGGTCATGCTCGACGTCGCCGGGTACCGCGATCGGCGCCGGCGGCAACTCGAGAAGCTGGCCGAGCACGCCGCCCAAGAAGCGGTGACGTACGGCGAGGAGATCGAGCTCGACGAGATGACCCCGCACGATCGTCGCATCGTGCATATGGCGCTGGCCGAGCGTACCGACATTGTCACGCGTTCCGAGGGTCAGGAGCCGCACCGTCGAATCGTGGTCGAGCCGGCTCCGGGAAACTGAGGCCGAAACGTCTTCCGGCGATGTTTCACGTGAAACGGGCGATCCTCCTGGCTCCCGTCTGATCGGTGTGGCGGCGGCCCATGGGGTCATATTGCGGCCCGAGGACAGCGGCTACCTGGTCGCCGTATTGGACCGCATGTCGCTCGAGGGCCACAACTTGACGGCCATCGAAGGCATCGATCACGGGGTTGACCGCCACTTGGCGGACAGCGTGGTGGCACTCGCGCTTGAGGAGCTTCTTCGAGCCGATTCGATCTGCGACATCGGCAGTGGTGGGGGCTTCCCCGGGCTTGTCCTCGGGCGACTCTGTCCGCAGGCCAAGGTGACATTGGTGGAAAGTGAGCGCGCGAAGGCCGATTGGCTCGTGCGCGCGTCCGCCGATTCGCCTAACGTACGGGTCGTGCATGATCGGTCAGAACACCTCGCAGGTCGTGAGCGTGAGTCCTTCGACGTGGTGACGGCCCGAGCTGTCGGCTCCCTTCCGGTCGTGCTCGAGCTCGCGGCGCCACTTACACGCGTCGGCGGGAGCGCCGTGCTGTGGCGCACTCTCAACGAAGCAAGTTCTGACGCGCAGGCGGAGAAAGCGGCGCAAACGCTGGGTTTTCGCCACATGCGCCGGGTTGCGGTGACGCCATTTGCCGGCGCCGTCCGCTGTCTCGATGTTTGGGAGAAGCGACACTTGTGTCCGGGCAAGTATCCGCGGAGGGCCGGAATGGCTGCGAAACGGCCACTCGCATGATCTACGCCGTCGTGAATCAGAAGGGTGGCGTCGGCAAGACCACCACGTCGGTCAATCTGGCGGCCTCGTTGGCATTGCTCGACAAGCGCGTGCTGCTTGTCGACATCGACTCGCAGGCGAATGCCTCGAGTGGACTCGGGATCGTTCAGGCCCCGTTGACCATGGCTGACGTGATCCTTGATGGGCGCCCCATCGCCGACGTTGTGGTGGCCTCCAGGATTGATGGTCTGTTCGTGGCGCCGAGTGGCCAGGACCTTGCCGGGGCTGCGGTCGAACTTCCGGGGCGGGCGGAGCGTGAGTTCGTGCTTCGGCGCGCCTTGGAGGATGTTCGGGGCAGCTACGACATCATCATCCTGGACTGTCCGCCGTCGCTCGATCTGATCACGGTGAATGCGCTGGTCGGGGCTGATCGGCTGATTGTGCCGGTGCAGTGCGAGTTCTATGCGCTCGAGGGGCTCAGCCGGCTCCTGGAGACGATCACGGCGGTTCAGGCCTCGCTCAACCCGGGACTGCGCGTCACGGGGATGCTGATGACGATGCACGATCCCCGGACGCGCATCAGCGCCGAGGTGATCGGGGAGGTGCGCAAACACTTCGGGGATCTCGCGTTTCGCGCGGTGATTCCGCGAAATGTCCGTCTGGCCGAGGCACCTTCGCACGGGGAGCCGGTCATTCGCTACGACGCCGCGTCAAGCGGGGCCGTAGCGTACTCACAGGTGGCACGGGAGGTGCTCCAGCGTGACTGAATCGAATCCACGCCTCGGACGAGGACTGTCGGCGCTGCTTGGCGGGGGCGTTGATCGCGACGCGATCACGGCGCCCGCACCGGCTGTACCCGCCGCTGAAGGCGTGACGTCGGCAGGGGCCGGGTTCACGATGATCCCGATCGAGAAGATCGTTCCGAATCCGGGTCAACCTCGGCGGCGATTTGACGACGCTGCGCTTGAAGCGCTGGCGATCTCCATCCAGGAGAGCGGGCTCCTTCAACCGGTGGTTGTGCGCCCTGCGGAGAACGGGATGTACGAGCTCATCGCCGGCGAGCGGCGATGGCAGGCGTCAAAGCGCGCCCGAGTGGCCGCGCTTCCCGCAGTCATTCGAGAAGCCGACGCCCGTGTGCGGCTGGAACTCGCGCTGGTGGAGAACGTCGTGCGCGAGGACCTGAACCCGATGGAGCTGGCGCGTGGCGTGGCCGCGCTCGTCGAGGACTTTGGCCGCACCCACGAATCGGTCGCGACAACGCTCGGGCGGAGCCGACCGGCAATTTCCAACCTTCTGCGTCTGCTCGAGCTCCCGGAGGCCGTCACGACCCTGGTCGAGGAGGGTTCGCTCTCCGAGGGACATGCACGGGCCGTTTTGATGGCCGATGGAGCCAAGGCACGCCGGGTCCTCGCGGAGCGGGCCGTCAAGGACGGGCTTTCCGTGAGGCAAGTGGAGGCCATGGCACGGGCGGTTGCGTCAGGTGGTGGTGGTGCCGCCTCACGGAGCGCCGTCACCCCGCCGTCCACCGACATCGCGATGGATGTGCTGTACGGGATGTTCGAGGTACCCGTCCGCGTGCGTCCCTCGGCGAAAGGGCCTATCGTCGAGCTGCGATTCCCGTCGGACGATGCACTGATGGCCGCAATGGAGCGGCTTCGGGGCACCGAAACCTAGGTTTCACGTGAAACGCGGGAGGTTGGCAGATGGCCGCGCCGCCTAACGAGGACCAGGCTGCCTTAATGCCGGCCGATACGGTGGAGGGGCGGAGCATGCAGGCAGATTCAGCCCGGCCATCCCAACGGCAGTACTCAAGGCGCGCGCTACTCCTTGCTCTTACAGAAGTAGCGCTCGAACAAGTTGGTTTCGTCACGATCCACTGACGAATCGGGCCGGTCGGCCTCCACCGGATCCGTGAGTCCCTGCACCACCATGCCCCCGCGGCGGTAACGACTTCATCGTTGAGCTGATGGGCAGGGTCCGACCTGCTCAGGAGCCGTCGGGCGATGTCCTCAAAGTGGTCCTGTCAGATTCCCAGGATTCCCTCAGTCGGCGCGGTGGAGCCGATTGGGGCGACGGGCGTGTCATGTTGCGATCCACCAGGCCATCGTGATGACCGAGGTTGATCGGTGCGTGAGCGGAGAGCTGAATCGATTCGGCCGTCTGCTCGAGTGGGCGAATCGCAAAAGGCCCGGACATGGGGGGCGACGCACCGCCTGTGCCCTCACGATCCGTGACCCGCGTGTTTCACGTGAAACGCGCGCTACGTCGCGAAGTCGTCAGGGCTCACGTTGTCGAGGAACTCCTTGAATTGCGAGACCATGTCCTCAGCGTCGTCAGGATCCTGTTCGAACTCGATCGAGCTCTGCTCAATCAGTTGGTCGGCCGCGAAGATTGGCGCATTGCTCCGAACAGCCAACGCGATGGCATCGGATGGCCGGGAGTCGATGTCAATCTCTGATGCCTCCGATCGCAGTGTGATCAACGCGTAGAACGTGTTGTCCCGCAGATCGGTCACCGTCACCCGTGCAACCTGAGCATGGAGTTCGCCGACGATCTCGGTCAACAGGTCGTGGGTCATCGGTCGGGGAGACTCGGAACCTTGCAGCTTGGCAAGTATCGCTGCAGCCTCCGCATGCCCAATCCAGATTGGGAGGAACCGGTTGCCGGAGACCGTCTTGAGAAGGACGATGGGCTGCTTGCCAATCACGTCGAAGCTGACGCCGTAGATCACCATTTCCTGCACGACTGCCTCGCCCTGTCGGGGGGTGACAGTTCAGTATAGGCACAGCGCAATGGCAGGCGGCCCGCCGGAGGTACCTGCTAGAATCCGCAGTCGCTTCGCGCGGGCGATTAGCTCAGGTGGTTAGAGCGCATCCCTGATAAGGATGAGGTCCGTGGTTCGAGTCCACGATCGCCCATGATCCCGGCCGGTGTTACGAGACCGACCTCCGCACAGATGTCCCCGAACGGCGTGCCGTCAGCCGGCCTGCTCGTTTCGGCGCTCCGTCTCGCGCTTTGTCAGCGCCAGCAGCTCGTCGTAGATCTCCCGCAACCCTTCAGCTGAGAGCGGGCCCTTGTTGATCGCCTGAATGAACTGGTGCATCCAGGCCTCGCGCGTGTGATCAACGAAGTCCACCCCGCGGGCTTCTTTGTATTCGCGCAGCCTGGCGACAAGCTGCAATCGGGTGTTGATCGCACCGATCAGTTTGACGTCGTTGTCCGTGATCTGGTCGCGCATCTGACGAACGAGCGCATCTGTGGCGATGTTGGATTCGGGGGAGCTCATATGTGCCTTCGTGATGGATTGTCCCCCCAAGCCTAGTCTCGACGGACCGGATGTGCCGATCGGAACGGGCCCGCAAGGACAGATGAACCGCCTTGGGTCCGCTCCCCGTCCTGGTCTGGGCTACGCTGTGGCCCATGGGCGAACTCTCCGTCATTCAGGTCGTCATCGTCTTGGTTGTCGCACTCCTTGTCTTCGGCCCGGCGCGCCTGCCCGAACTTGGGCGTCAGCTCGGCAAGGGACTGCGGGAGTTGAAGCAGCAGGCATCCGGCCTTGGGGCGGACTTGCAACGTGCCGTGGACGACGACCCTGCGGTTGCCACGACTGCGACAGTCGCCCCGTCGGCGTCGACCGCGGACGCTGACGCCGCGCTTCTTGACGGCGTCGTTGTCACCCACGACGGCGGGCCGACGCCTGCTCCGGCGGTCACCACCCCGCCACCGCTCGACGAGGATGATCTGTTGCGGGGCGTCGTCGTCTCGGGCGACACTCCAGCTGCCGATCTCGCCGCGGAGGCCAACCCTTACTCGTGAGGCGTCGCGCGATCCCACGCCGCGTCGGTAGCGATGAGCGGTTGACGGTTGTGCAGCATCTCGACGAGCTGCGCCACCGCATCATTGTCTCCTTGGTCGCGCTGGTGTGCGCATTTGCAGGCCTTTATGCGATTCATGGTCCGTTGCTGCGGTTCTTGGCAGAGCCGCTGCCGGGTGATCAACGCCTCATCACACTGGGTGTCAGTGAGGGCTTTTTCACGGTCCTCAAGGTCGTCAGTGCCTGCGCGCTCATCGTCGCCTTGCCCGTGTGGCTCTACCAGGCGTACGCATTCGTGATCCCCGCGGTGGCCGAGCAGCCCCGACGACGGATGCTGCTGACCGTGGGGGGAATCGCCGGGCTGTTCTTGCTCGGGGCGGCCTTCGGATACGTCCTGGTCCTGCCGGTCGCCCTGAAGTGGCTCCAGTCGTTCAACAACAACTTGTTTATCAGCCAGTTGCGCGCGAGTGAGTATTACGGCTTCGTCACCACGTTCACCCTGAGCAGTGGCCTCATGTTTGAGATCCCCATCGCCATGATGGGCCTCGCCCGCCTCGGGGTGGTCCAGGCGGGCACCTACGCCCGCCAGTGGCGTCTGGCGATCGTGATCATCGCCGTCGTGGCCGCGCTGCTGCCGGGTGGTGACCCGATGAGCATGATCTTGCTGATGGTCCCGCAGATCGGCCTCTACATCCTCGGAATCTGGCTCGCGAAGCGATTCG
>Ga0209023_10003139_pt1 | contig 19917 bp, 18 predicted proteins | sample LakOneMetagenome_FD_187468 | JGI IMG/M metagenome (GOLD analysis project Ga0209023, IMG submission 187468) | Freshwater and sediment microbial communities from Lake Erie, Canada (SPAdes) (version 2) | ecosystem: Environmental > Aquatic > Freshwater > Lentic | place: Lake Erie, Canada...
TGCTCGTAGTTCTGGCCGACGAGAACCCCGACTTCGTCTTCTGCTACGGCGACTACATCTATGAAGGACGCGGCAGCCGCGTCTGGAACGGTCCCCGCGGCCCGGTCGAGAACGTCCGGCAGCATTTCGGCGGCGAGATCTACAGCCTGGACGACTATCGTCGCCGCTACGCCCTCTACAAGATGGACACCGACCTGCAGGCCGCCCACGCCGCCGCGCCGTGGTTCGTGGTCTGGGACGACCACGAGATCGACAACAACTGGGTTGCTGACCTGGACCAGGACGGGGTTGACCCCAAGGTCTTCAACCTGCGTCGCCAGGCCGCCGTTCAGGCCTATTTCGAGAACATGCCCCTGCGCCCCAGCAGCTTTCCGGTTGGAACCACGATCCAGCTCTATCGCCGGGCCAGCTTTGGCGGCCTGATGGACCTGAACCTGCTCGACACTCGCCAGTTCCGCACCAACCAGCCCTGCGGCGACAAGTTCGGGACCTGCGCCGAGATCGAAGCGGCCAAGGCCGAGGTGCTGGGTCTGAAGCAGGAAAAGTGGCTGCTCGACGGCCTCTCGGCGTCGAAGGCGCGCTGGAACGTGCTGGCCCAGCAGATCATGGTCATGGACCTGGATCGCGATCCCGGCGCGGCCTCGGCGGTCAATCCGGATTCCTGGGCGGGCTATCGCTCGCCGCGCAACCGCCTGTTGAAGCAGATCCGCGACCGCAGGATCGCCAATCCGATCGTGCTGACCGGCGACGAGCACCAGAACTATGCCGGCGAACTGCATCTGGACGGCGCCCATCCCGAGGGCGCGCCCATCGGGACGGAGTTTGTCATCACCTCGATCTCGTCCAGCGGCGACGGCGTCGATCAGCGCGAGGACATGGCCAGGATCCAGGCGGCCAATCCGCAGCTGAAGTTCAACAACGCCCAGCGCGGCTACGCCATCTGCGACGTGACGCCCGAGCGCTGGACGACCGAGTTCAAGGTGCTGGACGCCATCACCCGCCGCGACGGAAAACTGACCACGCGGGCCAAGCTGGCGGTCGAAGCGGGAAATCCTCGTCTCGCGACCGTCTAGGCCATCGAATCGGGGGAGGGATCTCTGCTAGGGTGCGGTCCCGGTAACGATTCCTCCTCATGAACAAACCTGTCCTTCCCCCCGGCGGTCCTGGCGACGGCGACCGCATCCTTGACGAGCCGCTGACAGAAGCCCTGTCGCGCCGCTATCTGGCCTATGCCCTGTCGACGATCAGTTCGCGGGCCCTGCCGGACGTGCGCGATGGCTTGAAGCCCGTTCACCGTCGCGTGCTGTACGCGATGAACAACATGCGCCTGAACCCCGAGGCCGCCGCGCGCAAATGCGCCAAGGTGGTGGGCGAGGTGATGGGTAACTTCCACCCGCACGGCGACCAGTCGATCTATGACGCCCTGGTGCGCCTGGCCCAGGACTTCGCCCAGCGCATCCCGCTGGTCGAAGGGCAGGGCAATTTCGGCAATATTGACGGCGATAACGCCGCGGCCATGCGTTACACCGAATGCCGGATGACCACGGCGGCGACGCTGCTGCTGGACGGCATCGACGAGGACGCGGTCGATTTCCGGCCCACCTATGACGGCCAGGACGAGGAACCGGTGGTTCTGCCGTCGGGCTTCCCCAACCTGCTGGCCAACGGCTCGTCGGGCATCGCCGTCGGCATGGCCACCTCGATCCCGCCGCATAACGCCGCCGAGCTGATCGACGGCTGCCTGCTGCTGCTGAGCCGCCCCGAGGCGACGACGGCCGACCTGCTGGAACGCATCCCGGGCCCCGACTTCCCGACCGGCGGCGTCATCGTCGAGCCGCGCGAGTCCCTGCTGGAAACCTACGAGACCGGCCGCGGCGGCGTGCGCGTCCGCGCCAAGTGGGAGAAGGAAGACACCGGTCGCGGCACCTACCAGATCGTCGTCACCGAGATCCCGTATCAGGTGAAGAAGTCGGATCTGGTCGAGCAGCTGGCCGACCTGATCGAGAGCAAGAAGGCCGCCCTGCTGGGCGACGTGCGCGACGAGAGCGCCGAGGACATCCGTCTGGTCCTCGAGCCCAAGTCCAAGAACGTCGAGCCCGAAGTGCTGATGGAGAGCCTGTTCAAGCTCTCGGCGCTGGAAAGCCGTTTCCCGGTCAACATGAACGTGCTGGACGCGCGCGGCACGCCCGGCGTGATGGGGCTAAAGCAGGCGCTGATGGCGTTCCTGGCCCACCGCCGCGAGGTGCTGACCCGCCGGGCCAAGCACCGCCTGTCCAAGATCGAAGCGCGTCTGCACATCCTGGACGGCCTGCTGATCGCCTACCTCAATCTGGACGAGGTCATCCGCATCGTCCGTTACGAGGACGAGCCCAAACAGAAGCTGATCTCGACCTTCGCGCTGTCGGACATCCAGGCCGACGCCATCCTCAACACCCGCCTGCGCCAGTTGGCCAAGCTGGAAGAGATGGAAATCCGCCGCGAGCACGCCGAGCTGATGGAAGAGCGCGACGGCATTCTGGCCATGCTGGCCAGCGACGAGAAGCAGTGGAAGCTGGTGGGCACGGGCCTGCGCGAGGTGCGCGCCACCCTGCTGAAGATCAAGCATCCGCTGGACAAGCCCCGGATCAACGGCATCACCGGCCGCTCGATCTTCGCCGACGCGCCGCTGGTCGACGCCGAGGCCGCCATCGAGGCGATGATCGTCCGTGAACCGATCACCATCATCCTGTCGGATCGCGGCTGGATCCGCGCCGCCAAGGGCAAGGTGGAGGATCCGTCCGAGCTGAAGTTCAAGGAAGGCGACAAGCTGGGCTTCCTGGTCCCGGCCGAGACCACCGACAAGCTGCTGATCTTCTCCAGCGACGGCCGCTTCTTCACGATCGGCTGTGACAAGCTGCCCAGCGCGCGGGGCCATGGCGAGCCGCTACGGATGATGATCGAGCTGGACGACAAGGTGAAGATCCTCGACGTCTTCCCGTTCAAGGCCGGCCGCAAACGCATTTTGGCCTCCAAGCTTGGCTATGGCTTCCTGATGCCCGAGGAAGAAGCGCTCGCCAATCGCAAGGCCGGCAAGCAGGTCCTGACCGTCGACGCCGCCGGCGCGGCCTTCTGCCTGGAAGCCGTCGGCGACCAGCTGGGCGTGATCGGCGACAACGGCAAGATCCTGATCTTCCCGCTGGAAGAGCTGCCGGAAATGCCACGCGGCAAGGGCGTCAAGCTGCAGGCCTATCGCGAGGGTGGTTTGCGCGACGCCCTGTCGTTCAACGCTGAGACCGGCGGTTACTGGATCGACTCCGCCGGTCGTCGACGCGACTGGACCGACTGGACCACCTTTGTGGGCAAGCGGGCCGGGGCCGGCAAGCTGGCGCCCAAGGGCTTCCCGACCTCCAAGCGGTTCAAGCCGAAATGACAGGCGCGCGGCTGAGACGGAAGGCGATCGGATTTGTCGCCGGCCTGCTTGGCTGCGCCGCCGCGGCCTCCGGCGCCGCGGCGCAGTCTCTGCCGATCGGCAAGCCCGAGTCCGTCGGTTTCTCGTCGCAGAAGCTGAAGAAGCTGGACGAGGCCATGCAGGCCATGGTCGACACCGGACAGGTGGCCGGCGCCGTGACCCTCTTGGCCCGCCACGGCCAGATCGTTTCGGCCTCGACTTTCGGCAAGCGCGGCCTGGAAACGGGCGAGGCCATGCCGGCCGACGCCATCTTCCGCATCCGTTCAGAGACCAAGCCGGTCACCGGCGTGGCGATGATGATCCTCTATGACGAGGGCAAGTGGAAGCTGGACGATCCGGTCAGCAAATATGTGCCGGAGTTCGCCAATCTGCGCGTCGCCAAGATGGACGCCGAGGGCCGCCCGGTGCTGACGCCGATCTCGCGGCCGCCGACCATGCGCGAGCTGATGACCCACACGGCGGGCTTCGCCTATGGCATCGCCGACGACCCCTCCAGTCCCGCCGACCAGGCCTATTACCGCGCCGCCGTGCTGCAGTCGGAGTCGCTGGATCAGCTGGTGACCAAGGTCGCCACCCTGCCAATGTTCGCCGAGCCGGGCACCCTGTGGCGCTACAGCGTGGCCGCCGACATCCAGGGCTATATCGTCGAGAAGCTGTCGGGCCAGTCGCTGCCGGTGTTCATGCAGGAGCGGATCTTCTCGCCGCTGGGCATGGCCGACACCGCCTTCTACGTGCCGCAGGAAAAGGTCGGGCGTCTGGCGGCGCTGTATGACGCCGACGCCATGGGCAAGCTGACCCCGGCGGTCGAAGGACCCTGGCGCGACGTCACCCGGCCGCCGGCGGCCCCGTCGGGCGGCGGCGGCCTGGTCTCGACGGCCCACGACTTCGCGCGGTTCGCCCAGATGATCCTCAATAACGGGGATCTGGACGGCATCCGCATCCTGCAGCCCGAGACGGTGGCCCTGATGCGGCTGAACCAGCTGCCGGCCAGTTTCACCGTCACCACCAATGGCACCACCGGGGTTCTGCATCCCAGCCAGAAGCCGTTCCCGTTCGCCCAGGGCATGGGTTATGGCCTCGATGTCGCCGTCGCCGTGGATCCGGCGGCCTCGGGCGCGCCGGTCGGGGCGGGCACGATCAGCTGGGGCGGCAGCGCCGGCACCTGGTTCTGGATCGACCCGACCAACGACCTGTTCTTCATCGGCATGATCCAGCGCCTGGGCGGTGTGGGACCCGGGCTGGACGCCACGACACGGACTCTGGTCTATCAGGCGCTGGAACATCCGGATCAGTAGGGGGACGGGCATGGGCAAGGGGCGGTTCGAAGCGTTCAGCGATGGCGTTCTTGCCATCATCATCACCATCATGGTGCTGGAGCTGAAAGTCCCGCACGGCGCTGACCTGGCGGCGCTCAGGCCCCTGATCCCGGTGTTTCTCAGCTATGTGCTGAGTTTCATCTATGTCGGCATCTACTGGAACAACCACCATCACATGCTGCACGCGGTGACCTCGGTCACCGGCCCGATCCTGTGGGCCAATCTGCACCTGCTGTTCTGGCTGTCGCTGGTGCCGTTCGTCACCGCCTGGATGGGCGAGAACCATTTCGCGTCCATGCCGGTGGCGCTCTACGGCGGCGTGATGCTGATGTGCGCCCTGGCCTTCATGCTGCTGGCGAGACTGATGACCCGGCATGAGGGCGCGGAGTCGAAACTCGCCCTGGCCTTTGGCAAGGACTACAAGACCAAGCTGTCGCTGGCGCTTTACGTCGCCGGCGTCGGCCTGGCCTTCGTCAATTCCTGGATCTCGCTGGGCTGCTATGTCGCTGTCGCCGTGATCTGGTTCGTGCCCGACAAACGCATCGAACGCGTGCTCAACGCGGGTTAGTTCAAACAGGCGTTTGCGCCTTTCGCCAGACCCGGTCATGTTGCCCGCAACAAAACTTGCAGCGACAAGATCAGGGAGGGGCGCATGAACCCGACGGCTGAATTCGACATCATCGTCTATGGCGCCAGCGGCTTCACCGGCCGGCTGGTGGCCGAGTATCTGGCCCGGCAGTACGGCGTCGGCGGCAAGGTGCGCTGGGCGATGGCGGGGCGGAGCCTCGACAAGCTGGCCGCTGTCCGCGACGAGATCGGCGCCCCGGCCGAGACGCCGCTGGTCACGGCGGACGCCGATGATCCGGCTTCGCTGAAAGCCATGGTCCTGCGGACCAAGGCCGTGCTGACCACCGTCGGGCCCTATCAGCTTTACGGCAATGCCCTGGTCGCGGCCTGCGCCGAGGCGGGGACGGACTATCTGGATCTCTGCGGCGAGCCGGCCTGGATGCGCCAGATGATCGACGCCCACGAGGCGACGGCCAAGAAGACCGGCGCACGGATCGTGTTCTCGTGCGGCTTCGACTCCATCCCGTTCGAACTGGGCGTCTGGTTCCTGCAGCAGGAGGCCGGCAGGACCCTGGGTGGCCCGGTCCCGCGCGTGAAGGGCCGGGTGCGCGGCATGAAGGGCGGCTTCTCGGGCGGCACCGCCGCCAGCCTGAAGGCGACCATGGCCGCCGCCGCGCGCGATCCCTCGCTGGTGGCCTTGCTCAAGAACCCGTTCGCCCTGGTTCCCGGTTTCGAGGGACCCGCCCAGCCGTCAGGGAACAAACCCATGCTGGACGAGGACCTGGGCGTCTGGGCCGCGCCGTTCGTGATGGCGGCGATCAACACCCGCAACGTGCACCGTTCGAACGCCCTGCTGGGTCAGGCCTATGGCGCCGATTTCGTCTATGACGAGATGATGCTCACCGGCCCCGGCGAGCAGGGCGAGCAGATCGCCCAGATGATCGCGGCGTCAGGCGGTGGCCTGGGCGGCGAGGGCGGTCCCAAGCCGGGCGAGGGCCCCAGCAAGGAAGAGCGCGAGACGGGATTCTACGACGTGCTGTTCCTGGGCATCGCCGCCGACGGCCGGCAGGTGCGGGCCAGCGTCAAGGGCGACAAGGATCCCGGCTATGGCTCGACGTCCAAGATGATCGCCGAGTCGGCGATCTGTCTGGTCACCGAGGCGGCCGATGTGTCGGGCGGGATCTGGACGCCGGGCGCGGCCATGCAGGGCAAGCTGGTCGCGCGGCTGCAGGCGAATGCGGGCCTGACGTTCGCGGTGGAGTAGGGGCGCTGTTCAGGCCGAAATATTGATCAGCACGCCCGTCAGGTCGCCGGTGGTCTGGCCGAGGGCCGCGCCGGCCGCCGCCGTCATCTTGATGTTGGTCTGCGCCACCGCCAGTTGCGTCAGGTCGACGGCCGGCGTCGAGACCTCGCCCGCGCCGGTGGGGCGCGGCGAGGCGTAGGGGGCGGCGGCGTTGGCGGAGGAAACTTGCACGGCGATGGTCTCAGGCGATGCCGCCCAGTCTGGTTCGCAATCCTTAAACGGGTCTGACCAGATAGGGTTAGGGGCCGGTGCGCCGGTCTTTGGGCGCGCGCGTCCTAGAGAAAAACTGACTGCGCAACCCGGGCAATTACCCCTAAGGTCACTTCAAACAACTGTTCGCTGGAGGGCGATAATGGCATTGCGTCGGTTAATGGGAGCCGCGCTGGCGGTCGGGCTTCTGGCGTCGGGCGCACCGTCGCAGGCGGCCCCGAGGAGCAATCCCGCCGTCACCCTCGCGACCGCCACGCCCGAAAGCGTCGGCTTCTCGGCCCAGCGCCTCAAGCGGCTGGACAGCGCGATGCAAGCCTTGGTGGATCAGGGCCATCTGCCTGGCGTCACCACCATGGTCGTCCGCCATGGCAAGGTCGTCGCCTTCGAGGTGCACGGCAAGAAGGGCTTTGATGGCCCGCCGATGACCAAGGACACCATCTTCCGGATCTATTCCCAGACCAAGCCGGTGACCGGCGTGGCGATGATGATGCTGTTCGAAGAGGGCAAGTGGCGCCTCGACGATCCGGTCAGCAAATACATTCCCGAGTTCGCCAACCTGCGCGTCTACAAGGGCCAGAACCCGGACGGGACCTTCATCACCGAGGCCGCCAATCGTCCGCCGACCATGCGCGAGCTGATGAGTCATTCGGGCGGCTTCGCCTATGGCCTGGTTCCGGACAACCCCGTCGACAAGGCCTATGTCTCGACCGGCGTGCTGGGGGCCAAGACCGGCCAGGAATTCATCGAGAAAGTCGCCGCCCTGCCGCTGGTCGGCCAGCCGGGCGCGCAGTGGAAGTACAGCGCCTCGGTCGACATCCAGGGTTTCATCGTCGAGAAGCTGTCGGGCATGTCGCTGGCCGATTTCATGCGGACGCGGATCTTTGAGCCGCTGAAGATGGTCGACACCGGCTTCTACCTGCCGGCCGAGAAGGCCAATCGCCTGGCCTCGCTGTATGTCTGGGGCCCCAAGCAGCAGAAACTGGTCCCGGCCGAGGGCTTCATGGTGCTGGACATCACCAAGCCGCCGGCGGTCGCTTCGGGCGGCGGTGGCCTGGTCTCGACCAGCGCTGACTATGCCCGGTTCTCGCAGATGATCCTCAACGGCGGCGAACTGGACGGCGCGCGCATCCTGTCGCCCAGCACCATCAAGCTGATGGGCGCCAATCACCTCGGCGACAACATCATGACGGGCCAGGAAGGCTCGTTCCGCAACGGCCGCGGCCAGGGCTTTGGTCTCGACTTCATGGTCATCACCGACCCGGCCAAAGCCGGTACGCCGACGGGCGAGGGCACGATCAGCTGGGGCGGCGCGGCCGGCACCTGGTTCTGGATCGACCCCAAGAACGACCTGTTCTTCCTGGGTATGATCCACATCCTCAACAAGGACGGCGATCCGGCCTTGCGTAATCTCGACGATATCAGCCAGCAGCTGGTCTATTCGGCCCTGGTCGATCCGTCGAAATAGTTGAACCAAAACAATAAGATTTTCAGGGAGCGAGCGCCATGAAGGCCGCCGTTTATTACCAAACCGGTTCGCCGGACGTGCTGCGCTATGAGGATGTCGCCGATCCGGTCTGCCATGCCTCGGGCGTGGTGATCCGGGTCGAGGCGGTCAGCATCGAGGGCGGCGACACCCTCAACCGCGGCGGCGGGGCGATGGCGGGCAGCCCGCACATCGTGGGCTATCAGGCGGCCGGCGAGATCGTCGAGGTCGGCGCCGATGTCACCCACCTGAAGGTCGGCCAGAAGGTGGTCACCGTGAACGCCTTCGGCTCGCACGCCGAGCTGCGCGCGGTGCCGGCTCGCAACGCCTGGCTCATTCCCGATGGCTTCGACCTGCAAAAGGCCGCGGCCATGCCGGTGCCGTTCGGCACGGCGCATGAGTGCCTGTTCGGCGCGGGCCATCTGAAGGCCGGCGAGACCGTGCTGGTCCAGGCCGGCGCGGGCGCGGTCGGCATCGCCGCCATCCAGCTGGCCAAGCGGGCCGGCGCGACGGTTCTGGCGACCGCCTCCAGCGATGAACGGCTGGAACGCCTGAAGGTCTTCGGCATGGACCATGGCATCAACTATGGCCGTGACGCCGTGGTCGAGCAGGTCATGAAGCTGACCGGTGGCAAGGGCGTCGACCTGGTGGTCGATCCGGTCGGCGGCGCGACGCTTGAGGGCAGCCTGCTGTCGCTGGGCTATCGCGGCCGGGTCTCGCTGGTCGGCAATGCCGGGCGCGAGCCGATGAAGGTGGATGTGTCGTCGCTGATGGGCGGCAATCGTTCGCTGACGGGCGTCTTCCTGGGCGCCGAGATCATGACCGACCGCGTCCACGACATGATCCAGGAGCTGATCAACGAAGCCGCGCGCGGCGAGCTGCAGGTGGTGATCGACAAGACCTTCCCGCTGTCGGAAGCCGCCGCCGCCCACGCCTATATTGAGAGCCGCGCGGCCGTGGGCCGGGTGTTGTTGATCCCGTGAGCCAGACCAACCGCGTCCTGGCCCATACCGGGGCCAAATATCCGATCGTCCAGGCCCCGATGGGCTGGATCGCGCGCTATCCCCTGGCCTCGGCGGTGTCGCGGGCCGGAGGGCTGGGCATCATCGAGACCTCGTCCGGCGAGACCGAGAACTGCAAGGCCGAGATCCGCAAGATGGCGGAAACGGGCCTGCCGTTCGGGGTGAACCTGCCGATCCTGTTCCTGCGCGACGACGCCATGCTGAAGTTCGTCTGCGAGAGTGGGGTCAAGTTCGTCACCACCTCGGCGGGCAGCCCGGCCAAGTTCATCGGGCCGCTGAAGGACGCCGGTATCGTCGTCTATCACGCCGTGCCGACGGTCGACGCGGCGGTCAAATGCGCCGAGGCCGGCATCGACGGCCTGGTGGTTGAGGGCGCCGAAGGCGGCGGCTTCAAGAACCCCGAGGAGGTCTCAACCCTGGTCCTGCTGCAGGCCATCCGCGCCCGCGTGGACGTGCCGCTGATCGCGGCCGGCGGCATCTGCGACGGACGTGGCATGGCCGCGGCGTTCGCCCTGGGCGCCGAGGCGATCCAGATGGGCACGCGCTTCGTCAGCTCGGCCGAAAGCCCGGTGCACGAGAACTACAAGGCCGCCATCACCGGCGGCAAGGAGACGGGCACCTGGATCCTCAACAAGAAGTCCAGCCCCTGCATCCGGGCCCTGAAGTCCGAGCGCACCAAGGCCATCTATGACGAGGGCCTGATGCCGCCCGACGCCCTGAAGGGCATCCTGGGCGTCTATTTCGGCGGCGACATGGAGGCGGCTCCGGCCCTGGCCGGCCAGACCGTCGGTCTGATCGACGAGGTCAAGACGGCCCAGCAGATCATCGACGAGACCGTCGCCCAGTTCCACGACATCACCGGACGCCTCGGCGCCCTGGCCGCCGCGCGCGGCTTCTGAAGGACATGACCATGAACAACCTCTTCTCGCTCGAAGGCCGCGTCGCGGTCGTCACCGGCGGATCGCGCGGCATCGGCGCGATGATCGCCAAGGGCTTCCTCGTCTACGGCGCCAAGCGCGTCTACATCACCGCCCGCAAGGCCGCCGCCTGCGACGCCACGGCCGAGGAGCTGAGCCAGTATGGCGAGTGCGTTTCGCTGCCGGGCGACATCTCGACCATGGAAGGCATCCAGGGCCTGGCCTCGCGCATCGCCGAGCGCGAGGACAAGCTGGACATCCTGGTCAACAATGCGGGCGCGGCCTGGGGCGCGGCGTTCGACGAGTTCCCCGAGAGCGGCTGGGACAAGACCGTCGACCTCAACATGAAGACCCCGTTCTTCCTGACCCAGGCCCTGATCGGCCCGCTGCGCGCGGCGGCCAAGGATCGCGTGGCCAAGGTGATCAACATCTGCTCGATCGACGGCCAGTCGGTGGCCAAGGAAGAGACCTATCCCTACGGCGCGTCCAAGGCCGGTCTGCTGCATCTAACCAAGCGCATGGCCCTGCGCCTGGCGCCCGAGAACATCGCCGTCAGCGCCATCGCGCCCGGCGCCTTCGCCTCGGACATGAACAAGGTCGCCCGCGACCACGCCGAGGCGGTGTCCAAGGCCATTCCCGCCGGCCGCATCGGCACGGACGAGGACATGGCCGGCACGGCGATCTTCCTGGCCTCGCGGGCCGGCGACTATGTGATGGGTTCGGCCGTCACCGTGGACGGCGGCGTCAGCTTCGCGCGCTAGGATCTAGAGATCGTGCAGGATGGCGGGCTGGGCGTCGCTCATGTCCAGCTCGCTGTCCTCGGCGTCGCGCAGCAGGTTCAGGGCCCGGGGTGACCGCGCCCCGCGCTCGCGGGCCGACATCAGGGCCCAGCCGCCCGGCTTGAGGATTTCCAGGGGCGAGAAACGGGCCTTGTAGGCCATCTTCTCGCTGCCCGGGACCCAGTAGCCCAGATAGACATAGGGCAGGCCCGTCTGCTGGGCCTGGACCATGTGATCCAGGATGATGAACGAACCCAGGCTGCGCTTGGTCATGTTCGGATCGTAGAAGCTGTAGACCAGCGACAGGCCGTCGGCGAGGACGTCGACCAGCACGCAGGCGATCAGGTCGCCGGGGCCGCGGTCGTGCGACTTGCGGCGATATTCGATCAGGTGGGTGCGGACCGCCGTGTCCTCGACCATGGCCACATAGTCGGGCCAGGTCATCTCGGCCATGCCGCCGTCGGCGTGGCGGGTCAGCAGATAGCGGCGCAGCAGTTCGAACTGCTCCAGCGTCGCCTCGGATTCCACCAGATGGCGCTCAAGGTCGCCATTGCGCGCCAGCACCTTCCGCTCGGAGCGCGAGAACTCGTAGTCGACGACCGGCGCACGGGCCGACTGGCAGGCGCGGCAGGTCTCGCAGGCGGGGCGGTAGGCGATGTTCTGGGAGCGACGGAAGCCGACCTGGGTCAGGCTGTCATTGACCGTGGGGCCATCCGACAGCGGAAGGTGAGCAAAGACCTTTCGCTCCTCCCGGCCCGGAAGATAGGGGCAGGGGGTCGGCGCCGTGAGAAAGAACCGAAGCTGTCGCGTCGGAAAATGCTGCGTCACGGAAGCGCCCGTCCCCTGTTCAGCGGCCCTGGGCCGTCATGTGATTAGGCGGCATGCCGTCCGTTTTCGCAAGCGTCACCGAAGTCTCGCGCGGCATAGGGTCACAGACCATCGGGCAGGACCGGTTTTTCGCGCAACAACACGATCGAAATGCGTCGGTTACCCGCCAGAGTGGGGTCGTCGGCATAGAGCGGCTCGGAATTGGCCTTGCCCGAGACCTGATAGATGCGGTCGTCATTGACCCCGGCGTTGCGCAGCACCAGGCGAGCAGCGTCGGCGCGGGTGGCCGAGAGGGCCCAGTCGCTGTCGCTCTTGCGGCCCAGGGCGTTGGCGCTGGTGTGGCCGGACACCGTGACCCGGTTGGGCAGCTGGTTGACGATCTTGGCCACGGCGCGCAGCAGGATCCGGGCCCGGTCGTTGGGCTCCTTCGAGTTCTCCTTGAACATCGAGCGGCCTTCCTGGTCGATCAGCTGGATGCGCATCCCCTCGGGGGTCTGGTCGATCATGATCTGTTTGGACAGCTCGGCCAGCTCCGGCATTTCCTGCAGCGACTGGCGCAGGGACTGGGCCGCCGAGGCGAAGCTGTCCTGTTCCTTCTTGGCCAGGGCGTCGCGCAGGGCTTCTTCGCTGGCCGAATCCAGGCTGGCGGTGGTGGAGCTCTGGCCTTCCTTGTCGGTTTGGTCGGGGGCTTCCGGAGCCATTTGCTGGACCACCGACAGCTTGCCCTCGGCCTTGGCGCCGTCGTCGCCTAACGAGGTGCCGCCGAGGATGCCGCCCGAGCCGCTGGTGGTCGAAGAGATGCTGGCCGGGGCGAAATAGTCGGCAATGCCCTGCTTTTGCTCGGGGCTGGTGGAGTTCAACAGCCACATCAGCAGGAAGAAGGCCATCATCGCGGTCACGAAGTCGGCGTAGGCGACTTTCCACGCGCCGCCATGGTGGCCGCCGCCGACCACCTTCTTGACCTTCTTGATAATGATCGGCTGTTCGCCGCTGACGGCCATCGTGCTTAAGCCTGCTTAACCCTGTTCAACGGAAGTTGCCCTGCGGACGTTAAGATGGGGTTGCGAAGCGAGCGCGGGCGGGCGAAATCGCAGGCTCCATAAGGAGTGCTTCGCATGAAGACGGCGTTTATCGGCCTGGGCGTGATGGGCTACCCGATGGCGGGGCACCTGAAGGCCGCCGGCCACGAGGTTTCCGTCTTCAATCGCAGTCCTGCAAAGGCCCACGCCTGGGCGGCCGAGTACGGCGGCGCCGCGTTCGAGACCATCGAGGAGGCTGTGGCCGGCTGTGAACTGGTCGCCCTGTGCGTCGGCAATGACGACGACGTGCGCGGCGTTGTGGCGCGGGCGCTTCCGGCGATCTCCAAGGGCGCGGTGATCGTCGACCACACCACCACCTCGGCCACCGTGGCGCGCGAGATGGCCGACCTGGCCGCCCAGAGCGGCTGCTTCTTCATCGACGCGCCGGTGTCGGGCGGCCAGGCCGGCGCCGTGAACGGTCAGCTGACCATCATGGCGGGCGGGGATGCGGCCGCTTATGCCAAGATCGAGCCGGTCATCGACGCCTATGCCAAGGCTTCGCGCCGTATGGGCGGCGTGGGGACGGGCCAGTTGACCAAGATGTGCAACCAGATCGCCATCGCCGGCGTGGTCCAGGGCGTGGCCGAGGCGCTGCACTTCGCCAAGCGGGCGGGTCTGCCTACCGACGACGTGCTGGCGGCGATCTCCAAGGGCGCCGCCCAGTCCTGGCAGATGGAAAATCGCTGGGCGACGATGGCGGACGGCAAGTTCGACTTCGGATTCGCGGTCGACTGGATGCGCAAGGATCTGGGCATCGCCCTGGAGGAGGCCGGCCGCAATGGCGCGAACCTCGAGAGCACGGCGATGATCGACCGGTTCTACGCCGAGGTTCAGGCCATGGGCGGCCATCGCTGGGATACGTCCAGCCTCGTGGCCCGGTTGGAGAAGTAAGTCATGTCGATGCGCCGCCTGACTCTCGTCTTCGCGGCGCTCGCCGCATTCGCCGCACCGGCCACGGCCGCGCCGGTCGTCGCGCCGAAGGAGGGCGACTTCGTCGCGCGGGATTTCAGGTTCCGTTCTGGCGAGGTGCTGCCGGAGCTGCGGCTGCACTACACCACCCTTGGCGAACCGAAGCGCGACGCCAGCGGCCGGGTGACCAATGCGGTGATGGTGCTGCATGGCACCGGCGGCACGGGCAAACAGTTCCTCAGCCCGCAGTTCGCCGATGAGCTGCTGGTCCCCGGCGGCCTGCTGGATCCGGCCAAATATTATGTGATCCTTCCGGACGGCATCGGCCACGGCAAGTCGTCCAAGCCCAGCGACGGCCTGCACGCGCGCTTTCCGCGGTACGACTATGACGACATGGTCGCCGCCCAGCATCTGCTGTTGACCAAGGGCCTGAAGGTCGACCGCCTGCGGCTGCTGATGGGCACGTCGATGGGCTGCATGCACGGCTTCGTATGGGGCGAGACCTACCCTGACTTCGCCGACGCCCTGGCCCCGTTCGCCTGCCTGCCCAATGAGATCGCCGGCCGCAACCGCATGTGGCGCAAGCTGCTGATCGACGCGGTCACCCAGGATCCGGCCTGGAAGGGCGGGGACTATGTCGAGCAACCGAAGGAAGGCCTGCGCACGGCGCTGGGCCTGCTGATGGTGGCGGGCCTATCGCCCCTGCCGGCCCAGATCGCCAGCCCGACCCGACAGGCCGCTGACAAGGCCGTGGACGACTACTTCGCGGCCCGCATGCCGCCGCTGGACGCCAATGACCTGATCTACCAGGTGGCCGCGTCGCGCACCTATGACCCGTCGCCGAAGCTGGAGACCATCACCGCGCCGGTGCTGTGGATCAACTCGGCCGACGACTTCATCAACCCGCCGGAGCTGGGCATCGCCGAGGCCCAGGCAAAGCGGCTCAAGAACGGGACGTTCGTGCTGCTGCCGATCAGCGAGAAGACCAGGGGCCATGGCAGCCACACCTGGGCGGTGCTGTGGAAGGACAGGCTGGCGGCGTTCCTGAAGGCGACGGAGAAGTAGGCAGCGCCGGAATGCCCCCGATGCGCAAAGGGCTATCGCGAATAGCCAAGAACCGCTGTCATCCCGGACGAGCGCGCAGCGCGAAGATCCGGGACCGACGCGTGCACTCTGCGCTTCCGGCGGTCCCGGATCTGCGCCCGGCTTTCGCCGGGCTTGTCCGGGATGACAGCCGATTTTGCTGCTACTCCGCCGCCATCGCCGGGGTGAACTGGTTCCGAAGACCCATCAGCCGTTCGCGGTTGTCGTGGTCCCACGGATGGAAGCTGGGGCGATACCAGGCCCAGTATTCGTTGGCGCAGCGACGGAAGAGGCCCGGCGTTCCGAACAGGAACCACAGCACCTTGGCGCGGGCCACGCCCGGCTTCATGCCGTCGGCGACCAGCAGCGAAGTGGCGTAGCGGGTGATGTTGCGGGTGAACATGATGCTGATCAGGATCATCACCCGCACGCGCAGCTTGTAACGGCGCGCCGGCGTCCAGTCCCGGGTGACTTCCTGGAACACGTCGAAGGCCACGGCCTTGTGCTCGGTCTCTTCCAGGGCGTGCCACTGCCACAGGCGCTTCATCTCGGGGTCGGTATTCTCGAACAGGTCGTCCTCGCGCATGAACGAGTCGGCCATCATCGAGGTGAAGTGCTCCAGCGCGATGGTCGCGCCCAGCATGGCCATCGGCCCCCTGCCGCGCACCATCGTTGTGCGTTCGCGGACCTGGGCCTCGATGGCGGCGACCGGATAGCGGTCGCGATCCAGGCCGCCGTTCATGGCCACGTGTTCGCGCGAGTGGATGGCTTCCTGGGTGATGAAGGCCTTGGCCTCGTCCAGCAGCTTGCCCGACAACTCGGGGCGGTAGTGGCGCACGGCGTCCATGAAGAGGCGCTCGCCATCGGGGAAGGTCAGGGACAGGGCGTTGAACACCGCCGTGCCCACCACGTCGCCGCCCAGCCAGGCGCCCTTGCCGACGGCGCTGGTGTCGAAATGCAGGTCGCGGGGGATGACGGTGACATCGTCGGGAGTGCTGCGCGGCGTGGCCATGGCGTTCAATCCTGCGTCGGGATAGGGCTTGTTTTCGCAAGCCTGTTCGTAGATTGGCCTTACCGACAAAAATGTCAATAGAGCATACAGACTGCCGCACCCGGCACCGCCGTTCGCCCGAGGCGTCGCGCGACAACATCCTGGCCGCCGCCGAGGCGATCCTGCTGGCCTCCGGTCCCCAGGACCTGAAGCTGGTCGAGGTGGCCAAGGGCGCCGGCGTGGCCAACGCCACGGTGCTGCACCACTTCGGTTCGATCGACGGCGTGCAGACCGCCCTGATGGAGCGGATGATCCGGCAGCTGGTGGACGACGTACTGTCCATCACCGTGGCCGAGGGGCAGGGCGCGGCCTTTGCCGGGGAGGGCATGCGGGCCCTGTTCGACGCCTTCGAAGCCCGGGGCGCGGCGCGTCTGGCCGCCTGGCTGGCGCTGACCGGCGAGGCGGCGCGCATGACCAGCGTGCGGGGCGCGGTTCAGGAGGTGATCGATGCGCGCATCAGCCAGGTCGACGGCGTCTCGGCCGAGGTGATGGGCGACTTCATCCTGGGCTGCGTCACCTACGCCCTGGGGGTCGGCCTGTTCGGCGCGCCGCTGGGCGAGCTGCTGGGCAAGCCGCCGGGCCGGGCGCGGGAAGTGGCCCTGGGCATTCTGCAGGCGCGACTGGACGCGGCGGCGCGCGGCGCCTAGAGGGCCGCGATCACCACGCGCATCAGCGGCGCCAGACGGATGTCGCCCGGCGCGGCGATATCGATCCAGGCCATCTCCTCGATTTCGGCGCGCACGCCGATCTCGCCCTCGACCTTGGCCAGATAGGTCGCGGCCCTGACCGTGAAGCCGGCCTCGTTAGCGGCCGGGGCCTCGAAATGACCCAGCAGAGTGGCCTCGACCAGCCGACAGCCGAGCTCCTCGTCGAGTTCGCGGGCGAGGGCGGTGAGGTCATCCTCGCCCGGCTCGCGCTTGCCGCCGGGCTTCATGAAGATCGCCGTGCCACGCTTGCGGACCACCAGCATACGCCCGGCGTCGTCGCGGATGACGGCGGTGACGATGTCGATGGTCGGCTGGGTCATGGACCCAGCCATAGCAGACGAAGGGATTCGCCTCAGCCGCCGACCGCCGCCAGCACGTGCTCGACCAGCAGCTTTTCGGAAATCCCGTGGGACCCGCGGACATTGAAGTTGGTGGTGGTGATCACCACCACCAGGTCCAGGTCAGGGATCACGATCACCTTGTTGCCGCCACTGCCGTTCATCAGCCAGGCCTTGTGGCCGGCAAAGGTCTGCAGCCACCACAGATAGCCATAGTCGGCTCCGGTGCGCGCCTCGGCGTGGGGTGCGACGGACGCCTTGACCCATGCCTCTGGCAGGACCTGCTGGCCGTTCCAGCGCCCGCCATTGGCGTAGAGCTGGCCCAGCTTCAGCAGGTCGCGGCTGGTCAGGCCAAGGCCGCCGCCCCCCTGGGCCAGGCCCGTGGGCGAGAACTGCCATTGCGGCTTCTCGATGCCCAAGGGACCAAACAGCGTCTCATCGGCGAAGGCGGGTAGAGGCTTTTTCACCGCGCTCTGGACCACCGCGCCCAGCGTGGTGACCCCGGCGGTGCAGTAGCTGAAGCTTCTGCCATAAGGGGCGTCGGCGGGCTTGGGCATCCAGGCCGGGAAGCCCCGGATCGGCAGGTCGAGGTAGAATTTCGGCCAGTCCTCGATCAGGTACATGCGCTCCTCGTTGCCGCGCGAGAACGAGTTTTCGTCGTCGCATTCGAGCAGGGAGCTCATGGTCAGCAGATCCTCGACCGTGATCTTCGCCTTGCGCGGATCGGGGTTCTCGAGCGGCAGCCGGTCCTTCAGATAGGGCAGGATGGGGGCGGAAACGCTGGGGATCTTGCCGCGAGCGATGGCGGCCCCCGCCAGCATGCCGGTGACCGTCTTGGTGACCGAGCGCGTGTTGCGGCGGGCGTCGGCGCCGCCGTCATCATAGTAGGTCTCCGAGACCAGCTTGCCGTGGCGGGCGATCAGGACACTGGTGATCTGCTGGAAATCGCCCTTCTTGATGGCGGCGGACATCGCCTCCAGCCTGTCGGCGGATAGATCCTCTGTGGCCGGCGCGGCGGTTGGCCAGTCTTTGTCGGCGGCGAGGGCGGGAAGGGGCGCGGCCAGCATCAGGGCGGCGGCGATCAACAAAGGCTTCAAGTCGGGTACTCCTACGCTTGAGTTGCCGGTTAGCTCGGTTCGCGCGGCTCGTCTTGGACAGCTGAAACATCGGGGCGGCGCCGGCCGCACAGGCGCGCGAATTCGCCGGGGGTTACGCCATAGGCGGCGCGGAACTGGCGGTTCAGGTGGCTCTGGTCGCAGAAGCCGGCCAGAAGGGCGACTTCGCCTATACCCGCGCGACCATGCATCAGCAGGTCGGCGGCCCGCTCCAGCCGGCGTACCCGTAGCCGGTCGCCCGGGGCGGCGCCGATCCAGCGCTGATAGCCGCGCGCCAAATGCACGCGGTGAACGCCGGCGGCGCGGGCGATGTCGGCGATGCCGATGGGCTGGTCGAAGCTGTCGGCCAGAAAGCTCTCGGCGGTATCCAGCCAGGCCGGCCGTTTCTGGCTTTCGCGTCGCGCCGGGATCATGGCCTCGGCGGCCAGCGCCAGGGCGTGGGTCTCCAGATCGATCCGCTCGACGTCGCGCGACAGGGCGGCGCGCGTCAGGCGCAGGGCGGCCCCGACCGCGCGCGGCGACTGCAGGCGCAGGGCGTCGACAGCGGCGCCGGATTGACTGGTCAGATCGCGCCACGTTTCGGCCTCGACACTGATCGCCAGGAACCAGCCGTCCACGCCCTCGAAGCGGTCGCGATGGATGACGCCGGGCGGGTTGAAGACCAGCACCGGACCCTCGGTCTCGTCGCCATGCGCGGTGGTCACGTACCGCCCGCGCGTGGCCAGCACGAAATGGGCGTCGTCGTGACTGTGCTCGGCCACCTCTTCGGGCGGCGTTGTGGCGGCCAGATGCGCGACGCGGGCGTCGGCGAGGTGATGTTCCACTGCGACGGCGCCATAGAACCGGCCCGGACTGAAGGCGGGGCCGGGTTTGGTCACTAGCCCAGCTTCTCCGCCGCCCAGGGGGCGAAATAGGTGATGATCCCGGCCGCGCCGGCTCGCTTGAAGGCGGTCAGGCTTTCGAGGATGGCGCGTTCCTCGTCGATCCAGCCGTTCATCCCGGCGGCCTTGATCATCGCGTACTCGCCCGACACCTGGAAGGCATAGGTGGGCATGCGGAACTCGTCGACCAGACGGCGCAGGATATCCAGATACGGCATGCCCGGCTTGACCATGACCATGTCGGCGCCCTCGGCGATGTCGAGGGCGACCTCACGGATAGCTTCCTCGGTGTTGGCCGGGTCCATTTGATAGGTCTTCTTGTCGCCCTGGCCGCCGGCCAGCTTGGCCGAGCCGATGGCGTCGCGGTAAGGGCCGTAGAAGGCCGAGGCGTACTTGGCGGCGTAGGACATGATCAGCGTGTCCTGGAAGTTGGCGCCCTCCAGGGCGGCACGAAGTGCGCCGATGCGGCCGTCCATCATGTCGGACGGAGCCAGGATGTCGGCGCCCGCTTCCGCCTGCATCAGGCCCTGTTCGATCAGGCGCTCGATGGTCGGGTCGTTGAGGATCCTGCCGCCTTCGACCACGCCGTCGTGGCCGTGGTCGGTGAAGGGGTCCAGCGCCACGTCGCACATGATGCCGACCTCGGGCGCGGCGTCCTTCATGGCCTTGACGGCCCGGGGGATGACACCGTCCGGATCGGCGGCGATCGAGCCGGTCGAGTCCTTCCGGGCCCCGTCGATATGCGGGAAGATGGCGATGGCCGGGATGCCCAGGTCGCGGGCGCGCACGGCGGCCTTGGCGGCCTCCTTGACGCTCAGCCGCTCGACGCCCGGCATCGACGCCACCGGGATCACGCCTTCGCCTTCATGCACGATCATCGA
>Ga0209023_10003140_pt1 | contig 19917 bp, 21 predicted proteins | sample LakOneMetagenome_FD_187468 | JGI IMG/M metagenome (GOLD analysis project Ga0209023, IMG submission 187468) | Freshwater and sediment microbial communities from Lake Erie, Canada (SPAdes) (version 2) | ecosystem: Environmental > Aquatic > Freshwater > Lentic | place: Lake Erie, Canada...
CCATCTAGCGCCGAGCGCGCCGACGGCATGGTGATGGCGGCCTCCAGTGTGGCGGGCAGCGGCGGCCAGGCCGTCACCCGCGTGGGCGACACCATGGAGCGGATCAGCGCCTCGGCCACCCGCATCGTCGACATCATCGGCCTGATCGACGGCATCGCCTTCCAGACCAATATCCTGGCGCTGAACGCCGCCGTCGAAGCGGCGCGCGCGGGCGAGCAGGGCCGCGGCTTCGCCGTGGTGGCGGGCGAGGTGCGCAGCCTGGCCCAGCGCTCGGCCGCCGCGGCCAAGGAAATCAAGGCCCTGATCGAAGCCTCGGTGCAGCAGGTCGGCGAAGGCAATGCGCTGGTGGGCGACGCCGGCCAGACCATGCGCCAGGTGGTGGACTCGGTGCGCGAGGCCGCCGCCATCATGCACGGCATCACCGGCGCCAGCCGCGAGCAGGGGACCGGCATCGCCCAGGTCAATGCGGCGATGGCCCAGCTCGACCAGATCACGCGCGAGAACGCAGCCCTGGTCGAGGAATCGGCGAACGCCTCGAGCAGCGTGGCCGACGAGGCCGCACAGCTGGTGCAGGCCTTGTCGGTGTTCAAATTCGACAAGCGGGCCTGATGGTAGCTGGCAAGTGGAGTGTCCGCACGCTCGATGGGCTGTTTGATCTGGATCAATCGGGCCCATCATTCCCCTCCCTACACTGCGTGCTGCATTGGCCGCTTTGCACTTGCGCAGGGCGTCATCCGCCAGAGACGATCCATGCACGCGCAACCCGCCCGCCTGTCCACCAGCGCGGCGCGTCCGCTCTCGCTGCGGGTGCACATTCCCTCGTTCGCGGCGCGTGCCGATCCGGCGGGCGCCCCTGGCCACCTGCCTCGGCTACCTGAAACGCGAAGCGGCCATGCACGCCGTGCCGTTCGGCGGCACCAGCATGGTCAGGCAGCTGCATTTCGACGGCGCGGCGCCGGCCGGCCTGGCCAGGGCTTCGCGCAAGGTGGGAACGCCGTACGACTACCACGCACCACCCGACCGTGACGAGCTGCCGATGGCCCGGCTGGTTCGCCGAGAGCAGACTGAGCCGTATTTGACGCAAGTCAAGGATTTCCAGGAGGCTGATCAATAAACTGACTGTTATCCGAGCCGCTTTGCATTTCCGCAAACCGGCCGCAGCAGGAGTAGATTGACATGCATGCAACATCGCTTCCCAGCCCGGCCTCCGCGCAGCCGGCGCCGGCCATCCGCCACGCCGCCTACCAGACCGTCGAGTTCGACGCCGGGCTGCTCCAGCGTCTCGGCAAGCCCGGTCCGCGCTACACCTCCTACCCGACCGCCGACCGCTTCAGCGAGGACTTCGGCTACCGCGACTACCTGCACGCCGTGGCCGGCCTGCGCACCCGCGGCGGCGTCCGTCCGCTGTCGCTCTACCTGCACATCCCGTTCTGCGACACGGTCTGCTACTACTGCGCCTGCAACAAGGTGGTGACAAAGAACCGCGAGAAGGCAGCCACCTATCTGGCCTACCTGAAGCGCGAGATCGCCATGCAGGCGGCCCTGGTCTCCAGCACGGGCGAGGTCGAGCAGTTGCACTTCGGCGGCGGCACCCCGACCTACCTGAGCGACGCGCAGATGGAGGACCTGATGGCCCACCTGCGCCGCAACTTCCGCTTCGCGCCCGATGCCGCCGGCGAGTATGCGATCGAGGTCGATCCGCGCGCCGTGTCGCCCGAGCGCGTGCACACCCTGCGGCGCCAGGGCTTCAACCGCATCAGCCTGGGCGTGCAGGACTTCGACCCCGAGGTCCAGCGCGCCGTCAACCGGGTCCAGCCCGAGATGGAAACGCGCGCCGTGATCGATGCCGCACGCGCCGCGGAGTTCCGTTCGGTGAGCATCGACCTGATCTACGGCCTGCCGAAGCAGACCCTGGAGACCATGCGCCAGACCCTGGACAAGGTGGTGGCAGCCGACCCGGACCGCATCGCGGTCTACCACTACGCCCACATGCCGCACCTGTTCAAGCCTCAGCGCCGCATTGTCGAATCGGACATGCCGGACAGCGAAACCAAGCTCGCGATGCTCCAGCTGTGCATCGAACGCCTGCGCGAGGCGGGCTATGTCTACATCGGCATGGACCATTTCGCCAAGCCGGGCGACGACCTGGCCGTGGCCCAGCGCCAGGGCCGCCTGCACCGCAACTTCCAGGGCTACTCGACCCATGCCGGCACCGACCTGGTGGCCTGCGGCGTGTCCGCGATCGGCGCGGTCGGCGCGACCTACAGCCAGAACGTCAAGAGCCTGGACGACTACTACGACCTGCTCGACCAGAACGAGCTGCCGGTGGTGCGGGGATGGCGGCTCGGCATGGACGACGCGCTGCGCCGCAGCCTGATCCAGAAGCTGATGTGCCAGTTCGAGGTGTCGGTCCCCGCGCTCGAGCAGGCCTTCCCGATCGTGTTCCGCGACTATTTCGCGCCCGAGCTGGCGCGCCTGCGCCAGATGGAAGACGATGGCCTGCTCGCGATCGGACAAGAGTGGCTGACCGTCACCATGAAGGGACGCCTCCTGGTCCGCAATATCTGCATGGTGTTCGACCGTTACCTCGCTGCCCGGACCGAGGGGCCGCGCCACTCGCAGACCGTATGACGGCCCTGCACGGCATCGGCCTCCTGCCGGTCTTCCTGGTCGGCCTGCTCGGCAGCGTCCACTGCGCCGGCATGTGCGGCGGCATCGTGGCGGCGCTCTCAAGCCCCGGCGCCGCACGCCGCGCCTTTCCGGCGCCGGTGCGGACCGTGGGCGCCGCCGCCCGGGCGTGGCCCGCTTGCGCGGCCCACGTCGCCGCCTACAACGCCGGCCGGCTGGCCAGCTACGCCGCGGCCGGCGCCCTGGCCGGCGGCGTCGCGGGCGGCCTCCAGGCGCTGACCGGGCTGCCCGCGCTGCAGGCGGGGGCGTATGTGGCCGCCAACCTGATGCTGGCGGCGCTGGGGCTCTACCTGCTGGACGCCTGGCGCGGCCTGGCCTGGCTGGAGCGCGGCGGCCGGCTGCTGTGGCGGCATGTGGCGCCGTGGCTGGCCAGGCTCGGTCCCTTCGATTCCCCGGGCCGACTGTTCGCGGCCGGCGCCCTGTGGGGCTGGCTTCCTTGCGGGATGGTCTACAGCGTGCTGGTCACGGCCATGCTGAGCGCGTCGGCGCCGGGCGGCGCGGCCGTGATGCTGGCGTTCGGCCTCGGCACCCTGCCGATGCTGGCGGCGATCGGCATGGCCGGCGTTTGCCTGCGCACCGTGCTGCAGCTGCAGGCCGTGCGCGGCGCTTGCGGCCTGCTGGTGCTGGGGTTCGGCCTGCTCGGCCTGTGGCGCGCCGGCGGCGGCCTGCCGGCCGGCGTCCTCGACCTCCTGTGCATCGGAACGGCGCAGTGAGCGCCGTGCTGGCCGAAGCGATGCGCGACGCGCAGGAAGCGAACGGCGAGGCTGCACGCTGCTATCACTGCGGCTTGCCTGTGCCGCGCGGCAGCCGGTGGGAGGCGCGGGTAGCCGGTGTGCAGCGCAGCATGTGCTGCCCCGGCTGCGCCGCCGCCGCCGACGCCATCGTGGCCGGGGGGCTGGGTAACTACTACGAGAACCGGACCGAATTCGCCGCCACCGCAAGCGGCGGCGCCGACGCGCCGGAACTGGCGCTGTACGACGAGGCCGGAATGGATGGCGAGGGCAGTTTCACCGTCGAGGGCGTGCGCTGCGGCGCCTGCGTCTGGCTGGTCGAGCGCCGCCTGGGCGAACTGCCCGGCGTGCGCGAGGTGGCGCTGAACGTCGCAACGGGGCGCGTGTTCGTGCGCTGGGACCCGCTGCTGTGCCGGCCGAGCGCCATCGTGCGCGCACTGCGCGCGATCGGCTATACCGCCTATCCCTTCGAAGCCCGGCGCCATGGCGAGAGCCTCCAGCGTGCGCGCCGCACCCTGTTCCGCCAGCTGTTCGTGGCCGGCCTGTCGATGATGCAGGTGATGATGTATGCGGTGCCGGTCTACCTGGCCGGCGACGGCAGCATGGACGCCGGCATGCGGGCCCTGATGCACTGGGCCTCCTTCGCCCTGACCCTGCCGGCCGTGCTGTACTCGGCGCTGCCTTTCTTCGCGGGCGCCTGGCGCGACCTGCGGCGCGGCATGCCGGGCATGGACGTGCCGGTGGCGCTTGGCATCGCGGCGGCCTTCACAGGCAGCTGCGCGGCCCTGCTGGCCGGGCAGGGCGAGGTCTACTTCGACTCGATCACGATGTTCATCTTCCTGCTGCTGGGCAGCCGCTACCTGGAGCTGGGAGCGCGCCTGCGCGCCACCGAAGCGCTCGATGCGCTGCGGCGCGGCGCCCCGGCGTCGAGTCTCCGGCTGCGCGGCGACCCGGCCCTGCGCGACACCGAACTGGTCCCGGCCGCGCGCCTGGAGCCGGGCGACCTGGTGCTGGTCAAGCCGGGACAGGCGGTCCCGGCCGACGGCGAGGTGGTCGAAGGCGCCACCGAGGTCGATTTTTCCCTGCTGAGCGGAGAAAGCAGGCCGCGCCCCGTCACGGTGGGGGCCCAGCTTCCGGGCGGCGTGGTCAATGCCGGCCAGGCGATCGTGGTGCGCGTCACCTCGGCCGCGCACGAGAGCACGCTGGCGATGCTGGTGCGCATGGTGGAGCGGGCCGGCCAGGGCAAGCCGGCGATCGCGCTGTGGGCCGACCGCGTCGCGGCCTGGTCCGTGGTGGCGCTGCTGCTGCTCACCGCCGTGGTCTGGACCGTCTGGCAGGTGCTGGACCCGACCCGCGCCTGGCCGGCGGCGATCGCGGTGCTGGTCGTGAGCTGCCCCTGCGCGCTGTCGCTCGCCACGCCGACGGCGCTGGCCGCCGCCACCGACCGCCTGCTGCGCCGCGGCGTGCTGGCGGTCGCGCCGCACACCCTGGAAACCTTCGAGCGCGCCACCCACGTGGTGTTCGACAAGACCGGCACGCTCACCCACGGCTGCCCGCGCCTGCGCCGGGTGCTGCCGGTGGGCGAGATCGACCGCGTGAGCTGCCTGCGGATCGCCGCCGCGCTGCAGTCCGACAGCGCGCATGTGCTCAGCGCCGCGATCCACGCCGCCATGCCAGATCCCGGCCTGCAGGCGCGCGCGCTGCGCTTCGAGAACGGGCGCGGCATCGAGGGCAGCATCGACGGCGTGGTCTACCGCATCGGCAACGCGCCTTTCGCGGCCGAGCTGGCGGGCGGCGCGGCGCGTACGGCGGCTCCGCCGGGCACCACCACCGTGTGGCTGGCGCAGGCCGGCGCCTGGCTGGCGCGCTTCGACCTGTCCGACAGCCTGCGCGAAGAAGCGCCGGATGTCGTGCGGCGCTTCCGCGACGCCGGCAAGACCGTGGTCCTGCTCAGCGGCGACGAGCAGCGCGTGGCCCAGGCCGTGGCGAGCGAGCTCGGCATCGCCCATGCCCATGGCGGACGCCTGCCCGGCGACAAGCTGGCCTATGTCCGTGCATTGCAGGAGAGCGGCGCGGTGGTGGCGATGGTGGGCGACGGCGTCAACGATGCGGCGGTGCTGAGCGGCGCCGACGTGTCGTTTGCGATGGGGCGCGGCGCCGAGCTGGCGCAGCTGCATGCGGACGGCGTGCTGCTGGGCGACGGCCTGGCTCCGCTGGCCGATGCGGCCGACACGGCGGGCCGCACGCTCGCCATCGTGCGCCAGAACCTGCTCTGGGCCACGGTCTACAACCTGGTCGCGATTCCCGCCGCGGCCAGCGGCATGCTCAATCCCTGGCTGTCGGGGATCGGGATGGCGGCAAGTTCGGCGCTGGTGGTGCTCAATGCGCTGCGGCTGAGGAGGGGTTGAGATGGAAGCGCTGTACTTGCTGGTTCCGCTGAGCGTGATGCTGGTGGCGCTGGCGGTGTGGGTCTTCTTCGGGGCGGCCGGGAGCGGGCAGTTCGACGACCTCGAGGGGCCGGCGATGCGGATCCTCGCTGACGATGACCGGGCAGGGGAGCAGGAGCGGGCTGTCCGGCGGTGAGCCGAACGCGCTTACATCGAGGGGCCGCGGCCGCCGTGCCGGTCTTTCTCGAGCTGTTCCTGGCATGCGATGCACAGGCGCACCGTGGGCGTGGCCAGCAGGCGCGCGTCCGGGATGTCGCGCCCGCAGGATTCGCAGATGCCGGCGCCGCCCGCCTCCAGCTTGCCGATGGCGACGTCGATCTCGTGCAACAGCGCCGATTCATGGTCGGCCAGGTGCTGCTCGTTGTGGCTGATCATTTCCGATTGCGGGGCGTCGTCGCTCTGCCCCTGGTGGGCCAGCGGGCCGATGGCCGGCGCTTCGCCATCCGCCGAATCCGTGCGCGAGCGCACGGTCTCCAGCAGGTCTTCGCGGGCCTGGTGCAGGCTCGCCTTCAGTTGTTCCGATACCGATTGCGATAGAGGCGGCATGGCGTCTTCCTGAGTTACGTTGCATAGCTCATCTGATGCTGAACATTTTGATTCACATCAAGGATTTTTGCTGTCCGAAAAACGACACTCCTGATTGTCATTCATCAAGGTATTTTCAGGAGAGCATCTTGGACACCAGTCTAAACTATAACTACAAGATCGTGCGCCAGTTTGCCGTCGCCACGGTCGTGTGGGGCGTCATCGGCATGGCGGCCGGCGTCTTCATCGCGGCCCAGCTGGCCTGGCCCGCCCTCAACTTCGACATCCCCTGGCTCAGCTACGGCCGCCTGCGTCCGCTGCACACCAACGCCGTCATCTTCGCCTTCGGCATCTGCGGCCTCTTTGCCACCTCCTACTACGTGGTGCAGCGCACCTGCCAGGTGCGGCTGTTCTCCGACCGCCTGGCCGGCTTCACCTTCTGGGGCTGGCAGGCGGTGCTGGTGTCGGCCGCGATCTCGCTGCCGATGGGCTTCACGCGCGGCAAGGAATACGCCGAGCTGGAATGGCCGATCGCTCTCCTGATCACCGTCGTCTGGGTCGCCTATGCGGTGGTCTTCTTCGGCACCATCGTCAAGCGCCGCGTCCAGCACATCTATGTGGCCAACTGGTTCTTCGGCGCCTACATCCTGGCGGTCGCCATCCTCCACGTGGTCAACGGCGCGGTGGTGCCGGTGTCCGCGATGAAGTCGTATTCGGTCTACGCGGGCGTGCAGGACGCGATGATCCAGTGGTGGTACGGCCATAACGCGGTGGGCTTCATCCTCACCGCCGGCTACCTGGGCATGGTCTACTACTTCATCCCCAAGCAGGCCGAGCGCCCCGTGTATTCCTACCGCCTGTCGATCGTGCATTTCTGGGCCCTGATCTTCACCTATATGTGGGCCGGCCCGCACCATTTGCACTACACCGCGCTGCCCGACTGGACCCAGTCGATCGGCATGGTGTTCTCCCTGATCCTGCTGGCGCCGAGCTGGGGCGGCATGATCAACGGGATCATGACCCTCTCGGGCGCCTGGCACAAGCTGCGTTCGGATCCGATCCTGAAGTTCATGATCGTCTCGCTGTCCTTCTACGGCATGGCCACCTTCGAGGGCCCGATGATGTCGATCAAGACCATCAACGCGCTGTCGCACTACACCGACTGGACCGTCGCCCACGTCCACGCCGGCGCCCTGGGCTGGGTCGGCTTCATCACCATGGGCTCGATCTACTACCTGATCCCGCGCCTGGCCAACCGCAAGCAGATGTACAGCACCGCCCTGGTCGACGCCCACTTCTGGGTCGCCACCATCGGCATCGTGCTCTACATCGCCTCGATGTGGATCGCCGGCGTGATGCAGGGCCTGATGTGGCGCGCGGTGAACCCGGACGGCACGCTGACCTACACCTTCGCCGAAAGCGTCAAGGCGACCTATCCCTACTACGTGATCCGCTTCACCGGCGGTTTCCTCTACCTGTCCGGCATGGTCCTGATGGCCTGGAACACCTGGATGACGATGCGCGGCACCAGCAGCGTCGACGCGCCCATCCCGGCCGGCAGGCCGGCGCCGCACGCGCAGCCCGAAGCGGCCCACGCCTGAACCACGGAGCACATGATGAAATTTACCCATGAATGGATCGAAAAGAACCCCTGGCTCCTGATCGGCCTGGTGCTGCTCGTGATCTCCTTCGGCGGCCTGGTCGAGATCGTGCCGCTGTTCTTCCAGAAATCCACCACCGAGCCGGTCGCAGGCTTGAAGCCTTACTCCCCGCTGCGGCTCGCGGGCCGCGACGTCTACATCCGCGAAGGCTGCTACAACTGCCATTCGCAGATGATCCGGCCGTTCCGCGCCGAGACCGAGCGTTATGGCCACTATTCGGTGGCCGGCGAATTCGTCTACGACCACCCCTTCCAGTGGGGTTCCAAGCGCACCGGCCCGGACCTGGCGCGCGTGGGCGGCCGCTACAGCGACGAATGGCACCGCACCCACCTCGACAATCCGCGCGACGTGGTGCCGGAATCGAATATGCCGGCCTATCCGTGGCTGGCGGGGGCGAAGCTGAACCCGGCCGAGATCATTCCGAAGATGCGCGCACTGCGGCGCCTGGGCGTGCCGTATGGCGAAGAAGAGATCGAGGCCGCACCCGGGGAACTCGAGGGCAGGACCGAGCAGGACGCGCTGATCGCCTACCTGCAGGGCCTGGGCACGCACATCAAGACGAGGAACTGACATGGCACTCCAACAGGTTTTCGACAACGCCAGCAGCGTGATGACGGTCATCAGCTTCACGACCTTCCTGGGCATCCTCGGCTGGACCTTCGTGCTGCGCAAGCGCAGCGATTTCGACAAGGCCGCGCACTTGCCCTTCGCCGACGAGGAGAGCGATCGTGGCTGACTTCTTCAACGGCTTCTGGCACTGGTACATCGCCGTCATCACGGTACTGTCCATCCTCGGCTGCGGCATCCTGCTGTGGTCGCAGTCGACACACAGGGTAAAACTGCGCGCCGACGGCACGCCTGAAAAAACCACCGGCCACGTCTGGGACGAGGACCTGACCGAGCTGAATACGCCGATGCCGCGCTGGTGGATCGTGCTGTTCTACCTGACCATCGTGTTCGGCATCGGCTACCTCGTGCTGTATCCGGGCCTGGGCAGCCATGCCGGGAAACTGGACTGGAATTCGACGGGCGAATACAAGGCCGAGCTGAAACAGGCGAGGGCGGAATTCGGCCCCCTGTTCGCACAGTACGCCGGCCAGGACCTGCAGGCGGTGGCGCGCGACCCGCAGGCCCACGCCATCGGCGAGCGCCTGTTCCTGACCTATTGCGCGCAGTGCCATGGTTCGGATGCGCGCGGCAGCAAGGGCTTCCCCAACCTGGCCGACAAGGATTGGCTGCACGGCGGCGAGCCGTCCACCATCAAGCAGACCATCATGCAGGGCCGGGTCGGGAATATGCCGGCGATGGCCGCTGCCCTCGGTTCGGACAAGGACATCGAGAGCGTGGCCCACTACGTGCGCAATCTCTCGGGCCTCACGGCCGACCCGATCAAGGTCGCCTTCGGCAAGCCGAAGTTCGCCGCCTGCGCGGCCTGCCATGGCGCCGAAGGCAAGGGCAACCCGATGCTGGGCGCGCCCAACCTGGCCGACAAGGTCTGGTTGTATGGCGGCAGCCAGGAAACCGTGATGGAAACCATCCGCAAGGGCCGCAGCAACACCATGCCGGCCTTCGGCGAGTTCCTCGGCGAAGAGAAGGTGCACGTGCTGGCGGCCTATGTGTGGAGCCTGTCGAACCAGCCCATCGCCACGGCGGCGGCAAAATGACTACCCCGCAGGAGGCCGTCATCCGCATGTACGCGGCGCGCGAGGAAATTTACCCGCGCGAGATCAGGGGCCGCTACGCCTCGCTGCGCTGGGCCTGCGTCTGGCTCACCCAGCTGCTGTTCTACGGCCTGCCCTGGATCTCGATGCACGGCCGCCAGGCGGTGCTGTTCGACCTGGGCAGCCGCAAGTTCCACCTGTTCAGCCTGATCCTGTGGCCGCAGGACTTCATCTACCTGGCCGCGCTCCTGATCCTGTGCGCCTACGGCCTGTTCCTGGTGACGGCGGTGGCGGGCAGGGTCTGGTGCGGCTTCGCCTGCCCGCAAACGGTCTATACCGAGATCTTCCTGTGGATCGAGCGCAAGTTCGAAGGCGCGAGGAGCGCCCGCATCCGCCTCGCGCGCCAGCCCTGGTCGCTGGAAAAGATCGCGCGCAAGGGCGGCAAGCATGCGGCCTGGCTGCTGGTGGCGCTGTGGACCGGTTTCACCTTCGTGGGCTATTTCACGCCGGTGCGCGAGCTCGGTGGCGGCATCGCGGGCTTCGGCCTGGGGCCGTGGGAGACCTTCTGGGTGCTGTTCTATGCCCTGGCGACCTACGGCAACGCCGGCTGGCTGCGCGAGCAGGTCTGCAAGTACATGTGCCCCTACGCGCGCTTCCAGAGCGCGATGTTCGACAAGGACACGCTGATCGTCAGCTACGACGCGGCGCGTGGAGAGCCGCGCAACGCGAGGCAGACCGCGGCCGGCGCAGGAGATTGCATCGACTGCAGCATGTGCGTGCAGGTCTGCCCGACCGGGATCGACATCCGCAAGGGCCTGCAGTACGAATGCATCGGCTGCGCCGCCTGCGTCGATGCCTGCAACGGCGTGATGGACAAGGTGGGGCGCCCGCGCGGCCTGATCCGCTACGCCACCGAGAACGCGCTGGTCCGGCGCCTGAGCCCCGCCCAGGTGCGGCAGCGGGTGCTCCGTCCCCGTGTGCTGGTCTACGGCGCCGTGCTGGCCGTGCTGGGCGCGGCCATGGCCACCTCGCTGGCCTTGCGCAATCCGCTCAAGCTGGACGTGATCCGCGACCGCGGCTCGATGGGACGCGAAGTGGAGGACGGCATGATCGAGAACGTCTACCGGCTGCAGCTGATGAACACTCTCGAAGACGCCCAGCGCCTGCGCATCGCCGTCACCGGCATCGACTCGGCCCGGGTGGTCGAAGGGGAGGCGGTCGACATCGATGCCGCCAGCACCCGCGCCTTCCCGGTGCGGGTGCGCATCGATCCGGGCCGCGCGACGCCGGGCTCGAACCGGATCGCTTTCCGCGTGACGTCCGCCGACGGCCATGGCCTGGCGGTCGAAGAGGACGCGGTCTTCCTGGTGCCGAAATGAAGAAGGAGAAGGACATGCATGCGCATCCCGTGTTCCAGCCGAGCGCACCCTGGTACCGGCACCGCTGGCCCTGGTTCCTGATGATCGGGCCGGCGCTGGTGCTGGTCGGCGGCGCCGTCATGATGTGGCTGGCCATGAGCCGTCCGGACGCCATGGTGGTCGGCGACTACTACAAGCAGGGCAAGGCCATCAACCAGGAGCTGCGCCGCGACCGCGAAGCCAGCCGCCTGGGCCTGGTCTTCGCGTCGCGCTACGATGCGAGCCGGGGGATGCTCGAGGGGCGGCTGCTCGGCCATGGCAGGCCGGTGGTGGCGCCTTTCCACATCCGCCTGGCCCACCCGACCCAGCCCGGGCGCGACCGCGTGCTCGAAGCGCTGCCCGACGCCCAGGGCCGCTTCGGCGCGGCAGCCCCGGATCTGGAAGCGACGCACTGGCAGGTCGTGGTCGAAGGCGGTGCGCGCGACTGGCGCCTGGAGGGCAGCTGGAAGGGGGCCGGGCAAGAGCGGCTGGAGATCAGGGCCGACGCGCCCTGAGCTTGCGCGGCGGCCCTCGCCCGATGGCTCAGGCGCCGGCCGCAGCCGCGGCCGTCCTGTAGCCGACGATGATGGCGGTGGTGATGGGGGCCGCGCAGTTCGCCGCGAGGGCGATCAGAAGCGGCGCCGTCCAGGACCGGCGGGCATAGGTTTCGCCATGGCGCTCGTCGATGTGGCTGATCTGCGGATAGGCCGAGAACACGACCCAGATGCCGAACAGGGCGAGTCCGCTCCACCATGGAGCGGCAAGGTCTTCGCGTTCGAGCAGGACGGCGGCGGCGGCCGCAAGGTAGCCCGCCAGGGTGATCGCGAAGGTGCCGGCGAACCAATAGCGCGCCCTCCTGGCCTGGGCCGGCCGATCCAGCCGTTCCCAGTTGCGCATGTGCAGGTAGGCGCCGAGCGCCGGCGACAGGAGCAGGCTCCACAGCGCCGCGGCGATGGGGTTCCATAGTGTGACGGCCTCGCTATTGGTCGCGATGGCGGCGTCTGCGGATGTGTCCAGCGTCGTGTCCATATTCTCTCCATTAGGTTGCACAGTGGAAAGAGCTTAGGCGCTGGAGGGGTGGCGCTCCTTGACCTGCGCCAGGCGCGCCCTTGACGCGGCGCGAACGCTCAGTCGGCCCGGAAGCCGCGTCCGGTCGCCGCCCAGTAGATCCCGCCGTAGAGGTGATGCAGGAAGACCGGGTCGCGGTAGGTCGCCGCCATGTGCCCGAGCGCCGTGTAGAAGGCGCGCCCGCCGTCGTAGGGCTGGTACCAGCTGATCGGGTGGAAGGCGCCCATGCCCTTGCCCTGGCGGTCGGGCCAGCTCGTCTTCGGCTCGTAGCTGGACTCGTCGACGCTCAGCAGGTAGGTCAGCCTGTTCGAGGTGGCCGGGCCGAATTCGTACCACTCGTCGGTGAACAGGGTGCGCGGCGCGAAGCGCTCCATGCCGGGGAAGTTGCGTTCGCGGACCTGCAGCACGGCGGTCTGCACCGCGGGATGGACGGTGAACATATGGCCGACCATCTTCGTGTACCAGGGCCAGCCGTATTCGGTGTCGGAGGCGCTGTGCACGCCCACGTAGCCGCCGCCCTTGCGGATGTAGCGCTCGAAAGCGGCCTGCTGGGCCTCGTCGAGGACGTCGCCGGTGGTGAGCAGGAAGATCACGGCCCCGTACTTGGCCAGCTCGGCATCGTTCATCACGCGGTTGGCGTCGGCGCTCCAGAACACGCCGAAGTCATGCAGCTTTCCCAGCTCCTGCACGGCCGAGACGCCGGCATGCACGGCGTCGTGGTGCCAGCCGGCGGTCTTGGTGAACAGGAGGACCTTGAACTGTTCGGCATGGGCGGGCGCCGCGCCGAGGAGGGAAGTCAGCAATGCGAGCGAGATGAAAGAAAATTTCATGCGTGGGCCATGAATGAAAGAATATTTCAGCAAGTCTTAAGGCTTGCGAAAGGGGCAAGGCCTATCATAGTGCCACACTGTCGAGCGGGAGCGATGCGAGATGCGAACCAAGTGGCTGCTTCTTTACTGGCTGGCGGTCGCCGTGACCGGCGCCATTGCCTTCCTCATCCCGGCCGTGGGCTGGGCCTTCGGTGTCGGCGCCTTCGCCTACCTGGTTGCGGCGATTCCCGGCTGGCTGCTGTTGAGCGGCTTCTTCGCCCACCTGGAGCAGCCCGGCACGACCTTCGGGATCGACAACCGGCGCTTCGCCCAATTGCTGGCGGGCCTGGCCTTGCTCGCCTGCGGCGCCGGACTGGCCTCCGGCGTCCACGTGCTGGCCTGGGGCGGCGCCGGCCTGCTGTACGCGGCTGGGGAGTGGGCGCTCATCGACCGGATGCGCAGGCGCGCGGCATCCCTGCCGATCGGCACCGGCCGCGCGTGACGGGTGCATTGTTCTTGTCATCACTTCCATGGTAGATTCCTGCGCGGCCCACGCGGTGTGCGACGCCGCCCGACCCATCACGACAAGGAAGAGACCGACGATGCCATTCCTCCGCCAGCGCAGCCTGCGCGCCGCCATCGGCGCCCTGTTCATCCCCGCCGCCATCGCCGTCGCCAGCCTGCCGCTGGCCGCACAGGCAGCCGCACCAGGCAAGGCCGCCGCCGCCAAGCCGAACAAGGCCTTCGATACCTGGGCCGAGAAATTCGCGGAGGACTGGGTGCGCATGAACCCGCAGCTGGCCACCTCGACCCAGTACTTCAGCGGCGCCGAACAGGCGCGCCTGGACCGCCAGCTCACGCCCTTGACGAAAGACCAGCGCCGCAAGATGCAGGACTTGGCCCGCACCGGCCTGGCGCGCCTGGACAAGTGGATGGCCGGCCCGCTCGACGAGACCCAGCGCGTCTCCGCCAGCGTGATGCGCTGGTCGCTGCAGAACGTGGTCGCCAACGAGCCCTTCGAGGACCACGCCTTCATCTTCTCGCAGTTCAGCGGCGTGCAGGTCGGCCTGGTCAACTTCATGACCACCACCCACCCGCTGCGCCATCCGCAGGACGTCGACAGCTACCTGGCCCGCCTGGAGCAGGTCGGCACCCGCATGGACGAAGCGCTGGCGCGCGCCCGCGACGCAGCCGCGAAGTCCCTGATCCCGCCGCGCTTCATCCTCGAGCGCGCCCAGTACCAGGTCGACACCTTCCTCAAGCCCGCCGCGAGCGAGAACGTGCTGGTGACCTCGCTGGCCCAGCGCACCGAGAAGATGGAAGGCCTCACGCCGGAGGCGCGCAATGCCGCCCTGGCGCGCGCCTCCCGCATCGTCGAGGAGCGCATCAAGCCATCGTACAAGCGGGTGCAGGACTTCATGGCCGAGATCCATCCGCGCACCGGCGACGTGGCCGGCATCTCGCGCCTGCCGAACGGCGCCGCCGCCTACGCGCGCGCGGTCGAGAACTTCACCAGCACGAAGTTGACACCGAACGAAATCCACGAGATCGGCCTGCGCGAGGTGGCGCGCATCGAAGGCGAGATGGACCGCCATTTGCGTTCGCTCGGCCTTCATGATGGCAATATCGAAACCCGCATGAAGCAGCTCGACGCGCGCTTCCAGCCCAAGGGCGAGGGTGATCCGCGCCCCGCCATCCTGGCCAGCTACGCCGAGATGGTCAAGGACGCCGAGCGCAGGAGCAGCACGCTGTTCAACCTCAAGCCACGCGCGCCGGTCGAAGTGCGCCGCGAGCCGCCGCTGACCGAGCCTTCGGCCGCCGCCCACTACTCGCTGCCGGCGCCGGACGGCACGCGTCCCGGCATCTTCTGGGTGCCGATGCGCGGCCCGACCTTCGACATGATCCGCATGCGCAGCCTGTCCTACCACGAGGCGGTCCCCGGCCACCATTTCCAGCTGGCGATCCAGCAGGAACTGACCGGCATCCCGAAATACCGCAGCCAGCGCATCTTCAGCGGCGGCAGCGCCCACTCGGAAGGCTGGGCGCTGTACACGGAGCGCCTGGCGGTGGAACAGGGCTGGTACGAGGGCGACGTCCCCGGCCTGCTCGGCGCCCTGGGTTCGGAACTGTTCCGCGCCCGCCGCCTGGTGGTCGACACCGGCCTGCATTCGAAGGGCTGGACCCGCCAGCAGGGCATCGACTACGGCATCGGCGCCCAGGAAGTGGAGCGCTATGTCGCCTGGCCGGGCCAGGCCAATGCCTACATGATCGGCATGCTGCGCATCATCGACCTGCGCGAGAAGGCGAAGAAGGAACTGGGCGAGAAGTTCTCCCTGCCCGCGTTCCACGACCTGGTGCTGGGCGCCGGCTCGGTGCCGCTCGACGTGCTGGGCGAACTGGTGGATGGCTGGATTGCGAAGCAGAAGGCGTGAGGCAGGCGTGGCGGCCGGCTTGACGATGCGCGTGCTTGCGGCGGCGCTGATCGTTGCAGCGGCCGGTACGGGTTCCGCCCACGCCTGCCGCAGCCGGCAGATCGGCATGGATCCATCGCCCGCGGATCTCGTGGCGTCGGCGCGCGAGGTCTACGTGGCAAGGGTGGTGCAGGCGGCGGAATCGGACGACGGCAAGGTCCACTACGATTTCGCCGTGGTGCAGCGCCTGGCCGGCCCCAGCCGCGACCGCTTCGGCATCGCCGCCTACAGCGCCGTCGCGGACGATGTCGCCGGCGCGCCGGACCACGGCGACGAGCGCTTCTGGCAAGTTGGCGGAGGCCGCCTGGGCGGCCCGTCGAACTGGTGCCGCATGACGCCGCGCGTCGACGTGGGGCAGACCTATCTCGTCTTCCTCGACCGCCCGCACACCTACCGCAGCCTCGAGCGCATCAACGTCTTCCCGGGGCGGGAACCGATAACAAGCGACAAGTGGTACCAATACGTCGTCGCCCAGCTGCGAGCGCGCGGCGTGCAGGCGCAGCCCTCCCCGCCATGATCCGGCGCGCCGCACGCGCGCTCGTCGCGATGTTTTCCCGGCGCGGCAGGTTCGCGCAGTCGCTTGAGGCGGTCTGGGCCTACCGCGAGGAGACCCTGTATCCCGCACTCTTCGGCAGCACGCGGCGCGGCATCTTCACCTTGGACCAGGCGTTCTTTGCCCAGGTCTTCGGCGAAGAGCGGGTGGACCCGCGCTGGCTGTTCCTGGGTGTCTTCGAATTCGCGCCGACGGCGCAGCGGCCCTCCTGGCTCTACGTCACCTCCGGGATGTCGAACCCCTGGGAGACCGAGGCGCGCGACTACCGCCTGGACGAGACCTCCTGGCTGGGTGTCGAGTTCGTGCTGGAGACCCCGGTGCAGGCCGACTGGCCGATCCACGCCTTGCGGCGCCTGATGGCCTACCACCTCCTGCTGTGCCATGGCCGCCTCGGCGACAACCCGCCCCTGGCAGCCGGGCACCGCGTGCCCGCCGGCGGCACGGTCGACGGCAGCAAGGATTCGGCCTTGACCGTGTTCGCCTTCGTCCAGCCGGAACACTATCCGGCGCAAGCCGCGCTCGCATCCGGGAAATTCGACTTCCTGCACGTCGTCGGCATCACCGAAGGGGAGCGCGAGCTCGCCTGGCAGTCCAGCACCGCGGAGCTGGTCGCGCGGCTCGCCGGGCACGGCGCCTTCCCGGTGACCGATCCACGGCGGCGGGATCTGGTTTGAAGCCGCGGCCCTTGCCCGCCGCACGGGCCAGCGCCCTGACGCGCCGGCTCCAGGCCATTGCGGACGACCCGGCGATGCCGTTGCCCGGCCTGTCCGTCGTGGCGATCCGCGCCGGCGAGATCGTCTATGCGCGCCAGTTCGGCCACAAGCGCCTGGCCACCGCATCGACGCCCGCCCGGCCGGTCGACGCCGACACGATGTTTCGCATCGCCTCGATTTCCAAGCTGGTGACGGCGCTCGGGGTCATGAAGATGGCGGAGGAGGGCGACTTGGCGCTCGACGCCGACGCAGGCAACTATCTCGGCTACCGCCTGCGCAACCCGCACTTTCCCGGGCAGCCGATCACCCTGCGCATGCTGCTGACCCACACCGCGTCGCTGCGCGACGATGGGGGCTTCAAGTGGGCGCCTGACGTCGACCTGAAGGACGTGCTGCTGCCGGGCGGGCGCCACCATGGCAGCGGCGCGATGTGGTCCAGCACGCACGCGCCGGGAAGCTGGTTCGAGTACGTCAATCTCAATTCCGGCGTGATCGCGACCATCATGGAAGCGGCGTCGCGCGAGCGCTTCGACCGCCTGATGCGCCGCCTGGTCTTCGACCCCATGGGCCTGAAGGCCGGCTTCTACCTGGAAGACTTCGCACCCGCGCGCCTCGACGACGTGGCGACCCTCTACCGCAAGCGCGACAAGGATGGCGACGAGCGCTGGGACCCGCAGGGCCCCTGGATCGCGCAGGTCGACAACTTCCATATCCAGCCGCCGCGCGCGCCGCCCTGCCTGGATCGCTATGTCGCGGGCCGCAACGGCACCCTGTTCGGCCCGCAGGGCGGCCTGCGCATCTGCGCCGCCCAGCTGGCGAGCATCATGCTGATGCTGATGAACGGCGGGCGCCATGGCGAACGGCGGATCCTGCGGCCGGACACGGTCGCCGCCATCCTGGCGCGCCAGTGGACGATCGAGGAAGGCGTCAACGGCAGCCGCAGCGGCGACGGCGACACCTTCCGTGGCCTGTGCCAGGCCTGGGGCCTTGGCATGCAGCACTTCGTCGATGCCAGTACCGTGGAGAACGGGCGTGCGCTCGGCGACCGCCTGGTGGAAGGCGGCGGCTTCGCGGGCGTCGGCCATCTCGGCTGGGCCTGGGGCCTGAATGCCCTGTTCGTATTCGATCCGGCCACAAAGAACGGTATGATCTACGTCGCCAACGGTGTCGGCGCCGATCCGGACACGCAGCCGGGGCGCTTCTCGTCCGAGAGCCGCTTCCAGGAGCGGATCACCGATGCCCTGTACCGCGGCGCCATCCTGGGGGAAGGCGCCTCGTCCGACTGACCTTCACAAGGAGCACAGCATGGAAACGCAGGAAATCTACCGCGGCCGCCTGATCGACCATATCCAGCTGGTGGTGCGCGACCTGAAGGCTTCGCGCACCTTCTATACCGCCGTGTTCGAGGTGCTCGGCATCCCGCTCGGCGGCGAGGGTCCCGATTACTTCTGGGCCGACGAACTGTTCGTCTCGAGCCGCGAGAGCCGCGCGGCGCAGGGCGTGCTCACCGGCCGCCACCACCTGGCCTTCCAGGCGCGCGACGAGAAAATGGTGAACGCCTTCTACTACGCGGCCCTCAAGGCCGGCGGCAGGGACAACGGCCGGCCCGGCGAGCGCCCCTACCATCCGGGCTACTTCGGCGCCTTCGTGCTCGACCCCGACGGCAACAATATCGAGGCGGTCTACCACGGCGAAGCGAAGAGCAGCGCGCCCTACGTGCGCATCACCTTCTGAAGGCCGCGTGGCGCAGTAACGCTGCGAAAGCCGCTATACTGCGCCGACCATGCGCATCCAGCTTTTCTCCGACCTGCACCTCGAACGCTACCCGGCCTTCGTCCCCGCCATCGATCCCGCCACCGACGTCGTGGTCCTGGCGGGCGACATCGGCTCCTACCAGTCCGGCTCGCGCCTGACGGGCGAGGACTTCGGCCTGGCGCGCTTTTCGCCGCTGCGCGAAGGCGCGCCAAAAGCCCGGGTGCTCTACATCCCCGGCAACCACGAATTCGACGGCATCGAATTCGATGAAGCCTACGCGCGCCTGCGCGCCACCTGCGCCAGCCTGGGCATCGAATGGCTGGACCGCGAGACCCTCGTCATCGGGCACGTGCGCTTCATCGGCACCACCCTGTGGAGCGATTTCGATGCGCTGGCGGTGCAGGAAACCGAGCTGACGAAGCAGCTGCAGCGGCGCGAAAAGGCCTTCCGCGCGGCCAACTACTACCTCGCCAAGAACACGACCTTGAAGGACGGCGTGCCGGTGCTGGCCGAGGGCATCCGCGCGCTGTCGCTCGACTGCCAGGAATGGCTGCGCGCCGCCCTGGCGACGCCCTTCGACGGCCCCACGGTGGCGGTGACGCACTTCGCCCCCAGCCTGCGCAGCGCCGATCCGCGCTATGGCCTGACGCCAGGCACCGCGGGCTTCTGCAATGCGCTCGACGCGCTGCTGCCGCTGGCCGACGTGTGGATGCACGGCCACCTGCACTGCGCCAACGACTACATCGCCAGCGGCGAGAACGAGCATGGATCCTGGTCCTGCCGCGTGGTGGCCAATCCGCTCGGCTACCTGAGCAAGGGCGAGCAGGAAGCCTTCCGCCCGGAGCTGCGCATCGAGCTGTAAGCACCTGTCCCAGTAGCGAGGACGAAGCTGGCGGCTCACTTCCGGTGCGCCGAGGCGCAGGACACCACGCCGCCGACCATCAGGACCAGTGCCGCTACCTCGAGGCCGCTTGGCCAGCGCGCGTCCCAGGCGAAGGCGTAGAGCGAGGCGAAGATGGTCTCGAATACGATCAGCTGCCCGGTCAGTGCCAGCGGCAGGGTGCGGCTGGCGTGGTTCCACAGGCCGTTGCCGACGACCGAGCAGAGAATGGCCACGGCCGTTACCACGCCGCCGAAACGCAGCCATTCCGCGCTCGCATGCCCAGGGCCATCGAGCAGGAAGGCCGGCAGCGCCAGCAGCACGGCTTGCGCCCCCGTCACGACGCCGGTAAGCAGGCTCCATTCGTGGGCACTGACGCCGTCGAGCCGCGCCAGGCAGCGGCTGTTGGCCACCGCGTACACCGTCCAGGAGACCAGCGCGCCGACCGCGCAGGCCAGGCCCAGGGCCGAGCCGCCGCCGGTCTGCGACGAGGCCAGCGACTGCCAGGCGATGCAGCCCAGGCCGGCCGCGCCCAGCAGCAGCGCAGGCGCGAGGCGC
>Ga0209023_10003141_pt1 | contig 19915 bp, 20 predicted proteins | sample LakOneMetagenome_FD_187468 | JGI IMG/M metagenome (GOLD analysis project Ga0209023, IMG submission 187468) | Freshwater and sediment microbial communities from Lake Erie, Canada (SPAdes) (version 2) | ecosystem: Environmental > Aquatic > Freshwater > Lentic | place: Lake Erie, Canada...
TCTGGCTTTGACGCGCACCTGGCGCAGTCGATCGCCGACATCCTGTCGACGCCGAAGGGCAGTCGGGTGATGCGCCGCGACTATGGCTCGGACCTGCCGCAGCTCATCGACGCGCCGATGAACGGCGAGACGGTCGTGGATCTGTTCATGGCGACGGCCGAGGCGATCGATGCCTGGGAACCGCGCCTGAAGCTCTCGCGCATCGAGATCACCTCGGCCGAGCCCGGCCGGGCCGAGCTCGTTCTGACGGGCGAAGTGCAGGGCCGCCCGGTCGAGGTCAAGGCAGAGGTGGTGCTTTGAGCGGGTTCGATGCCATCAACCTGTCGCTCCTGCCGCCGCCGGCGGTGGTCGAGGCGTTGGATTTCGAGGCAATCCTCACGGCGATGAAGGCCGACCTGATCGCCCGCGCGCCCGAGTTGGCGCCGGTGATGGCTCTGGAAAGCGAGCCGGCGGTAAAGCTGCTGCAGGTTTGCGCCTACCGCGAGCTCATCATCCGCCAGCGGATCAACGACGCGGCGCGCGCCGTCATGCTGGCCACCGCGACCGGCACCGACCTTGAAAACCTCGCGGCACTCTATGGCGTCACCCGCCTGACGATCACGCCTGCGGATACGAGCGTGACGCCGAACGTCCCTGCGGTCCTGGAGAGCGACGCCGCCTTCCGCGCCCGCATTCAGCTGGCCCTTGAAGGGTTTTCGACGGCAGGGCCGACCGGGGCCTACCTTTTTCATGCCTTGTCGGCCGACCCGCTGGTCAAGGACGTCTATGTCGACAGCCCGACGCCGGGAACGGTCCGTGTGACCGTCCTGTCGCATGAGGCGAATGGCGTGCCAACAGGGCCGGTTCTGGCGGCCGTCGCTGTCGCCCTCAACGCTGAGGAGGTGCGGCCGCTCTGCGACCAGGTCTCGGTGCAGGCGGCGACGATCGTCAACTATACCGTGAGCGCAAGCGTCGAGTTCTATGACGGCCCCGATCCAGCGGTGGTGTTGGCGGAGGCCATCGCCACCGTCACCTCCTACGTCTCACAGGCACACGCGCTTGGCCGCGATATCACCTTTTCCGGTCTTTATGCCGCACTGCATCGACCCGGCGTGGCGCGTGTCACGCTCACGTCACCGGCCGCAGAGGTCGCCGTCGCGCCAACTGCCGCCGCCTGGTGCACCGCCATCAACGTGGTGGCGGCATGAGCGAGATGACCTCAATCCTGGCGGTGAATGCAACGGCTGCCGAACGGGCGATCGAGGGCGCGACGGCGCGCATCGGTGATACGGTCGTGCCGCTCGCCGACCTCTGGAACCCGGCGACCTGCCCGGCGGCGCTGCTCCCCTGGCTCGCCTGGGCTTTATCGGTCGATGACTGGGATGCGAACTGGACCGAGGCCCGAAAGCGCGAGGTGATTGCCGCAGCAGTCTATGTCCATCGCCACAAGGGCACGGTCGCCTCGATCCGCACCGCGATCGACAAGGCCGGTTTCGTCGGCGCCGAGCTTCGCGAGCGCTGGAGCACGAGCCTGCATGACGGCTCGTCCAGTTACAACGGTGCGCTCACCTATGCCCCTGGCGATCATTGGGCCGAATACCGGGTCGTCTTGGCCGCGCCGATCTCGCTCAAGCAGGCGGCCTGGTTTCGGGCGCAACTTGCCCGCGTCGCACCCGCCCGCTGCCACCTGAAGGCGCTGAGCTATCTGCAGGCGCTCAACATCTACGATGCCGCCATCGCCTACGACGGCACCTACAGTCATGGAGTTGCCTGATGGCCAATTTGCCCGAAACGTCGCAATGGGAGCCCGGCATCTACCAGCTGGAGACCACCGATCCGGTAGTCGGCGGCACCCCGAATGTCACGACAGGCGCCGGCAAGTCGAACATCCCCCAGCTCTTGCTCGCCAACCGCACGAAGTATCTGAAAGACACGTTCGAAGCGTCCGGGCTGGGGGTCGATGTGATCCCGGGCGCGGTCGTTGCCGACTTCAACACGCCCACCATCGGCGGCCGTTACAAGGCCAACGCGGGTGCTTCTAACGCGCCTCTGGCCGGGGCTGCGTTCCTCTTCGACCACAAGGCCGGTTCGGCGGCCGACGAGGCCTCCCAGCTTGCGGAGGCGCTAAGCAGCGGTCGGCAATTCTGGCGCGCGAAGCTCGCCGGAACTTGGCAGGCCTGGCGCGAACTGGCCATCTTTCCGGACGCCACCGCCGGCCTTCTGGCCCGCGCTGCGACCGGTGCACCGATCGCGCGCAGCTTAGCGGCTGGGACCGGCATCGTGGTCACGAACGGCAATGGTCAGGCCGGAAATCCCTCCGTGGCCGTCGATCTGACGGGTGCGTTCGGTTCGAACATCGGGCAATCCGGTTGGCAAAAGCTGCCCTCGGGCCTCATCATGCAGTGGGGCTCCACGAATTCGATCGCTCAGGGCAGCAGCGTACTCGTGACATTCCCGATCACCTTTCCGAACGCGTTCCTCCAGGCGGTCGTTTCGTCGGTCGCGTCGTTTGACAGCACAAATTCCTATTCGGTTTCGACGCGCGCCGAGACGCTCAGCGGCATGCGCATCACCAACAACAGCGGAACGTCCGGCATCGCAATCGGGCGTTGGTTCGCGCTTGGCAATTGAGGTGACCATGTTTTACGCAGCGAGCACCGGCGGTTTTTACTCGGCTGAGGTCCACGGCACGAACATGCCGAACGATGCCGTGGCGATCGAACCGGCGGATTATGAGGCGCTGCTCCAGGCTCTGGCCCTGGGCGCAGTGATCGAGACCAACGCGAGCGGCGCACCTGTGGCAGTATTTCCGCCGCCGCCTGATCAGGCCACCCTCCTGGCAAACCTGCGGGCCCATAAGTCGATCACGCGCGTCGAGTTTTGCAAGGCGCTGAAAACCCTGGGCGTGATGACCGCAGCCGAAGCAATCGCTGCTGCGAGGGGCGAGTGGCCCGACGCCTTTGCCGCAGCGCTGTCGATCATGCCTGGGATCGATCCGACCGACGCCCAAATCGAATGGGCGGGCACCGCCACGATCCATCGGCTCTACCCGCTCTTTGTCGAGCTTCTGAACTGGCATGGCGCCGCCGCCGGCCTGACGGCCGCGCAATCCGAAGCGCTCGGCGATCAGATTTTCGGCATCACCGCCCCGACCCCCTGAACAGAGGAACCCCATCATGCCCACCGCATTCCTGCACGGCGTCGAGGTCATCGAGATCGCGAATGGCCTGCGCCCGATCCAGACCGTCAAATCCTCGATCATCGGCCTGGTCGGCACTGCACCTGCCGCCGACCCCGCGACCTTCCCGGCCGACACGCCCATCCTTGTGACCGGGCCGCGCCAGGCCGAGCTTCTGGGCGCGACCGGCACGCTCCGCGATGCCTACAACGCGGCCTATGCCCAGGGCGTCAACGTCATGATCGTGGTGCGCGTGACGGTCGGCGCGGATGCCGCCGCGACGCTCGCCGCCGTCGCGGGCAGCCAGACCTCCGGGACCGGAGTCTGGGCACTGCTGAATTCGCGCGCCATCACGGGCCAGATCCCGCGCATCCTGGCCGCACCGGGTTTCACCTCGACGCCGGCCGCCAACCCGGCCTCGCCGGTCACGCTCAACCTCATCTCGATCGCCAACCGCCTGCGCGGTGTCGTCATCGCCGACGGTCCGAACACCAACGAGGCCGACGCGATCACCGACCAAGGCAAGTTCGGCTCGGACCGGCTTTACATCGTCGATCCGGCCGTGCGTGTCTGGGACAACGTGACGGCGGCCTATGTCACCCGGCCCGCGTCCGGCTATGTGGCGGGGGCGCTTAGCCGCATCGACATGGACAAGGGCTTCTGGTGGTCCCCCTCGAACCAGATCCTGCAAGGCGTCGCGGGCACGGCGCGGCCGATCACCTTCCAGGTCTCGGACACCGAAACCGAGGCCAATCGCCTCAACGAAGCGAAGGTCGCGACGATCGTCCAGCAGAACGGCTTCCGCCTCTGGGGCAACCGCAGCTGCGCCACCGATCCGCTCTGGGCGTTTCTCTCGGTCCGGCGCACGGCCGACATGATCTACGAGAGCATCGAGGCCGCGCACCTCTGGGCCATGGACCGGCCCTTCTCGGTCCAACTGTTGCTCGACATCCGCGACAGCGTGCAGGCCTACATCAACACCCTGGAGACGCGCGGCGCGCTTCTGGGCGGGTCAGTCTGGCTCGACCCGGAGCTCAACACCGAAACCGAACTGAAGGCCGGCAAGCTCTACATGAATTTCGACATCGAGCCGCCGGCGCCGCTCGAACACCTCACCTTCCGCGCCCACCGCAACGGCTCGTACTACGACGAGCTGGTGACGGCCGTCGCGGCAGCCCAGTAACAGGAGCCGCCCATGTCCATGCCCCGCACGATCCGCAATTTCAACGTCTTCGTCGACGGCGTGAGCTATTTCGGCCGCGCGACCGAAGGCAAGCTTCCCCAGCCCAAGGTCCAGACCGACGCCCATCGCGGCGCCGGGATGGACGCGCCAATCGGCATCGACATCGGCATGGAGGGGATGACGGCTGAATGTACCTTCGCCGAATGGGACCCGGTCCTTCTGAAGAAGCTCGGGACGCAACAGCGCCTGGTCTTCCGCCCCGCCCAGCTCGGCGAGGACACGGTGCAGGCCGACACGATCATCGCCACCGTCGGCGGTCTTATCACCGCGACCGAGACGGGCGATCTGAAGCCCGGTCAGGCGACGGGGGCAAACCTGAAGCTCGCCGTCGACGTCCGCTACTACCGCTTGGAGATCAACGGCGTCGAGATCTGCGAGATAGACATCGTCAACGCCAAGCGGCGCATCGGCGGGGTCGATCAGCTCGCCGAAATGCGCCGGGCAATGGGCCTTTAAGGAGACGTTCAATGACCAGTAAAACCGTCACCCTCAGCCAGCCCGTCCAGCGCGGCGAGACCGCGATCGCCACGATCGACGTCCAGAAGCCCACGACCGGCAGCCTGCGCGGTCTCGCCCTGACGGACGTGCTGCGCATGGACGTCAACGCCCTGCTGAAGCTCCTGCCGCGCATCACGCAGCCGGCGCTCCTGCCCGATGAGGTCGCCGCGCTCGACCCGGCCGACCTGACAGAACTGGCGGGGACGGTGGTCAGTTTTTTCGTGAGCGCGGAGCAGATGAAGGCGCTGGAGGCCCAGGCCTAGAGCTGCCCGACGAGATCGAGGAGGCGATGGCCGATATCGCCATCGCCTTCCACTGGGCACCTCGGGACATGGACCCGATGAGCCTCGACGAACTGAGCGGCTGGTGGCGCCGCGCCCGCGACCGGATGAAAGGCCCGGATGATGAGTGACCTCAATGTCAGCCTGATCCTGCGCCTGGTCGACAAGGCATCGGCACCGGCGCGGACGGCGATGCGCGCCCTCCAGCGCATCGGTGGCGAGGATTTCGCGCGGCGGGCCTCGCAAATAAGCAAGGGCGCAGGGCTCATGAAGACGGGGCTCGTGGGCATGGCCGGCGCGGCGCGTACGGGCGCGACCGCGCTTGCGCTTTACAGTGGAGCGATGGCCGGGTTGGCGGTGGCCTTCATCCGGCCGGCCGCGCAGTTCGAGCGGTTCAACGTGCAGCTGACGACGCTCGAAGGCTCGGCCGAGGGCGCGAAGCGCGCCATGAGCTGGATCGAGGATTTCGCGACCCGCACGCCCTTGGAAATGGACCAGACGGTGCAGGCCTATGCGAAGCTCAAGGCCTTCGGGATCGACCCGACGACCGGCGCGCTGCAAGCGTCCGTCGACACGATGGCGGCGGTTGGTGGCGGGGCCGAACAGCTCGACGGGATCGTGCTGGCGTTGGGGCAGGCCTGGACCAAGCAGAAGCTGCAGGGCGAAGAGGCGATGCAGCTCCTCGAACGCGGCGTGCCGGTCTGGGATCTTCTGGCCAAGAAGCTCGGCAAGACCACGGCCGAAGTGCAGGAGATGGCGACGGCCGGCGACCTCGGCCGAAAGGAAATCGGTCTGCTGATCGAAGCGATGGGCGAGGCCAACAGGGGCGCCTCCGACAACATGTCGAAGACCTGGGACGGGATCATCTCGAACCTCGTCGACTATTGGTCGAAGTTTCAGCGCATGGTCATGGGATCTGGCGTGTTCGACTTCCTGAAGTCGCGGCTTCAGATCTTCCTCGACCTCCTGAACCGGATGGCGGCGGACGGCAGGCTTCAGGCCTGGGCGGACAGCGTGGCCCAGGCGATCATGGTCGCGCTGACGATGATCTGGAACCTGGGCACCGGCATCGTCGCGGTCTGGCAGGCGGCCTATCCCTGGCTGCAGGCGGCGGCCGACGCGCTTGGCAGTTGGGAACGTCTCGCCCTGGCGATCACGGCGCTTGGCTTCAGCCGCACGCTGATCGCCATCGCCGTCGCCGCCGTGCAGTTCGGCCGGGGCGCCCTGATGGCTGGCCAGGCAATCCTCTGGATGGGCGGCATGGTGGTGCGCGCCGGCCTGATGCTGATGGCCAACCCGCTCTTCCTGGCGATCGCGGCGATCGGCGCGGCCGTCTATGTCATCTATGACAACTGGAACGGCATCGTGGCCTATTTCCAGGGCAAGATCGACGCGGTGCGGGCCGCCTTCGACCAGGGGCTGCTGAACGGTGTCCTGAAGGCCCTGTCGGAGTTCAACCCCTTCCGCATGGCGCTCGAAGGCGCGGTCAACCTGGTCGAATATCTGACAGGCATGGACCTCTCGCCCGTCACCGCGGCGATCGAGGCGCTGTTCGACTACCAGAAATGGTTCGACGCGGGGGTGCGGTTGATCCAGGCACTCTGGGACGGGATCAAGAGCCTCGTCGGCCAGATGGCCGACTGGGTAAAAGCAAAGGTTGCGGGGATCATCCCCGAAATGCCGTGGTGGCTGAAGGGCAGCCAATCCGATGTCGTCGCCGCCGCCCCGAACCGCGCGGACGTCGCCGGTGGCCGGGCCCTGGGCGGCCCGGTCCGCGCCGGCCGCATCTATCGCTGGCAGGAAAACGGGCTCGAGCTGTTCTCGCCAGGGCAGGACGGCAATGTGATCTCGGCCCCGGCCGTGCGCTCGATGCGCTCGGCCGCCGCCCGCGTCTTCCGCATGGGCGACATCGTCGTCAACGCCGCGCCCGGTCAGTCGGCCGAGGCGATCGCCAAGGCCGTCCGGCGCGAGATGGAGCGCCTGGCGCGCGCGGCGGGCATGCCGCTCCATGACGGGGGCGCCTATGCAGACCACTAGCCTCGTCATGATGGCGCTCGGCCTCTTCCGGTTCGGCCTCAAAGGCGCGGCCTACCAGACCTTTCGGCGCTCGGCCGAATGGCGGTGGGAGCAGCTGGATCGGATCGGCCGCGCGCCGGCGCTGCAATATGTCGGCCCTGGCGCGCAGGAGATCAGCCTTGAAGGGGTCATTTACCCCCACTTCAAGGGCGGCCTGCGGCAGGTCGAACTGATGCGCCTTCAGGCGGGTTTCGGCCTGCCGATGATGCTGGTCGACGGGCTCGGCTGGGTCTGGGATCGCTGGGTCATCACCTCGGCCGAGGAAACGAAGACGCTCTTCCTGGCCGATGGCGCGCCCCGCAAGATCGAGTTTTCGCTTACTCTCCGGGCCTATGGGGCGGACGCGGCATGACCATCTACCGCACCCGCGACGGCGACATGCTCGACCAGGTCTGCAAGGCCGTCTACGGGTCAGAGGCGCTGGTCACCGCCGTCCTGGACGCCAACCCGCACCTCGCCGACCTCGGGCCGGTCTATCAGGCCGGAACCGTCATCGCGCTACCCGACGTGGTCACGCCCGTGGCAACCGGCGCTATCCGGCTCTGGGGGCGCACATGACGCCCGATTTCCGCATCATGGCCAAGGGCGAAGACGTCACGGCGGTCTTCCGCGACCGGCTTTTGTCGATGGAGGTGACCGACGAGGACGGCACCAAGTCCGACCGTGTCGAGATCGAGCTCGACGACCGGGACGGCCGCATCGAATGGCCCGACATGGACACGACCCTTGACATCTCCATGGGCTTCAAAGGCGCGGCCTTGGCCTCGCTCGGCCGCTACGCGGTCGACGGCGTCGCCGGCGAGGGCATGCCGCAGCGCATGCGAATCACGGCGACGGCCGCCGACATGAAGGGCGATATCCGCGCCCCGAAGACGCGCGCCTGGCAGAACATGACGCTGACCGCGATCGTCCAGAAGATTGCGGCCGAGGCGGGGCTGAAGGCGGTGGTGGGTCAAAGCCTTGCATCGGCGCACTGGGCCTATATCGCCCAGACGGCCGAGAGCGACCTGCATTTCCTGACACGCCTCGCCGCGCCCCTGGACGCGACCGCCAAGCCCGCCGGCGGCACGCTCCTCGTCCAGAAGCGGGGCGAGGGCAAGACGGCCGCGGGCGACAAGATGACGGCCGCGCCGATCGGTCCGGGCCGCATCTCGTCCTGGTCCTGGTCGGTCGACGGCCGCGCCGACTACAAGATGGTCGAGGCCGAATGGTCCGACCTCTCGACCGGCATCCGGCGCAAGGTCACGCGCGGCAAGGGCAAGCCCGTCCAGCGCCTCCGCCACCTCTATGCCTCGGCCGAAGAAGCCACGCGCGCCTGCGACGGCGAGCTGGCGCGGGCGGGGCGCGCCTCGCTCAAGATCCGCATTGACCTCGCAGGCTTCGAGCCGGGCCTGTTCGCCGGCGGCCTCGCCGCAATCACCGGCCTGCGGTCGGAACTTGCGGGCGACTGGCACGTCGACCGCGTCACCCACCGGCTGTCGTCAAGCGGGCTCACCACGAGTTTTGAGGGCCGGAAGGCCCAATAGGAGGACATGATGGCACTCACCAACCTGACCGAGACCTGGTCGGCCCAGATCACCCTGACGCAGCGCGAGCTGATCCAGTTGCAGGAGGGACGCTATGCCTATGTGGCACTTGGTTCCACCGCCCCGACCGGCCCCACGGACGGCACGCTGATCGCCGAGGGGCAGATGGTCATTTTCGAGAGCGGCCAGGTGCTGCGCTTTCGGATGGCAGCCGGGCTTGGCACGATTTATCGCGGGGCATTCGTCTGATGCGGACGCGGGCGCGGATCCTGACACGCGGGCGCAACCGCCAGATCGGGCGCGACGGGTTTCTGGGGCGGGGCGGCGGCGGCGGTCCGCTGTCGATCACCGTCACCAGCCAGCCGTCGCTCAACATCGCCAATCTGGTTGCGGGCGCCCAGATCAGCACGGCGTGGGTGTCGGGCAGCTACAGCGCGCCGACCGGCACCTGCAACGAGAGCGTGCCCGTCTATCGGGTCAACGGCCAGACCGTAGCCGCGTCCTATGTGATCCAGACCGGCGATACGATCGAGGCGGCCTCCGTCCTCGTCACCGCGCCGTCGCTCTCCACCGTCGTGCAGGCGTTCCCGGCACCGTTTTCGACATTTCAGGTCTCGGCGCCGGATTTTCGGGGCTTCCTGGGGACGGTCAACTACGGCACCGCAGGGGACGTGTATGTCGCGCCGACCGGATCTGACAGCAACGCCGGCACGCTCGCCGCGCCCTATGCGACCATTGACTACGCCGCCAAGCAGAACCCCGGCAAGACGATCCGAGTGCGCGGCGGCACCTACCCTCCGGTCCGCCTCGGCCCGGCAGCGTCCGGGACCGCAGGTGCGCGCACGAGGATCCTGCGCTATGCGGACGAGGATCCCGTGGTGCGCGGCTCGGCCGTCCTCTCGGGCCTCACCCGCTGCACGTCGGCCGATGCGCCAGACGTCGGGCCGCTTTGGTCCAATGTCTTTGTCGCGACGGTCACGGTTGCCAGCATGGCCTCGGGCCATATGGACGCGGCGAGCCCGGTCGAAAATGGCACACCCCTCGCGCTCGCTGGCGATTTCGGGGGCCTGAAGGCCCGCTGGCCAGTTGAGGTGCAGTGCGTCTATGACAATGACGACCACACGCCCGTCCTCAATGCCGGCAAGATCGAGGGATATCAGTACCCTGAACTCGGACAATATCCGTTGTCGCAGGTCCAGGCCGCCCGCGTCTACTACTACGGCTATCCCAATGTCGGCGCACAGTCGCTCGTCGAGAGCTATTCCGGCGGGGTGCTGACTCTCGTCAACAAGGGCACCCAGTACGAGACGACCGCGTATAAAAATAGGGTATCGGTCCGCAACATCCCCGCGGCAATCCAGCGCGGGCAATGGGCCTATATCCTGCAGCCCGGCGGCACTACTGCCCGGCTCTATGTCTGGCCGCTGGACGAGGCATCGGTCGCGAACGGGATCCGCGTCGCGACGGCCAATTTCCTGCTAGACCTCAATGGTACGCAGCACCTCGATATCAAGGGCATGCGGTTTGACCATTGCGCCTCCGCGAGCCTGATAGACTATGACGGCGAGACCGGGATCGCCGATACGACCCTTGCCGGGTCGAACGTCACCCTCGAAAACATCGAACTGACCAACGTTTTCCGGCCGAGGGTCCGCCACAACGGCGGCATCTACGTGGTCAAGGTCCACAACTTCACGATCGACCAGTTCTCGATCAAGAACATCTTCGGCTGCTTCGGGATGATGCTGAGCAGCGGCTCGCTCAGCAGCATCGCCGACCTTATGCAGAACGCCTTGGTGCGACGCGGCCGCATCGAGAACACCGGCTATTCGTCGATCCGGGTCTTCTCGAACCGCAAATGCGCAATCGTCCATTGCGAATTCGCGGCAAGCTGCGGGGTCTGTCCGCATTCGAACAAGACGAATTTCTACCAGGTCTGCCACGAGTGTATCTGGCTCTTTGTGATGACCCTGGGGGCGTTCGGATTTACAACCTGGCAAAAGTCGACCGCCATCGACTGCGTCGGACCCTATTTCCTGGGCAACTTTTCCGGCGATGACGCCCGGGCGGTGCAGGACCAGAACGGCGGGGCGGGCAATGCCATCGACCTCTGGCCGGGCACGGGCCTCGATGGCACGAGCTACTGGCTCAATTTCCGGGCAGATGGTGACCCTCAGGATCCGACCTCGGCGCAGGGGTTCCAGATCGGGGCCAACGCCAACATGCCCATCCTGATGGACAACTACATCGTTGATGGCGCCGACTCGATCATGGCGAACGCCACCCGCGGCAAAGGGATCATCACCAAGGGGGCTGCGGTCGGTGCCGAGATCGCCGAAGCCCGTGGAGCTGCGTTCGAGGATTTCGTGGCGGGCGATGTCCGGGTCAAGCCGACCTCGGCGATCCGCTCCACAGCGGGCAACAACCGGACCGGCTGGATCGCGATCCTGAAGGCGCGCTACCCCCATGTGCCGGTTGGTGACTGGAACCTGGACATCAATGGCAATCCGATCGATTGGGCCGCCCCGCCGATCGGCCCCGCGGCTGACTACGCACTCAAGTCGACCGGCGCGACCTTTATCACCGCCGCAACCCCGGCCGTGCCCGCGATCGTGGGCCAGCCCGCCACCTGGACGCCTGGCTATCACCAGCCGTTCTGGTTGACCCCCGCCTATACCCATTATCGCAAGCTGCCGTCGGCCCTGACATGGACCCTCATTCCCGGCGCGACCGGTGCGGTCTATACGCCAGTCGCAGGCGATGTCGGATACCAGATCGCCCGGCAGGCGCGCCTCAACGGGGCAACCTCGTTTTGCATCAACTCCGTCCCCGTCGCGAGCAGCTACCCGCTGGCCGACCCTGTTGCCGCGATAACGCCCTACAGCGCCCGGACGTCGGGCCAGCAGTATGAGACACCCGCATTTTCCGTGCAGGATCGGCCGCTCTTGGTCGTGGTCATGGCGCGGATGTCCGGCACCACCAAGACGACGGCGACCGTCACGCTCGGCGCCCCTGGCCGAGCCTTTGGCACGGGAACCGTCATCACGGGCGCGCCGACGACGCAGGACGCAAGCCGCACCCAAGCCTATGCCAGTGTGCACTTTGTCCTCTCGCCCGGCGCTGCGGCAAACCAGACCATACAGGTCTCGACGGCCGCCGGCCTGACATCGATCGTCGTGCATGCCTATTATCTCGACGGCGCGAAATCGGTCAGCCCGGTCGGGTCGTCCGGCGTGACTGGCGCGACACTCACCCACACTCGCACGAGCACGGCGACCAACGCGCTGATGATCTATTTCGCCGCGCGCTCGGCCGGCGGTACCGGCCTCACGATTACCAATGCCCTGTCGCTCGCATCCGGCGCCACCGGCACGACAGCGACGGACGTCGAGGTGGCGACCGGCTGGGAAACTGCGCCAACCGCCGCGACCTACGATGTCACCGCCACGGCCGCCGCCTCCGGCTCGCTGCTGGTCGGATCGGTCATCGTGGGCAGCACGTGATGAGGGCGGCACAAGGTCCAGTCTAGGGCGATGCAAAGGAGCCTTGAAGGGGGAGGTCAAAGGCCCCTTCAGTGCCTGATCATTGTCGCTCGACCAGGTGCAGGCCAGTTTGCTAAGTCTTTCGGTAAGGAGGCTTCGCATGTGCGGTCGCTTCAACCACTCCAACCTGACTTGGGCGCAGCTTCGCGCGCTGATGCTCGGTGACGCGCCTGAAGAACCTGACCAGCAGATCCCCACGTCCTGGAACGTGCCACCCACGTCGATGGTGCCGATCATTCGCCTTCGGGACGGTATCATGGAGGGCGCTCTGGCCCGGTGGGGTCTGATCCCTGTCTGGCACAAGGGCGGGGTCAAGGACTGGAAGGCGTCCTCGTTCAACGCCCGAATCGAAACCGTGGCCACCGCGCCGACCTTTCGCGACAGCTACCGCAAGCGGCGCTGTGTGGTTGTCGCTTCAGGCTACTACGAATGGCAGACGACCGACGGCTCAAAACGGCCCCACTATATCCAGCCGTCGGGGAACCTGCCGGCGCTGTTCTTCGCGGGGCTTTGGACCGAGGTCAGCCTGTCCGACTACAAGGGGCTGACCTGCACCGTCATCACCGAACCGGCGCGTGGCGAGCTGATGAGCCTGCATGATCGTCAGCCCGTCATGTTGACGCTCGACGGCGTCGGTCAGTGGCTATCTGGCAAGGACATCGCCGAGGTGCAGCGTATGCCGGGCTCCGGCGCGAGGCATCACGAGGTGGGGCGAAAGGTCGGATCGGTGAAGAACGATGGCCCTGAGCTTTCGGACCCAGTTTAAGCGCTCTTCAAGTCGCCTTCAAAGGCCGATTTCAGAAATTCGTTTGCTGCAAAACCTGATGTCCCACCGTGCAAAATTTCGTGTCGCGCTACATTGAGAATATCGCGCGTCGCCACAGCCAAATGCCAAACAGAGACTCGCGCTATTTCGGGCGGTTATTTTCTCTGCAATTTCAGGTCTCCAGGTGCCAGCAGACCTCGCAAGCCACGGAAAACACGCCATAATATGCGGGGCGTAAAATCGTTCAAAATCAATGACTTATGTGGTGGCGGAGCCGAAGGGATTCGAACCCTCGAGACGGTTCCCCGTCTGCACCCTTAGCAGGGGTGTGCCTTCGACCACTCGGCCACAGCTCCGTCGATCCGTTTAGCGACTCGGGGGCGGGGGGGCAAGGGGCAGCGACGGCTGGGTGGGGGCGTAGGTGATGGTGCCGTCGGGCAGGCGCTCGGCGCCGGGGGTGGGTTTGGCGCGTTCGGTGCGGCCGGGGGCCATCAGGTGCTCGACGGGGTGGCCGGCCAGAAGCAGGTGGTCGGTGATGATGCGGCGGTGGCAGCGCCACCAGACGGCTTCCGAACACATCAGCGCCACGCGGCGGTCCGTGGCCTCGGCGATGAGGCGTTCGAGCGCCAGGGCGAACTCGGGGCCCATGGCGTAGTCGGCGAAGTTGTGGAAGCTCCGCTCGCGCCAGAGGGCATTCACCTCTTCGTCGACCTGGTGCTGGCGGCTGCGGCGGCCGCCCAGCGCCGGGTCGTGGCGGTAGCCGATCTGGCGGTCGCCGAGCAGGGCGGGAAAGGTGTCGATGTTGAAGCCCGGATTGGTGCGCGAGCGCGGGAAGGCGCGCACGTCGATCAAGAGCCCGGTTCCGGCGGCCTGGAGCATGTCCAGCACCTCTGACGGGGGCCGGGTCGAGTGGCCGATGGTGGCGATGCGCGCGCCGCTCATGGTCCGCTCACGGGATGAGGGTCAGCGCCTTGCCCTTGTGGGCGGCGACATGGTCGGTGCGGTCGCTCTTGATCTCATATTGCGGATCGGCGGGGCTCGCGCGGTGGGTGTAGCCCTTGTAGTCGAAATCGGCGGTATGGACGCGGATGATGCGGCCGGAAACGCGGCCGGCTTCGGAATTCCAGGACACATGGTCGCCCACGGCGAATTCGGTCATGGCATGCCCTCCTTCGGTCCGGGGATGATCGGCCAAGGGGGCGGGACTGTCAAACGCTGCGGGCCGGGGCCCCTCAGCCGCTGAAGAGGAAGTGCAGCACGTCGCCGTCCTGAACCTCATATGCCTTGCCTTCGACGCGGAACTTGCCGGCTTCCTTGGCGCCGGTTTCGCCGTTCCCCGCGACATAGTCGTCGTAGCCCACGGTTTCGGCGCGGATGAAGCCCTTTTCGAAATCGCCGTGGATCACGCCGGCGGCCTGAGGGGCGAGCGTGCCCTTGGAGATCGTCCAGGCGCGGGCCTCTTTCGGGCCGACGGTGAAATAGGTCTGTAGGCCAAGAAGCGCATAGCCCGCCTTGATGAGCCGGTCGAGGCCAGCCTCGTGCAGGCCCATTTCCTCAAGGAACATGGTGGCTTCCTCGGGCGGAAGCTGGCTGATCTCTTCCTCGATGCGGGCGGAGATGACGACCGAGGCGGCGCCCTGGGCGCGGGCCATCTCGGCCACGCGGGCGGACTGGCTGTTGCCTTCGGCGGCGGCGGATTCCTCGACGTTGCAGACGTAAAGGACAGGCTTCGCGGTCAGAAGCTGCAGCATCCGCCATTGCTTCAGGTCGTCGGCGGCAACCGTCACCGTGCGCGCCGGGCGCCCGGCCTCGAGCGCGGCGAGCGCCACGCGAAGAAGCCGGTCCTGATCCAGGCTTTCCTTGTCGCCGCCCTTCAGCTTGCGGGCAAGGTTCGCAAGCCGCCGCTCGATCGATTCCATGTCGGCGAGCATCAGCTCGGTCTCGATCGTCTCGGCGTCGGCGACGGGGTCGATGCGGCCTTCGACATGGGTGATGTCGCCATCCTCGAAGCAGCGCAGGACGTGGGCGATGGCGTCGCATTCGCGGATGTTGGCCAGGAACTGGTTGCCGAGGCCTTCGCCCTTGGACGCGCCGCGCACCAGGCCCGCAATGTCGACGAAGGTCATGCGCGTCGGGATGATCTGCTTGGACCCTGCGATGGCGGCCAGGGTGTCGAGCCGCGCGTCGGGGACCGCGACTTCACCCACGTTCGGCTCGATCGTGCAGAAGGGGAAGTTCGCCGCCTGGGCGGCTGCGGTGCGGGTCAGCGCGTTGAACAGGGTCGACTTGCCGACGTTCGGCAGCCCCACGATCCCCATGCGAAAGCCCATCGGCCCCTCCTTTGACAAGACAGGCGGGGCATAAGGCACCGGGCGGCCCAATGGAAGCCCCTCCCCGCTTGCCTTCGCGCGCGGATTTCTGCAAGACCCGGAAGAACAACAGGAGCCCGCCCATGACCCGGATCGACCAGAGGTTTGCCGCGCTGAAGAAGGCCGGGAAGAAGGCCTTCGTCGCCTATGTCATGGCGGGCGATCCCGACCGGGCGCGGTCGATGGAAATCCTGAAGGGCCTGCCGGCTGCCGGGGTCGATGTGATCGAGCTGGGGATGCCCTTCACCGATCCTATGGCGGACGGGCCGACGATCCAGCTGGCCGGGCAGCGGGCGCTTGACGGGGGGCAGACCCTCATCAAGACGCTCGAGATGGCGGCGGAGTTCCGGCGGCAGGACGATGTGACGCCGATCGTCCTCATGGGCTATTACAACCCGATCTATTCGCACGGGGTTACGCAGTTCCTGACCGACGCGAAGGCCGCCGGGATCGACGGGCTGATCGTCGTTGACCTGCCCCCGGAAGAGGATGACGAGCTTTGCCTGCCCGCGCAGGCTGCCGGGCTGAATTTCATCCGGCTGGCCACGCCCACAACCGACGACCGGCGGCTGCCGAAGGTCATGACCAACACCTCGGGCTTCGTCTATTACGTCTCGATCACCGGGATTACGGGGGCCGCCGCCGCGCAATCAACCGACGTGGCGCCAGAGGTCGCGCGGATCAAGGCGGCGACGGACCTGCCGGTCATCGTCGGCTTCGGCATCACCACGCCCGAGGCGGCCGAGGCCATCGCCGGGGTGGCGGACGGCTGCGTCGTCGGATCGGCCATCGTCAAGGAAATCGGCGCGGGCAAACCGGCGGCCGACGTCCTGGCCTTCGTCGGCCGGCTCGCCGCCGGTGCGCACAGGGGCTAGCGGTGGCGGTCATCACGTCCATCGCGGACCTGAAGGCGCTTTACCGAAAGCGCGTGCCGCGCATGTTCTACGACTATTGCGAAAGCGGCAGCTACACGGAACAGACCTTCCGCGACAACAGCGCCGACTTCGCCGAAATCCGTTTGCGCCAGAAGGTCGCCGTCGATCTGTCGGACCGCTCGACCGGCGGGCGGATGCTGGGCCAGACGGTCACGATGCCCGTCGCCCTGTCGCCGGTCGGCATGGCCGGAATGCAAAGTGCTGACGGAGAGATCAAGGCCGCCCGCGCCGCGCGCGACTTCGGCGTGCCCTTCACGCTGTCGACCATGTCGATCTGTTCGATCGAGGACATTGCCGAGGCGACGCAGGCCCCCTTCTGGTTCCAGCTTTACGTCATGCGCGAGGTGGCCTTCGTCGACAGGATCATCAAGCGTGCGCAGGCGGCGGGCTGTTCGGCGCTGGTCCTGACGCTCGACCTGCAGATGCTTGGCCAGCGGCACAAGGACATCAAGAACGACCTGACCGCCCCGCCGCGCCTGACGCCCAGGAACCTTCTGAACATGGCGGCCCATCCGCGCTGGTCGCTGGAAATGCTGGGCACCAGGCGGCACACGTTCCGCAATATCGTCGGCCATGCCGAGGGCGTCGATGACCTGCGCTCGCTCAATATCTGGACGAACGAGCAGTTCGACCTGAAGCTCGACTGGGACAAGGTCGCGCGCATCCGCGACCAGTGGGGCGGCAAGCTGATCCTGAAGGGCATCCTTGACCCCGACGACGCGCGCCGGGCGGCCGAATTCGGGGCCGACGCCATCGTCGTGTCGAACCATGGCGGCCGGCAGCTGGACGGGGCGTTGTCGTCGATCCGCATGCTGCCCTCGATCGTCAGCGCGGTCGGCGGGCGGACCGAGGTCTACCTCGACAGCGGCATCCGGTCGGGACAGGACGTGCTGAAGGCGGTGGCGCTGGGCGCGACCGGCACGATGATCGGGCGGTCCTACATCTATGGCCTAGGTGCCATGGGGCAGAAGGGCGTGACCACCGCGCTCGACCTCATCCGCAAGGAACTGGACGTGACCATGGCGCTTTGCGGCGAGCGGTCGCTGTCCGCGGTCGGCCGGCACAATGTGCTTCTGCCCGACGGGTTCGTCACGCGCTACCGCTGACCGCGACATCTTGGGGATAAATGGCGGACTGTCGCCATATGCTGTGGGTCCGACGTTGACAGGTCGGGCCCCAGGCCCAAAGCTGCAAGACCTTTCGGAATCACCTGCAGGCCCTGCCCTTGCGCTTTACCCGGCTCAGACTGAACGGCTTCAAAAGCTTCGTCGATCCGACGGATCTGGTGATCCATGACGGGTTGACGGGCGTTGTCGGCCCGAACGGCTGCGGCAAGTCGAACTTGCTGGAGGCGCTGCGCTGGGTGATGGGCGAGAACCGCGCGAGCGCCATGCGCGGCGACGGGATGGAGGATGTGATCTTCGCTGGCGCCGCGACCCGCAATGCCCGCCATTTCGCCGAGGTCGTGCTGACCATCGACAACAGCGAACGGCTGGCGCCTTCGGGCTTCAACGATCAGGACGCGCTGGAAATCGTACGGCGGATCACGCGCGACGCAGGGTCCGCCTACAAGGCGAACGGGCGCGACATGCGGGCGCGCGATGTGCAGATGCTGTTCGCCGATGCCTCGACGGGGGCGCATTCGCCCGCGCTGGTGCGGCAGGGGCAGATTGCCGAACTGATCAGCGCCAAGCCCAAGAACCGCCGCCGGATCCTAGAGGAGGCGGCGGGGATTTCGGGGCTTTACCAGCGCCGCCACGAAGCGGAACTGAAGCTGGCCGCGACGGAACAGAACCTCACGCGGCTTGACGATGTGATCGAGGGGCTGGCCCAGCAACTCGCCAGCCTTGCGCGGCAGGCCCGGCAGGCCGCGCGCTATCGCGAGATCGGGGCAGAGCTCAGGCGGGCCGAGGGGATGCTGCTTTACCTGCGCTGGCGCGAGGCCGACGAGGCGCGCCTGGCGGCAGAGGGCGAGTTGACCGACCGCACGCGCAAGGCGGGTGAGGCCGAGTTTGCCGCCCGCGCGGCTGCCAAGGCAAGGGGCGAGGCGGAAGGCGCCCTGCCCCCCCTGCGCGAGGAAGAGGCGGTCGCGGGGGCGATCCTGCAACGGCTGACCGTCAGCCGCGACGCCCTGGCCGAGGAAGAGGCGCGCGCGGCCCAGCTGATCGAGGGGCTGACGGCGCGCATTGCCCAGTTGGGCCGCGATCTGGACCGCGAGACCGCGCTCAACCGTGATGCGGGCGAAACGATTGCCCGGCTGGAACGCGAGGGCGCCGACCTGGCGGCGGCGGGCGAGGGGCATGAGGACAGGCTTGCCGATGCCGCGTCGGCTGCGGCCATCGCCGCCGAGGCGCTGGGCGGTCAGGAAGCGGGGCTCAGCCAGTTGACCGAGGATGCGGCGCGGCTTTCGGCCCGCCACCAGTCGGCGGAACGGCTCCTGGCCGACAACCGCGCGACCCTGGCCCGGAACCAGTCCGAGGCGGCGCGCGCCGAGGCCCAGGCGGCAGAGGCCCATGCGGCGCTGCAGCGCGCGTCGGCTGAACAGACGCGGGCGGAAACCGCCATGGCGGACGCCCAGCGCGCCTCGGACCGGGCGGACGAGGCGCTGAAGACGGCCGACGAGGCCCGGGCCGAGGTGCAATCACGCGAGGCCGACGCCCGCGCCGCGAGGTCGGCGGCGGAAGGCGAGGCCGGGGCGCTTCGGGCCGAGGTTGCGGCACTTGCCCGGCTGGTGGAACGCGAGGCGCTGACCGGCAAGCAGATGCTCGACCGGGTAAAGGTCGAGCGCGGCTATGAAAAGGCGCTGGGCGCGGCACTCGCGGACGACCTGCGCGCGCCAGAGGTGTCCGGCGGATCGGCCAGCGGCTGGGCGACGCTTCAGCCCTACGCCGATCCCCCCGCCCTGCCCGCCGGCGCGCGGCCCCTGTCGGAGGCGGTGACGGGCCCCGCGGCGCTGACCCGGCGGCTGGGGCAGATCGGCCTTGTGGCGCGGGATGCGGGCGCGCGGCTGCAACCCGACCTTCGGCCCGGCCAGCGGCTCGTGTCGGCGGAAGGCGATGTCTGGCGCTGGGACGGGTTCCGCGCGGGGGCCGAGGATGCGCCGCAAGCGTCCGCCCTCAGGCTTCAGCAGCTCAATCGGCTCGTGGAGTTGAAGCGCGACCTGGAAGAGGTGGCGGCGCGGGCGGATGGTGCGGCGCGGGCGCATGAGCTTTTGTCGCGCAAACTGGCGGATGCGACCGATTTCGACCGCCGCGCCCGCGAGGCCCGGCGCGAGGCCGACCGGATCATGACCGATGCCAGCCGCGCGCTGAGCCGGGCCGAAGCAGATCGCTCGATCGTCGGCGGCAAGCTGGAAACCGCGCGCCTTTCGGTCGCGCGCCATGCCGAAGAGGCCGAGGCCGCGCGCGCGCGCCTGACCGAGGCCGAGGCCGCGAGCGCCGATCTGCCCGACCTGACCGTGGCGCGCGCAGGGTTGGAGGCCGCGCGCCTGACGGTCGAGGGCGCGCGCATCGCCATGATGGC
>Ga0209023_10003142_pt1 | contig 19915 bp, 14 predicted proteins | sample LakOneMetagenome_FD_187468 | JGI IMG/M metagenome (GOLD analysis project Ga0209023, IMG submission 187468) | Freshwater and sediment microbial communities from Lake Erie, Canada (SPAdes) (version 2) | ecosystem: Environmental > Aquatic > Freshwater > Lentic | place: Lake Erie, Canada...
CATTAGCTTCAATTTTATCTTTTATCGCCCCTTTTAGTTGATGCGTGTTGGCTAGAAGATTTTCCATCGAACCATATTCTGCCAAAAATTTCTTAGCGGTTTTTTCACCAACACCTGGCAACCCCGGAATATTATCGGCGGCATCCCCCATCATTCCTAAGAAATCTATCACCTGTAATGGATTGGTGATTTCAAATTTTTCTAATACTTCAGGAATACCCCAAATTTCAATGTCGTTCCCCATTCGAGCTGGTTTGTACATGAAAATATTTTCAGAAACCAATTGTGCAAAATCCTTATCGGGTGTAACCATAAAAACTTTGAAACCTTCTTTTTCAGCTTGTTTTGCCAAAGTTCCAATTAAATCGTCGGCTTCAAATCCGGCTTTTTCAATAATTGGAATGTGCATCGCTTTCAATAATTCTTGAATATAGGGAACTGCAATTTTAATGGCTTCTGGAGTTTCGTCACGATGTGCTTTATATTCTTGATACATTTCGTAGCGATAATCACTACCGCCTTTGTCAAAGGCTACGGCCAAATGATCGGGTTTTTCACGTTTGATAACATCCATTAAAGCATTCATAAATCCCATAATGGCTGAAGTGTCCATTCCTTTAGAATTGATTCTTGGGTTTTTTATAAAGGCAAAATAACCGCGAAATATTAAGGCGTAAGCATCAAGAAGGTAAAGTCGTTTTTGTGACATATTGTAATTTTTATGAACGGTAAAAATAACTAAACTTTCAAAAAAAACATTTGTTTTGGTCTTAGAATTTAAATGATTGTTAAAATATATTTAACAGTATCAATAGGCAGTAAGTTTCTTCGTTAATTTGTTAAAAAATTTAAAACATGGCGCTTCGTTGGATCATCTTTATATTAATTATTGCCTTTATTGAACTTTATGCGTTTCAGGCAGTAAAAACGTTTACCAAAGTAAGATGGGTTTTAATAACTTATATTATTGTATCCATAGCAGCTATAATTTTTATTGGATATCAATTCACTAAATTTGACAGAAGTGTTGGGCAAACCCAAATGACGATGATTACATTAGGATTGCTATTGTTAGTTTTGATTCCGAAATTGATTTTGACTTTAGTGCTTTTTTTAGAAGATGTTTACCGAATTTTATCAGGAACAATTTCTAAATTTTCTGGGACTTCTACCATTGATTTTTTGCCTGAAAGAAGACGTTTTGTAAGTCAGATTGCATTAGGAATCGCCGCAATACCATTCGCCTCTTTAATATATGGAATGACATTTGGTAAGTACAATTATAAAGTGATACGACAACAAATTTTCTTTCCTGATTTACCCGATGCCTTCGATGGATTTAAAATTACCCAAATTTCAGATGTTCATAGCGGAAGTTTTGATAATCCAGAAAAAATAAATTATGCTATCGATTTGATTAATGAGCAAGAATCTGATATGATTTTGTTTACCGGCGATATTGTAAATACACATGCTAAAGAGATGTTACCTTGGGTTGAAACGTTTAATCGAATTAAGAAATTCGAATACGGAAAATATTCTGTTTTAGGAAACCATGATTATGGCGAATATGTTGATTGGAAAACGGATGCAGATAAAGCGAAAAACTTTCATGATATAAAGAGTTTATACGGTAAGATAGGCTTCAATTTAATGCTTAACGAGCATACTTACATTCAAAAAGGAAAGGACAAGATTGCTTTGGTAGGAGTAGAAAATTGGGGTGTAAAATTCAAAAAAGCAGGCGATTTACATAAAGCCTCTGAAGGTTTGACCAAAGAAGAATTTAAAATTTTAATGAGTCATGATCCAAGTCATTGGGATGCGGAGGTGAATAAGCATCCTAAAGATTTTCACTTAATGCTTTCAGGACATACCCATGGGTTACAATTTGGTATAGAAATTCCAGGGTTTTTTAAATGGAGTCCAGCACAATATGTCTATGACCAATGGGCAGGATTGTATGAAAAAGCTGGAAAATATATTTATGTAAACCGCGGATTTGGGTTTCATGCGTATCCTGGTAGAGTAGGTATTATGCCCGAAATAACAGTAATTGAACTAAAAAAAGGGAAAAGTTTAGTATAATTCGTTAAATATGCTACATTTGTATTATAATATTTCTTTTTTTAGCTAAAGAAAACAAAATATTTTGGTTTTATGTCAAAATTTGGAGAACTTATCAATGCCCAAGTTCCTGTGTTAATTGACTTTTACACAGAGTGGAACGAATCATCAGTTATTATGCATCCTGTAATTAGAGATGTAGCAGCAGCACTTGGTGATAAAGCAAAAGTGATTAAAATTGATGTGGATAAAAATCAGGAATTAGCCGAAGCACTACGTATTAAAGGACTTCCAACATTGATGATCTATAAAGAAGGTCAAATGGTTTGGAGGCAATCGGGTGAATTGGATGCTAATACTATAATTGGTTTAGTTCAAGAGCAAGTTTAATCGATTCTTTCACAAACAAATCCTTTTTCTTTTAAAAATTCTAAGGTTCTTGGCAAAGTGTATTCCAAGTTACGAAAGGCTTTTTGGCTATCGTGAAATACGATAATACTTCCTGAGGTTACATTTTTAAGAACATTTTCTAAACACTTTTCTGGAGAAATGGAAGCATCAAAATCTTCACTCAACACATCCCACATTATTATTTTGTAGCCTAATTTTCTCAGTAGTTTAGATTGAGAGGGTTTTATTTTGCCATATGGTGGACGGAATAGTTTACACTTTGCGGTGTTTAGTTTGCGGTGTTCAATTTCGTATAATTTGGCGTTTTCAACATATTCTAGTGTTGTGGTTTCCCATCCGTTTAAATGATTGAAAGTATGATTTCCAATAATATGACCATCATCTAAAACCTTTTGAAACACTTCAGGATATTTTCTAATATTGTCGCCAATACAAAAAAACGTTGCTTTGACATTGAATTTTTGGAGTTGTGTTAGTGTCCATTCTGTTATTTCTGGAGTTGGTCCATCGTCAAAGGTCAAAAATACTTTGTTCTCATTATTTGGAATATCCCAAAAATACTTTGAAAACAAAGCTTTAATAGACCAATGTGTTTTTACCCAACTTAACTTCATGTAAAGAAAATTTATTTTTCAGTTGCTATAAACCAAAAGTACATAAAAAAAGTGCCAACAAATATATCATTGGCACTTATTTATTTTGAATTAATACTTACTCTTTGTCTCTTCCAAATCGTTGGAATCGATTGTTGTAAGAGTTGAAATCGCCTCTACTTTTGTTGTAAAATTCGATATCACCTTGTTTTTTCATTACTTCCAATAAACTTCTGTAGCGTTCAATAGCGGTTACAATATCAGTTCCCATAAAGCTTTGATCGTTGGCGTTAAATGTACTGTAATACAATAGTTCTTCTTTGTATTTAGTCATCAACTTGGTTATTAAATCACGTGCTTTTTGTTTTTCGCCAACTTCATAATAACCTGTTGCAAATGGTTCTACAGTTAAATAATAGCCATAATAATCAATTGGCATTTTAGTAACGGCTAAATCAATTACTTTTTTGGCTTTATCAATTTTACCTTCAGCGATTAATGCTCTCATTAAACGCGATAAATTAGTTCGGTATGAAATGGCATTTCTTCGTGTTTCAGGATCGTGATAGATTTTAGGACTATCGCCGTTACCCCATTCCCATTTCATAGCAAGATTATACATTTTGTCGGTGTCAAGTTGTCCCATGTCTGGATAATCTTCTTCTTTTACAGGTGTTTTGATAGGAACTAATTTATATACCATTCCATCTAATTGAAGGTAATCCTTCATCCACAAATAGTCATCATCACCAAAACTTCCTGGGCTAAAATAGATAGGTCGTTTCCAGTTGTTATTGACTAAAATATCAAACATGATAAGACGGTTTTTGTATAATGCACCACCATTCAAATCGATATCAATGAAAGGCACTATAGAGTCATATTGCTTAGAATTTACAATTTTATTTGCAATGACAGCATTTTTATCGATAGCATAACGTACTTTATTGGTTGGAAAGAAATTTAATTTGTGACCACTTTGCATTTCAATTTTAGACAGTGTGTCTTCTCTTTTAGCAAAGTTGATATAGTCCTTTAAATTCCATCGGCTGTCAACTTTTCTGTTGAAAACAACAGCGTCTCTATTGTCTGCTACATATTGTTGATGTTTGAATGAAATAGGTAATCCATCAGAGTCATAGGTTTTCAATTTCATTTGATCGATGTACCAATCGGTCATTAATAAGCTTGTGTTGACTATTTTTACATCGGTTCTATAGCCTTCAATTTCTTGTGCATACCAGAGTGGGAATGTATCGTTGTCTCCAATCGTAAACAGAATTGCGTTTTTATCACAGGATGCCAAATAGTTTTTAGCCATGGCAATTGCAGTATATCTTCCAGAACGATCGTGATCGTCCCAGTTTTGTGATGCCATTAATACCGGAGCGGCTAACATACAAGTGGTAATCACAAGAGGGCCAACAATTTTGGTGGCTACCTTTTCTTTTAACATTTCGTAAATGGCATAAACTCCAAATCCAATCCAAATTGCAAACACATAAAAAGAACCTACAAGGGCATAATCTCTTTCACGTGGTTCAAAAGGTCTTTCGTTTAAATAAATTTTAAGAGCCAATCCGGTAAAAAGGAATAATACTAATAAGACATAAAAACTTTTTAAATCTCTTTGTGCATGGTACATTAAACCGATTAAACCTAAAAAGAAAGGAAGAAAATAATATAAATTTCTACCTTTATTATTTGCAACATCAGATGATAAGTTGTCTTGTGAGCCCAAATGAATTTTGTCAATGATTTTGATTCCGCTAAGCCAATTTCCATCAAGGTTGTCATATCTTCCTTGGTTGTCGTTTTGTCTACCCACAAAATTCCACAATAGATAGCGCCCGTACATGTATCCAAACTGATATTCGACCATGAAGCTTAAATTATCCCAAGTAGAAGGTTTTTCTACAATTAAATAGTCGCTGTATTTTTTAAGAAAAGCTACATAGCTATCATTATCTAATTGTTTTTGGTCGTAGGCTTGTTTAAATTTAGCTACGTTTTTTTCCATTTCACTTCGAAGTTGAGCTGTATATTGAGCAACTTGTTCTTCGGTTAAGGTATTGATATCGATGCCGTATTGAGCCAAATCTCTCTCGTATTCATAGTCTGGATTCATTTTGAATTTTGGCACTCCTGCAAAATTCATATAACCTTGAACGTTATCAGGACTCCACATTCTAGGTAGAATTGCTTTGTGTGCGTCATCAGAATTTTGTTCCGCGTTTTTATAATCATTTACAATTACATACTTACCCGATTTTTCATCTCTTTCATAATTAGGAGCTTTGTCTAAATAGGGCGTTTTTGGATCTAATCCAGCAAAAGCGTCGGTATATTGTGGCCCGTAGAATAACGGATTAACACCATATTGTTCACGATTGTAATAAGCTAAAACCTCTGCTGCATCGGAAGGTTTATTCTCATTAATAGGCGTATTAGCATTGGCACGAATAGGCAACATCATCCAAGTTGAAAATCCTATTAAAACAAAAAGAATACACAATAATATAGTATTGTAGGTTGGGTGATTTTTCTTTTTGGTATATTTTAATCCGAAATAGAAAAAGGCAATAATAATAAATAAGGCAAATAGCGTTCCCGAATTAAAAGGTAAACCAAGATTATTTACCATGTAAATTTCAGTTTTACCAAAAAACGCTAAAGTATAAGGAAGTAGAAGTTTGAATATAAAAAGTAGCACAGCAACAATTATGATGTTGGCTAGAATAAAATTCTTGATTGTGATTTTCTTATAATTTTTGAAATAATACAAAAAGCCAATGGAAGGAATAGTCAAAAGTGCCATAAAGTGTACCCCAAAAGACAAACCTACTACCAAACTAATTAACAATAACCATCTGTTTCCTCTAGGTTCATGCATTTCTTGCTCCCATCGCAATCCCAACCAAAGCAACAGCGCAATTAATAGCATTGCCATGGCGTAAACTTCGGCCTCTACAGCATTAAACCAAAAGCTATCAGAAAAAGTAAAGGCTAAAGCACCAACAAAAGAACTTCCTAAAATTACAATGCTGTTGTTTTTATCAATTTCTGAATACGATGAAATGATTTTCTTTAAGATGATTGATGATGACCAAAACAGAAATAATATAGTAAAAGCACTAGAAAACACCGACATCATATTGACCATTAAGGCTACAGTTTCTTTACTTGTAGCAAACATTGCAAAAAAGGCTCCAAGCATTTGAAATAAAGGTGCTCCAGGAGGATGTCCTACTTCTAATTTAGCAGTTGTAGCTATGTATTCGCCACAATCCCAAAAACTCATTGTTGGTTCAACAGTTAAAGTGTAGGTGATTAATGCAATTGAAAAAGCCAACCAACCGGTTATGTTGTTCCACTTTTTAAAGTCAAATGTTGTCATAGTATAGTATGAGGTTAATTTAAGTGCAAAGAAACTATTTTTTTGTGTAACCCATTAACAAAAAAAATTAAAAATAATAATTGTAATTAATGTTTGTTGGTTTTGTGAATCAAAAATAATCGTATTATTTAGTTTAATGTTCTTTTAGTTTGAGTTTAACCTTCAATTAACTTAGGTACGTTTTAATTTTATTGTAATTAAATTGAAGGATAAAAAACCATTTGTTATTTTAAAACATTTAGTATCTGTAATTTAATAATTAGTAAAAATATTTTTAAGGCGTTATGAATAAAAAAGCAGTTAAATATTTGCTCAAAATAAAAAATGTATTAAATTTGCACCCGCATTCAGGCACAAATATTGTTCGTTGAACAACTAAGGTGATTGATTGTTTGGTATAAATTGGTCTATGGTGTAATGGTAACACAACTGTTTTTGGTGCAGTCTTTCAAGGTTCGAGTCCTTGTAGACCAACAAAAAAAATCCCAACTGAAAAGTTGGGATTTTTTGTTTTATTACAGTTTGGTTTTAGATATAAAAAAACGCTCAAGTATTTGAGCGTTTTTTTTTGATTTAAACTTTTACAGTTAAATTTTGAACGTAACTACAGGAAGTTTTGCGTGATTCACTAAATCTTCGCTGATGCTTCCGTTAAAAAAGTGAGAAAGTCCTTTTCTTCCGTGTGTACTCATTCCAATTAAATCAGCGTTAATTGTGTTAGCAAAATTTAATATCCCTTTTTCAACGTTAGTTTCGTTGTAAATATGCGTTTTTACTTTATTTACTTGATATCCAGAAAGAAAGTTTTTCATCACTTCTTCAGCAGCTGATGTAGATTTAAAGTTGTTTGGTGTGTTTACTGTAACTAAGTGTAACGTTGCGTCAAATTTATTAGCAAATTCAACTACTTTCCAGAATGGTTTTTTAATTTCATCACTAAAGTCAGAAGCGAAAACAAAATCGTTAACTTCAAAAACACCTTCGTCTTTTTTGATGATTAACACTGGAACTTCAGAGTTGCGAACTACTTTTTCGGCATTTGAACCAATAAACATTTCTTTATAGCCACTTGCGCCATGAGAACCCATTACAATCAAGTCTACATTGTTTATTTGGCTAATTTTTAGAATTCCGTCAAAAGCCATTTCAAATTGAATGATTTCTGAAACTTTTAGCCCTTCAAGAAAGTCAGAATCCATTAATTCTTCTAATTTTCTGATGGCGGCATTTTTAAAAAACATGATTTCAGGAATGTCGGTTCCAGAACCAACAGCGTCACTTGATTCGTGAGGTAACTCAAGCATGTGTAGTAAAATGATTTCGCCATTATTTTTTCTTGCAATTTGTGCAGCAACTTTCAGAGCATATTCAGCGTTTTGAGAAAAGTCAGTAGGTATTAAAATTTTTTTCATGATTGTAAAAAAGATAAAATTTTTGTTGTTTGTCTAATTATAGAGTATAAAGGTATAAAAAAAATATAAAAGCCAACGGTTTTAATATAAAAAAAAATTCTATATTTGCACCATTGTTAAACAGAAATGGAATAATGAGGGAAGCACTGCTTCCCTCTTTTTATACAAAATATGACATTTAAAGAGCAGGTTTCTAAACTTCTAAATGATGCTTTACTAGAAAAAGTCAATTTGTTTTTGATAGATTTATCAATTTCAGATACTTATAAAATTATTGTAACTTTGGATGGTGATACTGGAGTAAATCTTCAAGATTGTATCGACATAAGTAGAACCATCGAAAACAGTTTAGACAGAGAAGAACATGATTATGCTCTTGAAGTGGCTTCGGTAGGTGTAGGCTCACCTTTGAAATTAGTGAGACAATATATAAAAAATATTGGCAGACATTAATTTGTTAAAACAAACAGTGAAACAATTGAAGCCGAATTAGTAGAAGCAAATGAACAAAATATAGTGTTGTCTTGGGAGGCAAGAGAACCTAAAAAAATAGGAAAAGGAAAAGAGACCGTTCAAAAACGTCAAGAAATTCCTTATACAGATATAAAAGAAGCAATTGTTACAATAAAATTTTAATTAATATAGAATGGAAAATATTGCATTAATCGAATCATTCTCAGAGTTTAAAGACGATAAACTTATTGATCGAGTAACGCTTATGGCGATTTTGGAAGATGTATTTAGAAATGCTTTAAAAAAGAAGTATGGTTCTGATGACAACTTTGATATTATCATAAACCCTGATAAAGGAGATATGGAAATCTGGCAAAGAAGAATTGTTGTTGCTGACGACGATTTGGATTTGGAGCACTTAGAAATTACACTTTCAGATGCTAGAAAAATTGAACCCGATTTCGAAATTGGCGAAGAAGTTTCTGAGGAAGTTAAATTAATAGATTTAGGAAGAAGAGCTATTTTGGCTTTGCGTCAAAACTTGATTTCCAAAATTCACGAACACGATAATACCAATTTATACAAACAATTTAAAGATATTATCGGAGAGATTTATACGGCTGAGGTGCATCATGTGCGTCCGAGAGTTGTGATCTTGGTTGACGATGAAGGAAACGAAATTGTGTTGCCAAAAGAAAAACAAATTCCTTCCGATTTCTTCAGAAAAGGAGATAACGTAAAAGGAATTATTGAAAGCGTTGAATTGAAAGGAAATAAGCCTCAGATTGTAATGTCTAGAACCTCTGAGAAATTCTTGGAAAAATTATTTGAACAAGAAATTCCAGAAGTTTTTGATGGTTTAATTATGATTAAAAAAGTGGTAAGAATCCCTGGTGAAAAAGCAAAAGTAGCTGTAGATTCTTATGATGATAGAATTGATCCAGTTGGAGCTTGTGTGGGGATGAAAGGGTCTCGTATTCACGGAATTGTTCGTGAATTAGGAAATGAAAATATCGACGTAATAAATTACACCACTAATGCATCTTTATTAATTACGAGAGCATTGAGCCCTGCCAAAGTTTCTTCTGTGAAAATCAATGAAGAAACCAAACATGCAGAAGTGTTTTTGAAATTAGAAGAAGTTTCAAAAGCTATTGGTCGTGGTGGTCAAAATATTAAATTAGCAGGTCAATTAACGGGTTATGAATTAGACGTAATTCGTGAAGGAAGTACTACTGAAGATGATGACGTTGAATTAACAGAATTCTCAGATGAAATCGATGGATGGATTATTGATGAATTTGCAAAAATTGGTTTAGATACAGCTAAAAGTATTTTGAAACAAGATGTGGCCGATTTAGCTAGAAGAACTGATTTAGAAGAAGAAACAATACAAGAAGTAATGCGCATATTGAAAGAAGAGTTTGAAGACTAATTCTACTTTCACCCCAATTAAAAAAAGAATTTATAAAAGATTTTATGTCTGAAGAAAGAAATATTAGAATAAACAAAGTTTTAAGGGAATTAAATATTTCGTTAGAAAGAGCTGTCGACTATCTTAAAGATAAGGGAATTGCTATTGATGCAAACCCAAATGCTAAGATTTCCGATAAAGAGTTTGATATTCTACAAAATCAATTCGCTGGTGATAAAGGCAACAAAGAAGCCTCAAAAGGTGTTAGCGAAGAGATAAAAAAAGAAAAAGAAGCGCTTCGTCTTGAAAGAGAAAAAGAAATTGAAGACAAGAAAAAACTAGAAGAAGAGCGTCAACGTCTTGAAGTAATTAAAGCTAAAGCTATAGTTACAGGTCCAAAACAAGTTGGAAAAATTGAATTAGAGACTAAAACAGCTACTCCAATTAAACCTGAAGCACCAAAGCCAGTAAATGTTCCTCAGGAAGTAAAATCTCCAGAAGTTAAAAAAGAAGCGACAAAAGAAACAGTCGCAGAAAAATCTGAAACGAAAGCTGCTCCTATTGCAGTTGAAAAAATAGAGAAAGTTGTTGTAGTTGCTGATGCTGAAACGCCTGTAGTAGACGAAACGCATACCACACAATATCAAAATCTTTCTGGTCCAACTTTAACAGGACAAAAAATTGATTTATCGCAATTCAACAAACCTAAAAAGAAAGTTGAAAATCCAAAAATAAATAGCGCCAGTAAAACAGATCCTAACGCTAATAAAAACAAACGTAAAAGAATTCCGCCAAAACCAGGTGAAGCTCGTCCAGGAACTCCTGGAGGAAATGCAGCCGGAGGTCAAAATCGTCCTGCAGGTGCTGGTGGAAACAAATTTACTGCGAACAAACCAGGTGGTGGTGGATTCCAAAAAGGAAACCGACCAGCTATTGTTCAAAAAGTTGAGCCTACAGAAGAAGAGGTTAAAAACCAAATCAAAGAGACACTTGAAAGGCTTCAAGGTAAAGGCTCTAAATCTAAAGCGGCTAAATACAGAAGAGATAAAAGAGATACGCACCGTCAACGTACTGATGACGAGCAAAGAGCAATAGAAGAAGGAAGCAAAACAATCAAGGTAACTGAGTTTGTTACTGTAGGTGAAGTTGCAACCATGATGGATGTGCCAATTACTAAAGTTATTGGAACCTGTATGTCATTAGGAATCATGGTAACCATGAACCAACGTCTAGATGCTGAAACCTTAACTATTGTAGCTGATGAATTTGGTTACGAAGTTGAATTTATTACAACAGATCTTGAAGAATCTTTAGAGGTTGTAGAAGATAGAGAAGAAGATTTAGTATCAAGAGCTCCAATTGTAACAGTAATGGGTCACGTAGATCACGGTAAAACTTCGTTATTGGATTATATCCGTAAAGAAAATGTTATCGCTGGTGAGTCAGGAGGAATTACACAACATATTGGTGCTTATGCCGTACAATTAGATAATGGACAAAAAATTACGTTCCTTGATACACCAGGTCACGAAGCGTTTACGGCGATGCGTGCTCGTGGAGCTCAAGTTACCGATATTGCTATAATTGTAATTGCTGCCGATGACGATATCATGCCACAAACAAAAGAGGCAATCAGTCACGCTCAAGCAGCTGGAGTTCCAATGATATTTGCTATCAATAAAGTAGATAAACCACATGCTAATCCAGAAAAAATTAAAGAGCGTTTGGCTTCTATGAATTTATTGGTAGAAGATTGGGGTGGAAAATATCAATCACATGATATTTCTGCTAAAATGGGAATGGGTGTGAAAGAATTGTTAGAAAAAGTATTGCTGGAAGCTGAAATTTTAGATTTAAAAGCAAATCCAAATAAACCTGCAGTTGGTACCGTTGTGGAAGCACAATTGGATAAAGGTAGAGGATATGTTTCTACTATTTTAGTACAATCTGGGACTTTAAGAGTAGGAGATTATGTATTGGCAGGTAAAAACCATGGTAAGGTTAAAGCCATGTATGATGAAAGAGGAAACAGTATGAAAGAAGCTGGACCTTCTACTCCAATGTCAATTTTAGGATTGGATGGAGCGCCTACTGCTGGAGATAAATTCAATGTTTTTGAAGATGAAAGAGAAGCTAAACAAATAGCCGCTAAGCGTACACAATTAATGCGTGAGCAATCGGTAAGAACACAACGTCATATTACTCTTGCTGAGATTGGACGTCGTATTGCGCTTGGACAATTTAAAGAGTTGAACATTATTCTTAAAGGTGACGTGGATGGTTCTGTAGAGGCATTGTCAAACTCTTTTGCTAAATTATCTACGGAAGAAATCCAAATTAATATTATTCATAAAGGAGTTGGAGCCATTACCGAAACGGATGTAATGTTAGCCTCTGCCTCTGATGCAATCATTATCGGATTTAATGTGCGTCCTGCAGGAAATGCTAGACAATTAGCCGATAAAGAAGAAATTGATATCAGAAATTACTCTATCATCTATGATGCAATTGATGACTTGAAAGATGCAATGGAAGGCATGTTGTCTCCAGAGTTGAAAGAAGAAATTACAGGTACAGCAGAAATTAGAGAAACGTTCAAAATTTCTAAAGTAGGTACCATTGCAGGATGTATGGTTACAGATGGTAAGATTTTTAGAAACTCTAAAATCCGTATTATTCGTGAAGGTGTTGTTATTTTCACAGGAGAACTTACTGCTTTAAAACGCTTTAAAGACGACGTAAAAGACGTTTCCAAAGGATATGATTGTGGTATTCAAATTAAAAACTACAACGACATTGAGCAATTAGATATTATTGAAGCTTTCCAAGAAGTGGAAGTAAAGAAAAAGTTGAAATAATCAATAGTAGTATTCATAAAAAAATCCCGAGCAATCGGGATTTTTTTATTTATCTATTTGGCTTAATTAAAATTGCATTGGGGTATTTTTTTTTCAAAATATTGAGATTGTGTTCTGCTTCAATTCTCGTTTTAAAATTTCCAATCCATACCTTATATAAAGGAGTACTAAAAACTATCGTTGCATCATAGGTTTTGTTCTCTTTTTTAAATTGTATTAATGTTTTTTTTGACTCTTCACTTGACCCATTAAATATCTGAATTTTATATCTGTTGTTGATTGTAATTGAAGAATTTACCTTTCTTTTTTCACTCAATAATTGTTCAAATTTAGGGTCTTGATTAACCGTAACTTCTTGTGCGATTATTGTGTTAAAATTGAAAAAAAATAAAATAAACAGACCCGATTTCAAGAGGCTTTTTGGTGTTAAAAATTTCATAATGGTTTGATTTTAATGCAAATGTAATACTTATAAGATTATGCCAAATTAAAAATATTATTTAGAATTAATATAAATTGATAATTAAGATATATTTAAGGTTTTGAGAATAGTTCATAAATTGTATTTTTGCTCAAGTTTTAAAATAAAGTGTATGGGTATTTTTCTGAGATTACAGAAAAGACCATGCCACAAATTAGTCGATAATCATTTATAATATGAAAAAAGTGGGTAACCATAATTCGATTTCCAGAATCTATTCATTCGGATTAGCATTAATGCTAACTTTCTCCTTATCTACATTTGCCCAAGAAGCTCCGGCTGCCGGTGCGGCGACAACAGCTCCTGCTGTGGCTCCTGCAAAAGCAGATGCGGCTCCTGCTGCAACTTCAGGTGGTGATGCGGTAAAAGGAAAAGAATTATTCAACACAAATTGTGCTGCTTGTCACAATTTAGACAAGAAAATGACAGGTCCAGCACTTAGAGGTGTTTCAGGACGTCACAAAAAAGATTGGTTTTATGGCTGGATTAAAAACAGTTCTGCTTTAATAAAATCAGGAGACGCTGATGCAGTAAAGCTTTGGAATGAAAACAAGCCAGCTGTGATGACTGCTTTTCCTCAATTGTCTAATGCAGATATCGATAATATCTTAGCATACACAGATGAGGTAAAGGCCGAACCAGCTCCGGTTCCTGGGGTAACTCCTGATGGTAAAGGCGGAGCAACTCAAGAAAGTGGTATTTCTAACTCAGTAATTCTTGGAGCCTTAGCTTTAGTGATGTTTATGTTAGTTGTTATGTTGTTTTTAGTAAACAATGTATTGACTAAAATTGCTAAATCTAACGGAATAGAAGTTGCTGCTAAAGATGCTAGATTACCTATTTGGAAAGCATTTGTTAAAAATCAATTTTTAGTTTTGGTTTCGGCTATATTCTTATTATTAGCTAGTGGATATTTTGTATACGGCTTCCTAATGCAAGTTGGTGTTGATCAAGATTATTCACCAATACAACCGATTCATTATTCGCACAGAATCCATGCAGGAAATAACAAAATTGATTGTAAATACTGTCACTCTGCTGCTAGAGTAAGTAAAAATGCAGGTATTCCTTCTTTAAATGTTTGTATGAATTGTCATAAAAACATAGCAGAAGTATCTGATACAACTTCAACAGTTGATGGTCACACTAAAGCATTCTATGACGGTGAAATCAAAAAATTATATGATGCTGTAGGATGGGATGGTTCTAAATATACAGGAAAAACTAAACCGGTAAAATGGGTTAGAATTCACAACTTGCCTGACTTTGCTTATTTCAATCACTCACAACACGTAACAGTTGCTGGAATTGAATGTCAAAAATGTCATGGTCCAGTTCAAACTTACGAAGTACAAAAACAATTTGCTCCTTTAACAATGGGTTGGTGTATTAAATGTCACCGTGAAACAGATGTTAAAATGGAAGGCAATGCTTATTACGATAAAATTCATAAAGAACTTTCTAAAAAATACGGTGTAGACAAATTGACTGCAGCACAAATGGGAGGTTTAGAATGTGGTAAGTGTCACTATTAATCAATTATTAAGAAGCTAATATTTATATACGATGTCATCTAACAAAAAATACTGGAAAAGTGTTGAGGAACTAAACGAAAATAGTTCTATTGTTGAGGCGCTTAGAAATAATGAATTCTCGGAAGAAATTCCAACATCTGATTTTCTTTCAGATGGTGATTCTTTATCATCTTCATCAACTACTCGTCGTGATTTCTTAAAGTACGTTGGTTTTACAACAGCAGCTGCGTCTTTGGCTGCTTGTGAAGGACCAGTTCACAAATCAATTCCTTATGTAGTACAGCCAGATACTATTATTCCTGGTGTAGCTGATTATTATGCTACCACTATGTTTGACGGATTTGATTTTGCGAATCTTTTAGTTAAAACAAGAGAAGGTCGTCCAATCAAAATTGAAAATAATAAAATAGAAGGTGCGAAATTTGCTGCTAATGCAAGAGTTCACGCTTCTGTGTTGTCATTATATGATAGCATGAGACTTAAAACGCCAAAAGTTGATGCTAAATCAGCTTCATGGAGTGACGTTGATGCTAAAATAAAAGCGAGTTTAGCTGAGGCAAAGGCTTCAGGAAAACAAGTAGTTTTACTTACTAATACATTAGCAAGTCCTTCTTCTGAAAAATTAATTGCAGATTTTATTGCTAAAAACCCTACAGCTAAACATATTGTTTATGATGCAGTTTCAGAATCTGCTGCTTTAGATGCTTTTGAAGCGGTTTATGGTGAAAGAGCCTTAGCAGATTATGATTTTTCAAAAGCAAATACTATTGTTTCTATCGGTGCAGATTTCTTAGGAGATTGGCAAGGTGGTGGTTATGATAAAGGTTTCGCTCAAGGAAGAATTCCACAAGCTGGAAAAATGTCTAAACACTTTCAATTTGAAGCTAATATGACACTTTCTGGTGCTGCAGCTGATAAAAGAGTAGCTATGAAAGTGGCAAATCAAAAACTTGCTTTAGTAAAAATTTACAACATCATTACTGGTTCTTCAGTTGCTTTAGGTAAATTAGATAACGAAGCTGAAGTTGTAAAAGCAGCAAATCAATTAAAAGCAGCCGGATCTAAAGGTCTTTTAGTATCTGGAATTCAAGATAAAAATGCACAGTTACTTGTTTTAGCAATCAACCAAGTTTTAAAAAGCGAGGCTTTGTTAACAGCAAGTGCTAGATTAATTAGAAAAGGGTCTGATGCCAAAGTAGAGCAATTAATTGCTGATATGAATGCAGGTACTGTTCATACATTAATTATGAGCGGTGTAAATCCGGTGTATACTTTAGCAAACAGTAAATCTTTTGTAAGTGGTTTAGGGAAAGTAAAAACTTCTGTAGCCTTTTCAATTAAAGAAGATGAAACTGCAGAGAAAGTTAACATTGCAGCTGCTGCGCCACATTATTTAGAATCTTGGAATGATTATATGTTGACTAAAGGAACGTATTCATTAGCTCAACCTACTATTCGTCCTTTATTTAATACCAAACAATTTCAAGAAGCTTTGATGTCTTGGAATGGTGTTTCTGGAACTTATTACGATTATATTAAATCTAATTCAGCTTCTTATATAGCAGGTAGTACTTGGAATAAAGTACTTCATGATGGTGTTGTTGTTTCAGGTGCAGCTGGTATTGCTGGCGGAACTGCAGATTATGGCACTGCTGCTTCAGCTCTAGCACAATCTAAATCGGCTGGAGACTTTGAATTAGTATTGTATACTAAAACTGGTTTGGGTGATGGGCAACAAGCAAACAATCCTTGGTTGCAAGAGTTTCCTGATCCAATCACAAGAGTTTCTTGGGATAATTACGTAACTGTTTCTCAAGCTGACGCAACCAAATTAAAATTAGAAAATAAAATTGTTGCTAACGGTGGACTTAACGGAAGTTATGCTACTTTAACGGTAAACGGAACTAAGCTTGAAAAAGTGCCAGTTATTGTTCAACCAGGACAAGCAGTTGGAACTTTAGGTTTGGCATTTGGTTACGGTAAAAAAGCATCATTAAAAGAAGAAATGCAAGTAGGTGTTAATGCTTACTTATTATATAATAACTTTAACAATGTTCAATCTGTTTCTATTACTAAAGAAAACGGAGAGCATGAATTTGCTTGCGTACAATCACAAAAAACCTTAATGGGTAGAGGTGATATTGTTAAAGAAACAACCTTAAAAGTTTTCAGTGATCCTAATGTCAAAGTAGAAGAGTGGAATCCAGTTCCAATGGTTTCTTTAGATCACAAAGAAACTCCAGCAACCAAAGTAGATTTATGGGAATCATTTGATCGTTCTACAGGACATCATTTTAACTTATCTATCGATTTAAATGCTTGTACAGGATGTGGTGCATGTGTCATTGCATGTCATGCAGAAAACAATGTTCCTGTAGTTGGTAAATCTGAAGTAAGAAGAAGTCGTGATATGCACTGGTTGCGTATTGATAGATACTATTCTTCTGAAGATACCTTTGCTGGTGACAATGAGAAAAAAGAAAATTTTGATGGATTATTTGGTGAAAAAGGTTCATTAGGTGGTTTTGGAAGTATGGAACATCCTGCTGATAATCCACAAGTAGCTTTCCAACCAGTAATGTGTCAACACTGTAACCATGCTCCTTGTGAAACTGTTTGTCCAGTAGCGGCTACTTCACACGGTCGTCAAGGTCAAAATCAAATGGCATACAACAGATGTGTTGGTACTCGTTATTGTGCTAACAACTGTCCTTATAAAGTGCGTCGTTTCAACTGGTTCTTATATAATAAAAACAGCGAATTTGATTATCATATGAATGATGATTTAGGTCGTATGGTTATCAATCCAGATGTAAACGTTCGTTCACGTGGGGTTATGGAAAAATGTTCAATGTGTATTCAAATGACACAAAAAACAATTCTTGATGCTAAACGTGATGGAAGAGTAATAAAAGATGGTGAATTCCAAACAGCATGTTCAAATGCTTGTTCTAATGGAGCAATGGTATTTGGAGATGTAAATGATTCTGAGTCTAAAGTAACAGCATTACTTGAAGATAAAAGAATGTATCATTTATTGGAGCATGTTGGAACTAAACCAAACGTTATTTATCACGTTAAAGTAAGAAATACCTAGTTTAAAAAGATTAATTAAGAAACAAGATAAAGGATTATGTCGTCTCATTACGAAGCACCCATTAGAAAACCATTAGTCATAGGTGATAAAAGTTATCACGATGTGACTGTCGATGTTGCTGCACCTGTTGAAGGAAGAGCAAACAAACAATGGTGGACCGTTTTTTCAATCGCATTAGCAGCTTTCCTTTGGGGAATAGGTTGTATCGTTTATACCATTTCTACAGGTATTGGTTCTTGGGGACTAAATAAAACTGTAGGTTGGGCATGGGATATTACCAATTTCGTTTGGTGGGTTGGTATTGGTCACGCAGGAACTTTGATTTCTGCTGTATTGTTACTTTTCCGTCAACGATGGAGAATGGCAATCAACCGTTCTGCTGAAGCGATGACTATTTTCTCAGTAGTTCAGGCAGGTTTATTCCCAATTATTCACATGGGTCGTCCATGGTTGGCTTATTGGGTTGTGCCTATTCCTAATCAATTTGGATCATTGTGGGTTAACTTTAACTCTCCACTTCTTTGGGACGTATTCGCAATTTCGACCTATCTTTCGGTATCATTAGTTTTCTGGTGGACTGGTTTACTTCCTGATTTTGCTATGTTAAGAGATAGAGCAGTAACGCCATTCAATAAAAGAGTTTATTCTATTTTAAGTTTTGGTTGGAGCGGTAGAGCTAAAGACTGGCAACGTTTTGAAGAGGTTTCTCTTGTTCTTGCAGGATTAGCAACCCCATTGGTACTTTCAGTACACACTATTGTATCTTTTGACTTTGCTACATCTGTTATTCCTGGATGGCATACTACAATCTTCCCACCTTATTTCGTGGCTGGTGCGGTATTCTCAGGATTTGCAATGGTAAATACCTTGTTAATCATTATGAGAAAAGTTTCTAATCTTGAAGCATACATCACGATTCAACATATTGAGTTAATGAATATTGTAATCATGATTACAGGTTCTATTGTGGGTGTTGCCTACATTACAGAGTTGTTTGTAGCATGGTATTCAGGAGTAGAATATGAACAATATGCTTTCTTAAATAGAGCAACTGGTCCTTACTGGTGGGCATATTGGTCAATGATGACTTGTAACGTTTTTTCTCCACAATTCATGTGGTTTAAAAAACTAAGAACAAGTATCATGTTCTCTTTCATAATTTCAATTGTTGTAAATATTGGTATGTGGTTTGAGCGTTTCGTAATTATCGTTACTTCACTTCACAGAGATTACCTTCCATCTTCTTGGACGATGTTCTCACCAACATTTATTGATATTGGTATTTTCACTGGAACAATCGGTTTCTTCTTCGTTTTGTTTTTACTATATGCAAGAACTTTCCCAGTAATTGCACAAGCAGAGGTTAAAACAATATTGAAATCTTCTGGAGAAAATTATAAAAGAGATAGAGAAAAAGAAGGACATAATCATTCAGAAAAACATTAGTATTTGTTATGAGTAGTAATAAAGTTATACACGCTATATACAATGATGATGATATTTTAATGGATGCTGTAAAGCAAACCAGAAAGGCGCATCATCATATTGAAGAAGTTTATACTCCTTTTCCGGTTCACGGATTGGATAAAGCAATGGGTTTACCATCAACTAGATTAGCTATTTGTGCTTTCATCTATGGATGTATTGGACTTACAGTTGCAACAACAATGATGGATTATATTATGATTCAGGATTGGCCTCAAGATATTGGTGGAAAACCAAGTATGAGTTATATTCAAAATATGCCGGCTTTTGTACCAGTAATGTTTGAGATGACTGTATTTTTTGCCGCTCACTTAATGGTTATTACTTTTTACATGAGAAGTAAATTATGGCCATTCAAACAAGCAGAAAATCCTGATGTAAGAACAACCGACGATCACTTCTTAATGGAAGTTGCTGTAAATAATAATGAAGAAGAATTAACTTCTTTCTTTAAAAATACAGGTGCAGTTGAAGTTAAAGTAATAGAAAAGCACTAAAGAGACATGAAAAGTTTATTAAAAATAGCATTAGTATTAGGGATAATACTATCTTTTTCTTCTTGTAAGGATAATAACGCTCCAAACTACCAGTACATGCCAAATATGTATGAATCGGTTGCTTATGAAACCTATTCAGAGTCATCAGCATTTAATTCTCCAACTGGATTACAGGGTAAAGAAGGTCAGTTGCCACCTGTTGGAACTATTAAAAG
>Ga0209023_10003143_pt1 | contig 19914 bp, 16 predicted proteins | sample LakOneMetagenome_FD_187468 | JGI IMG/M metagenome (GOLD analysis project Ga0209023, IMG submission 187468) | Freshwater and sediment microbial communities from Lake Erie, Canada (SPAdes) (version 2) | ecosystem: Environmental > Aquatic > Freshwater > Lentic | place: Lake Erie, Canada...
CGGCCGCCATGTTCTGCGGCGCGGCCCAGCCGGACTGGCTGTCCGGCCCGTTGCTGGCCAGCCTGCGGTCCAGAAAGTCGCGCCAATCCGCGCCCGCATCCTCGGCCCGCGCCACCATCACCGACTGGTAACAGCCCGGCTCCAGCCCCGGCAGGCCATAGTCCGGCGTGCCGACCAGCGTCACACGGTCATGCAGCGCGGTCCGGTAGGGAAAGCCGCAGGTCTGGCCAAGGAAAAGCTCGGGGCTCTGCCAGGCCGCCCACATGTCGGTCGTCCGGTCGACGGCCGGGGGCGCCGCCTGACCCAGCACCCGCCGGACCGCAGACCAGAGCGCATCCGTCTCTCGCTGCACCTCGGCCCAGTCATACATGCCAAGTGAAACGATCATGCCTCGCGCCCCGCAATGACCCGCTGCCGCGCGATGGCGCTATCCTTATCGGAAATCCCCAGAAGCGAGGCGATCAGCCGGATCAGCGCCTCTTCGTCCGCCGTCCTGTCCTGATCGGCCAGCGCGATGGACCAGAGCGCGCCCATCACCTCCATCCGGTCCTCGTGGGGAACCGCCTCTTTCACCGCGCGGGTGAAGCGCACCGTGTCGGGCGCCTCTGCCTCGAGCTTTTCGGCCTCTTGCCGAAGCGCCACCGCCTCGAACGGCGAGAGCTGATAGTGCGCCGCCAGATAGGCGTCGATGCGCGCGACCTCGGCCGGCGAATAGTCGCCATCGGCCCGCGCCAGCCGCACGAGCAGCGCCGCGAGCGCCAGCCGCCCCGACGGGGTCGGCGCCCGGCGCGGCGTGGCGGAAAGCGATGAGAGGAGCCGTTGAAACATGGGGATCAGATAAGGCCTCAGACCGCGCGGGGCAATGCACGGGCGCGCGAGCCGAGCCAGTCCGCGATCCGGTCCGGTTCGGCCGAAAGCTCCGTTGCCAGATCGCCCGCGAACGCCTCGAACGCCTGCCGGTTCTGCCGGTTGACGCCGACGACGACCGGCACGCCCGCACCCATCGCCTCGGCGATCAGGCTGCGAAAGCCGCGCCCCTCGGCCTCGTGCTTGCCGAACTTGTTGACGATCAGCACATCGGCCCCCTGCAGGCGCCCGGCACTGACCGCGACCGCCTCTTCAAGCGCCGCCGTATCAAGACGGCAGCCGGTCGAATGGACGCCCAGACACTGGCTGATGCTGATGGACGGGCCGTCCGGCAGCAGCGTCAGGTCCATGTCGCAGACACCACGCGCGTCCGAGGCGCCATTGACCTGCACAGCCCCGGCAAGGCGCCAGCCCGCCGCCGTGAGCGACGCAGCGAGCGCCCCCAGAAAGAGGTCGTTCGCGCCCCGCTCTGCCAGTTGGACGAACCCCAGCATGGCTACATGACGCCCGGCACGACCTGATCCGGCGGCCGGTGTCCGTCGGCGAAGGTCTTGATGTTGATGATGACCTTCTCGCCCATCTCCAGCCGGCCCTCTTCGGTCGCGGACCCCATGTGCGGCAGAAGAACGACGTTCGGCAATTCGCGCAGCCGGGGGTTTACCGCCGTGCCATGCTCGTAGACATCGAGCCCCGCGCCGCCCAGTTCCCCGGCCCTCAGCATCCGCGTCAGCGCGTTTTCGTCCACCACCTCGCCCCGCGACGAGTTGATGAGGATCGCCCCCGGCTTCATCAGCTTCAGCCGCCGCGCGTTCATCAGATGGAAGGTCGAGGGCGTGTGCGGGCAAGAGATCGCCACCACATCCATGCGCGACACCATCTGGTCCAGGCTGTCCCAGTAGGTCGCCTCGAGCGACCCCTCGACCTCTGGCCGGAGGCGCCGGCGGTTGTGGTAGTGGATCTGCATCCCGAAGGCCCGTGCCCGCCGCGCCACGGCCTGCCCGATGCGCCCCATGCCCAGGATGCCGAGCCTGCGGCCCCCCATGCGCCCGCCCAGGAAGGCGGTGGGCGACCAGCCGCTCCAGTCGCCCTTCTGCATGGCGCTGAGCCCCTCGGGGATGCGGCGGATGACGGCCAGCATCAGGGCCAGCGTCATGTCCGCCGTATCCTCGGTCAGGACACCGGGCGTGTTCGACACGAGGATGCCGCGCTGCCGGGCCGTCGCCACGTCGATATTGTCGACCCCCGCGCCGTAGTTGGCGATGAGCCGAAGCCGGTCGCCGGCCTGTGCCAGCACGCCCGCGTCGATCCTGTCGGTGATCGTCGGCACCAGCACGTCGGCTTCCGACATGGCGGCGATCAGCTCCTCGCGGCTCATCGCGCTGTCGTCCCCGCGCAGGCGCACGTCGAAAAGTTCCGACATGCGCGTCTCGACCGCCGGGGGAAGCCGCCGGGTGACGATCACTGTCGGCCTTTTCGTCACCATGGCGTTGATCCCCTTTTATTTTCGATGCCCTGTCGTGCAAAGTGCCGTCGAACGCGCTAAGCCACAAGTCCGAAAGCGTGGCGGGAAAGACGGGTGCGGCAGATGGTCCTTCAGGTCGGACGGATGGCGGGCGCGGCCCTGATCGCCCTGCTGTGCGCGGGCGGCGTCCCGGCGCAAGAGCTGGAAAACGGCGGCGGCGACGGCGCGGTGATCGAGCCGGGCCACGGCAGCTCAACCAACCTGCCGGTGCCGCGCTATGTCTCGCTCAAGACCTCGGACGGCAATGTCCGGCGGGGCCCGAGCCTTGAACACCGCGTCGACTGGGTCTTTCACCACCGCGACATGCCCCTGCGCATCACCGCCGAATTCGAACATTGGCGCCGGGTCGAGGATAACGAGGGGCAGGGCGGCTGGATCTACTACACCATGCTGTCGGGCGTGCGTACCCTTTTGGTGACGACCGACAAGGCCGAACTGCACGAAGCGCCGGACGACAAGAGCCCGGTCGTGGCCCTGGCCGAGGAAGGCGCCATCGGCAAGCTTGGCTCCTGCAGGAAGGACTGGTGTGAACTGAGCGGCGCAGGCGCGGACGGCTGGGTCAGGAAGTCCGATGTCTGGGGTGTGGACGCGGGCGAGGAACGGCCTTAAAGGGCCCCTTCCAAACGGCTGACGGGGGCGCGATATGGCGGGACAGGGATCGGTGCGGATGAACCTATCCGCGGGGCTGGCGTCTGTCGGCGTGGCCGCGACGCTGGTCTTGCTGAAGATCTGGGCGCTGGGCACGACGGCGAGCCTGTCGGTCGCCGCCTCGCTCGCCGACAGCGCGCTTGACCTGATGATGTCGCTCGCCGGGCTGATGGCCATCATCTACGCCGCCCGGCCCGCCGACGAGGATCACGCCTTCGGCCATACCTCGGTCGAAGACCTTGCGGCGCTGGGCCAGGCGGTCTTCATCGCCATATCCGGCGCGGCGATCGGCTGGACGGCGGTGAACCGGCTGCTGGGGGCGGGGGGTGAGCAGGCGCTGCGGGACGAAGGCAAGGGCATGATCGTCATGATCCTGTCGATTGCCATCACGCTCGCGCTTGTCCTATGGCAGCGGCGGGTGGCCAAGCGCACCGGCAGCCGGGTCGTGGCGGCCGACAGCCTGCATTACGTCTCGGACCTTCTGCCCAACGCGGGGGCGCTGGTGGCCCTTTGGGCCTCGCGCGAGTTCGGGCTGGGCCAGATCGACTCGCTCGTGGCGCTGGCGGCGGCGGTGATGCTTCTGTTCGGCGCCTCGCGCATCGGCAAGGGTGCCTGGGACGCGCTGATGGACCGCCGCGCCGACCCCGCGCTGATCGCCGCCATCGGCGACATCGCCCGCACCTGGCCCGGCGTTCACGGCTTTCACGACCTCAAGACCCGCTCGGCCGGCAGCCGGGTCTTCGTGAACCTGCATATCGAGCTGGACGGCGACCAGTCCCTGCGCGAGGCGCACGCAATCGGCGCCGGGCTGAGAAGGCAGATCTTGCAGGAATTCCCCCAGACCGATGTGATCATTCACAAGGATGTGGCGGGGGAGAGTTGAGGGACCATTGGCCGCTGACCGTCAGAGACGATAGCCGCCTGAAACGGTCGGCACTTCACCAGTAATGAACGATGCCTCATCGCCGGCCAGAAACCTGACCGTTTTCGCGATGTCTTCGGGGCACGCGATGCGCCCCAAGGCCGTCTGGTCCGAAAACATCTTTACCAACGCGTCAGAGCGTGGCGCGTCCGGATCGTTCACGGCGCCTGGCGCCACAGCATTCATCCGGATCTGGCGGGGTCCAAGCTCCTTCGCCATCCCCCTTGTCCAGAGGTTGGGCGCAGCCTTGCTTGCCCCATAGATCGAGGCGTCGTCCGGCGGCAATGCAGCGTTGACCGACGAGATGTTGACGATGGAAGCCCCGGCCTGCAGATGCGGCAGTGCGGCCGCCAAAAGCGCATGGGCCGCCAGAAGGTTTACATTCAGCAGCCGTCCGTAGGCTTAGGCATCAAAAGCTTCCTTGGGGGACGCATCGACTAGCCCCGCATTGTTGACGATCAGGTCGAGGCGCCCGAACCGGGCCATGACCTCTGACACGATCTTCGTGGCGCTGTCCTTGTCGGTCAGATCTGTGCGTGTCGGCAGCGCCGACTCGGGCAAAGAGGTTGGCTCGGTGGTCAGCCAAGTCACCGCAATGTCATGATCGCACGCAAGGTTTCGTGCGATGGCCGAACCGATCCCCCTCGCGCCGCCCGTAACGAGTGCGACTTTCCGCACGGCCACCTCCAGATTGTCGGGAAGGCAAGGCGAACACGATTCAACAGCCATGTCCAGTTTCGCTGCATGGGGTTGAAGGGCGGCAAAAAGGGTCTGTCAGCAGAAGCCCACCAAACCAAAGGGGCAGGCTTTCGCCTGCCCCCTCGTTTCTTGCGACAGACCGCCCCTTACGACGGCATCTTCGTCGTGATCCCCTCGACGAAGAAGTTCATCCCGGCAAGCGTCCCGTCGTCCGGCAGTTCGCCGTCCTTCAGCCAGACCGAGCCGTCCTGCTTGTTCAGCGGCCCCTGGAAGGCGTGGACGGTGCCGCCCGCGATGCCGTCGCGGATATTCTCGGCTTCGGCCTTCACATCGGCCGGCACGGCGTCCGAAATCTCGCCGATGCCGACCATGCCTTCCTTGATGCCATACCAGACGTTCTGGCTCTTCCAGGTGCCGTCGATGACCGCCTTGATGCGCTCTTCATAGTAGGGCGCCCAGTTGTCGATGATCGACGAAAGGCGCGGGGCGGGTGCGAACTCGGCCATGTCGGACGACTGGCCGAAGCCGAACTTCCCGGCGGCCTTCAGCGCGGCGAGGGGTGCTGTCGAGTCGGTATGGGCCAGGACCACGTCGCAGCCCTGATCCAGCAGCGCCTTGGTCGCATCGGCTTCCTTGGCCGGGTCGAACCAGGTCGAAATCCAGACGACGGCGATCTCGACCTTCGGGTTGGCCTTGCGGGCGTTGACGAAGGACGAGTTGATGCCCTGCACCACTTCCGGGATCGGGAAGGAGCCGATGTAGCCGATCTTGTTGGTCTTGGTCATCTTGCCGGCGATATAGCCGCAGACCGCACGGCCCTCGTAGAAGCGGGCGTTGTAGGCGCTGGCGTTCGGCGCGGTCTTGTAGCCCGTCGCATGTTCGAACATCACCTTCGGGAACTTGGCCGCGACGTTCTGCACGCTGTCCATGTAGCCGAAAGAGGTCGCGAAGATCAGCTTCGCGCCGCCAAGCGCCATCTGGCTCATGACCCGCTCGGCGTCGGCGCCTTCGGCCACGCTTTCCTGAACCATCAGCTCGACCCCGTCGCCAAGCTTTTCCTTCGCCTTCATCGCGGCGTCGTAATGGTGCTGGCTCCAGCCCGTGTCGTTCTTCGGGCCGACGAGCATGAAGCCGACCTTGACCGGATCGGCCGCCAGAAGCGTGCGGGGCGCGAGGCCCGCCGCGAGCCCGAGTGCGGCCCCGCCCTTGAGGATCGTGCGTCTTTCCATTCTCTCTCTCTCCTGTTCGGGGGGACGGCAGGCCCGCCCCCTTTTCGTTTGGCTGCCCGCTTGCTAGCGTGCGGCGTGGAAGTTCTGCCCGAGCGAGGCGGGCGCCCCAAGGGACGCGCGGCTGCGCCCCGATGACATGATGACCAGCACCAGAATGGTTATCAGATAGGGTGACATCGACAAGTACTGGACCGGAATCGCCGATCCGGCGGCCTGCATGTTCAGCTGCAGGACGCTGATCCCGCCGAAGAGCCAGGCCCCCATCAGGACGCGCCAGGGCCGCCAGCTGGCGAAGACGACGATGGCAAGCGCGATCCAGCCCGCGCCGGCCGTCATCCCTTCGGTCCATTGCGGCACGCGCACGAGGCTGAGGTAAGCCCCGCCGAGCCCCGCCATCGCGCCGCCGAACCCGATGGCCGCGACGCGCACCAGCCGCACCTTGTAGCCAAGCGAATGGGCCGCATCGTGGTTTTCGCCCACCGCCCGCAGGACGAGCCCGCCCCGGCTTCTAGTCAGGAACCAGGAAATCGCGCCGACGGCCAGGACCGAGAAATAGACCACCCAGTCATGGCCAAAAAGGACCGGCCCGACGAAAGGCAGGTCGGCAAGGGGGCCGAAGGGCAGCTTGCCGGTCAGGGGCGGCTTCTGCCCGACATAGGACTGCCCCAGAAGCGAGGCGAGCCCCTGTCCGAAAAGCGTCAGGGCAAGGCCCGTCGCCACCTGGTTGGCCATCAGGAACTGGGTCAGAAGCGCGAAGATCATCGACAGGGCGGCGCCACCGGCCGCGCCGCCGACGAAGCCAAGGACCGCGCTGCCGGAATGGAAGGCCGCGATGAAACCGGTGACGGCCCCGACGATCATCATCCCCTCCACGCCCAGGTTGAGGACGCCCGATTTCTCGACCATCAACTCGCCCAGTGCCGCCAAGAGGATCGGCACCGAGGCGACCATCAGCGAGGCGACCAGGACACCGGCATTCATGTGCGAAAGGTCCATCAGCGTGCCCCCGGCAGGATGAAGCGGATGCGGTAGTTGGCCAGCAGGTCGACGGCCAGAAGGAAGAACAGAAGCATCCCCTGGAAGGCCTGGATCGCCGCCGCCGGCAGGCCCAGGACCAGCTGCGCGAGCTCCCCCCCGATGTAGGTCAGCGCCATCAGAAGCCCCGCGAAGAAGATGCCGATGGGATTGAGCCGCCCGAGGAAGGCCACGATGATCGCGGTGAAGCCGTAGCCCGCACCGAAGTCGATGGTGATCTGGCCGGCGGGGCCAGAGACCTCGAAAAATCCCGCCATCCCGGCCAGCGCGCCGGAAAAGCCCATGCAAAGCACGATCAGCCGGTCCGAATTCACCCCCGCGAACCGGGCCGCGCGCGGCGCCTGGCCGGCCAGCTTGATCTGGTAGCCGAGGATGTGGCGTTGCAGCATGACATAGGCCACCCCTACCGCGAGGATCGCCGCGACCCCGCCCCAGTGCAGTCCGGTGCCGGGGACCAGTTCCGGGTTCGCCATGGCCGGAATCTGCGCCAGGTTCCGGCTGCCCGGAAAGCCCGCGCCGTCGGGGTTTCGCAGGAAGTTGAGCGCGGCCGAGGCGATGAGCTGCTTGGCGACATAGACCAGAAGAAGCGACACCAGGATCTCGTTCGTGTTGAACTTCGTCCGCAGGATCGCCGGGATCATCGCCCAGAGGAAACCGCCCAGCGCCCCGGCGGCGACCATCAGGGGAAAGACCCACCGGCTGTCGGTCGGAAAGAACGCGAGCCCCGCCGCCGCACCGCAAAGCGCGCCGATCACATATTGCCCCTCGGCGCCGATGTTCCAGATCCCGGCGCGAAAGCCCAGTGACAGGCCGATCGCGATCAGGATCAAGGGCCCCGCCTTCACCAGAAGCTGGGGGCGCGCGTAGGAGGCATAGTCGGCGCTGAAAAGGGGGTCGAAGAAGATCAGCTTGATCGCCGCCACCGGGTCCTTGCCGAGGATGGCGAAAAGGATGCCGCCTGCCACCATGGTCAGCGCCACGGCAAGGAAGGGCGTCGCATAGATCCAGAAGGTCGAGGGGGTGGGGCGCTTTTCAAGCCGGAACATGCTGCACCTCTTCCGCCCCGGAATGCCCCTGCGCGCCGCCCAGCATCAGGCCGATCCGGTCCACCGTCAGCCCCTCGGTCGGGACCGGCTCGGACAGGCGGCCACCGTTCAGGGCTGCGAACTTGTCTGCGATTTCAAGGATTTCGTCGATGTCCTGGCTGATGACCAGAACCGCCGCCCCGGCCGCCGCCCGGTCCAGGAGCGCCTGGCGGATGAAGGCGGCTGCGGCCGCGTCGACGCCCCAGGTCGGCTGGTTCACCACGATGACGAAGGGATTTTGCAGGATTTCCCGGCCGATGACGAACTTCTGCAGGTTCCCGCCCGAAAGCGCCCGCGCCGCGACGCCGGGGCCGGGGGTGCGCACGTCAAAGGTCTTGATGATGTCCTCGGCAAAGATCTGCGTCTCGCGCCAGTCGACAAAGCCGTTGCGGGTCAGGCGCTTGCGGTCGGCGCCGGTCAGGAAGGCATTCTCGGTCAGGCTCATGTCTGGCGCCGCCGCATGGCCCAGACGCTCTTCGGGCGCGGTCAGAAGCCCCGCGTGCCGCCGCTCGTTCGGCCCCATTGCGCCCACCGGCTTGCCGTCCAACTGGATCGCCTCGGGCCGCGCCCGGACCTCGCCCGACAGAGCCAGAAGAAGCTCGTCCTGCCCGTTGCCCGCGACCCCGCCGATCCCCAGAACCTCACCCGCCCGGACCTGAAGCGTCACGTCCGTGAGGCTGGTGCCAAAGGCCGAAAGCGCGGGCAGCGTCAGGTGATCGACGGCCAGCGCCACCTCGCCCAGGTCGCGCTGGGCGCGGGCAGGGGGCGCCAGCGTCGTGCCGACCATCATCTCGGCCAGTTCGCGCGCCGTGGCCTGTCGCGGATCGGCCGTGCCGACGACCTTGCCCCGGCGCAGCACCGTGGCCTCGTCGCACAACGCCCGGATTTCCTCGAGCTTGTGCGAGATGTAAAGGATCGACGTGCCCTCGGCCGCGAGCTGGCGAAGCGTGCCGAACAGGATCTCGACCTCTTGCGGGGTCAGGACTGACGTGGGTTCGTCCATGATCAGAAGGCGCGGCTCCTGCAAGAGGCAGCGGATGATCTCGACCCTTTGCCGCTCGCCCGCCGAAAGGTCGCCCACCAGCCGGTCGGGGTCGAGCGGCAGGCCATAGCCCGCGCTGACCTCGCGGATGCGCCCGGCCAGCGCGCGCGGGGCCGGCGCATGGTCCATGCCAAGCGCCACGTTTTCCGCGACGTTCAGGGCGTCGAACAGGCTGAAATGCTGGAACACCATCGCGACGCCGCGCGCCCGCGCCTCGCGCGGGGCGGCTGGCGCGAAGGGCGCACCTGAAAGGCTCATGGTCCCGGCATCGGGCCGCACCAGCCCGTAGATCATCTTCACCAGCGTCGACTTGCCGGCGCCGTTCTCGCCCAGAAGTGCGTGGATATGGCCGGCGCCGATCCGAAAGCTCACATCCTCGTTCGCCTTCACGCCCGGATAGGACTTGGAAATGCCTTGTAGCGCCAGAAGCGGCGTGTCCGTCATGCCCCAGTCCCCTCCCCGAACGTCTGGCCGCCCCGTTGGCCGCCCCGTTGACCGGAGCGTGCCTCCTCCCTCAGTAGCGCTGCCGCGACGCCTATGGCAATCGCCTGCGGGTCCTTGCCGAACGAAGGATCGCCGATCGGGCAGGTGATGCGCGCGATCTGGATGGGGCTGTGGCCCAGGGCGGCAAGGCGGCTGTGGAAGCGGGCGCGCTTGCTGGCAGAGCCGATCAGGCCAAGGCTCGCGAACCCATGGTTCAGCAGCCGGTGGCACAGGTCGAGGTCGAGCGCATGGCTGTAGGTGACGATCAGGTGGTCGGCGCCGGTGGGCGCTTCGGCCACGAGCGCTCCGGGGTCGGCCGCGACCATTTGCCGGACGCCCGGCGGAAGGCAGGCGGGAAAGCGGGCGGCATCGGTGTCGATCCAGCTGAGGATGCGGTCGGGCAGGGGGGACAGGACCCCGACAAGCGCCCGGCCGACATGGCCCGCGCCCCAGATCCAAAGGTCGCGGCGGGGGACCGCCAGCGGCTCGATGAACCAGCCCGACAGGCTTTGCGGCAGGGGCAGGACTCCCCGGTCGCGCGCCCGCGCCAGAATCCGGTGGATCGCAAGCGGCATCGGGCCGGCCGCCGTGCCCGGCATGGGCCTTGCATGAAGTGCCGCACCCAGTCCCGAAAGGCTGTCCCTTGTCCAGCGTTCGGTCAGAAGCACCACTGCACCCCCGCAGCACTGGCCGAGTGCGGGCCCGAGAGGCAGCCGGTCAAGCCGCGCCGGTCCGCCAGACGCAAGCATCTGCCGCGCCGCGATCATCGCGCGACGCTCAAGCTCCCCGCCGCCGATGGTCCCTTCGGCGCCGTCGGCCCAGACGACCATCGCCGCCCCGGCCTCGCGCGGGGTCGAGCCCTGCGTCTGCGCCACGACCACGCGCGCAACAGGGCCGTGCCGGTCGATCAGGTCAGAGAGCCGCGCCAGGTCAAGGCCGCTCATGCCTAGTTTCCGCCGGGGCTGGGCAGGACCGGCCTTTGGTCCGGCGCCACCGCCTCGCCACGCGCGCGGGCCACGGCGGCAAGGACCGCCTCGGCCGTCGCGGGCGCCTGCAGGTCGGGGTAGTGCGGCCCGGCAGAAGCGCAGGCATCCGACAGCGCCAGGAAGGCCGAAAGCCCGTGCATAAAGGGCGGCTCGCCCACGGCCTTCGACCGATAGACGGTCGCGACGCGGTTCGGCCCGTCCCAAAGCGTGATGTCCAGTCGTTCCGGCCGGTCCGAACAGGCCGGAATCTTGTAGGTCGAGGGGGCGTGCGTCAAAAGCCGCCCCTTGGCGTCCCACACCAGCTCTTCGGTCGTCAGCCAGCCCGCGCCCTGCACATAGCCGCCCTCGATCTGGCCGATGTCGAGCGCGGGGTTCAGGCTTTGCCCGGCGTCATGCAGGATGTCGGCGGCAAGGATGCGGTTTTCGCCGGTGAGCGTGTCGATGACCACCTCGCTGACCGCCGCGCCATAGGCGAAATAGTAGAAAGGCCGCCCGCGCCCGGCCTTGCGGTCCCAGGATATGTCGGGCGTGGCATAAAAGCCCGTGGCCGACAGGCCGACGCGGCCTTCATAGCAGGTCATGGCGGCGCGGCCGAAGGGCAGCCGCTCGGCCCCGACCGCGACCTCGCCGTCCGCAAAGCGCACCGATGCCGCATCCGTCTGGTGCAGGGCGGCCAGATGCGCCGCCATCCGGTCGCGGATCGCGGTCGCGGCGCGTTCGGCGGCCATGCCGTTCAGGTCAGTCCCGGACGAGGCGGCGGTGGCCGAGGTGTTCGGCACCTTCCCCGTATCGGTCGCCGTGATCGCCACCTGGTCGGCGCGGATGCCGAAGACGCCCGCCACCACCTGCGCCACCTTCTGGTGCAGGCCCTGGCCCATCTCGGTCCCGCCATGGTTCAGGTGGACCGAGCCGTCCTGATAGACATGGACCAGCGCGCCCGCCTGATTGAGGTGCGTGAGCGTGAAGGAAATTCCGAACTTCACCGGCGTGAAGGCGATCCCCCGCTTCAGGACCGGGCTCGCGGCATTCCAGCGCGCGATCTCGGCCCGGCGTTCCTCGTAGCGCGAGGTGCGGACCAGCCGGTCGGTCAGCGCCTCGATGATCCCGTCCGTGACCTCCATCCCGTAGGGCGTGGTCTCGGGGGGCGCGCCGGTGCCCATGTCCGCGTAGTAATTGGCCCGCCTGACGGCGACGGGGTCCATCCCCAGCCGGTGCGCGATCTGGTCCATGATCCGCTCGATCCCGGCGATGCCCTGCGGGCCGCCGAAGCCCCGGAAGGCGGTTGCGGACTGCGTATTGGTGCGCAGCCGGTGGCTTTCGATCCTAACATCGGTCAGGTGGTAGGCATTGTCGGCATGCAGCATCGCCCGGTCGGCGACCGGCAGGGACAGGTCCTGCGACCAGCCGCAGCGCACAAGGTGCGTGACATCAAGGCCCAGAAGCCGCCCCGTCGCCGGATCGATACCCGCCCGGTAGAGGATGCGCACGTCGTGCCGCTTGCCGGTGATGACCATGTCATCGTCGCGGTCATAGCGCATCTTGCAAGCATGGCCCGTCGCTCGCGCCGCGACCGCACAGGCCACGGCCAGCGCGTTGCCCTGGCTTTCCTTGCCGCCGAAACCGCCGCCCATGCGCCGCATCTCGACCCGCACGGCGCTCATCGGCAGGCCCAGGGCCTCGGCCACCTTGTGCTGGATCTCGGTCGGGTGCTGGGTTGAACAATGGACCACCATGCCCGCGTCCTGCGGCAGGGCGAGGGCAGCCTGGCCTTCCAGATAGAAATGTTCCTGCCCGCCCACGTCTAGCCGGCCTTCGATCACCAGGGGCGCACGGGCAAGGGCCGAGGCCGCATCGCCCTTCTGCCAGATGACCGGGCCGCCCTCGAAGAGGCTGTTCGCGGCCATCGCCGCCTCGATGGTCAGAAGCGCGGGCAGGGGGGTGACCTCGACCTTGCCCTTGCGCGCCGCGACCCGCGCCGCGCGGTGGCTTGTCGCCACCACCAGAAAGACCGGCTGGCCGACATAGTGGACCGAGCCTGTCGCCAGAAGCGGCTCGTCATGGTTCGAGGGCGAGACATCGTTGGCGAAGGGCAGGTCGTCCGCCGTCAGCACGGCCACCACGCCCGGCGCCGCCCTGACCGCCAGAAGGTCGAGCGAGGTGATGGTGCCATGGGCGACGCCCGACAGTCCGAACGCCAGATGCAGCGTGCCCTTGGGCGCCGGCAGGTCGTCGGCATAGCGCGCCCGGCCCGTCACATGCAGGGGGGCGCTGTCATGGGGAAGGGACTGACCCATCGGCGCACTCATGCCCGCACCTCCAGGACCGAGGTTGCTGCACCCTGCGAGCCGTGCCAGAGCCGCCAGAGCATGTTTTCCGCCGCCGTCAGCCGGTAGTCAGACGAGGCGCGCATGTCGGTCAGGGGCGAGAAATCCTTGCCGAAGGCCAGGATAGCGGCGCGGATCGTCGCCTCGGTCCAGTCCTTGCCCAGAAGTGCGGCCTCGACCGCCCGCGCGCGTTTCGGCGTGCCCGCCATGCCGCCGAAGGCGATCCGGGCGCCGGTGACGCGGCCCCCCTCGCGCGTGATGTTGAAACAGCCGCAGACGGCCGAGATGTCCTGGTCGAACCGCTTCGACAGCTTGTGGCACTGAAGGTCCGGCGTGGAGGCCGGGAAGGTCAGCGCCTCGACGAACTCGCCGGGCGCGCGGTCCTGTTTCTTGTAGTCGAGGAAGAAATCCTCAAGCGGCATCTCGCGCCGCGCGGCCCCCCGCCGCAGGTGCAGCGTGGCCCCCATGGCGATGAGCGCGGGCGCCCCGTCGCCGATGGGCGAGCCGTTGGCGATGTTGCCGCCGATCGTCGCGGCACCCCGCACCTGTTCGGACGCAAAGCGCCGGAGGAGTTCGGCAAGTGCGGGATGGCTTTTCGCCACCGCCGCCCGCAGGCCCGCAATCGTCACCCCCGCGCCGACCCGCAGGCCGGTGGCGGTCCGCTCGATTGTCTGAAGGTCGCGGCAGGCATGCAGGAAGGCGACCTTCGGCAGGTCCATGAGCGCCTTCGTCACCCAAAGCCCGACGTCCGTCGCCCCGGCGATCAGGGTGGCGTCGGGGTTCGCCAGATACCAGTCCGCAAGCTCATCCGCCGATTCCGGCGCGAAGGGGGGCGCGCCGCTTCCGGGCAGGCGCTCGGCCATCCAGTCGGGGACCGCAACCCCCTCGACCGCCCGTGCGGCCCGCACGATCGGACCGTAGCCCGTGCAGCGGCAGAGGTTTCCCGCCAGCCGGTCGTCATGGTCGGTCGCCCCCGCCAGATGGCTCGCGGCCATCGAGACGACGAAGCCCGGCGTGCAATAGCCGCACTGGCTGCCGTGATGCTCGACCATCGCCGCCTGCACCGGATGCAGCCGCCCGTCGGGGGCCGACAGACCTTCGACCGTGCGCACGGCCTTGCCGTGCAGCTGGGGCAGAAACAGAAGGCAGGCGTTCAGGGGGCGCGTGCCGTCTGCGTCGGTCACCAGGACCGTGCAGGCACCGCAATCGCCTTCGTTGCAACCCTCTTTCGTGCCAGTCAGGCCGCGCCCCTCGCGCAGGTAATCCAGAAGCGTCGTCGTGGGGCGCAGGTCGGGAACATCGCCCCCGCCCACACCGCCGTGCGGGTCGAGCGAAAGCCGCACCTCGGCGCCGTTCAGGGCAAAGACCAGCTCCCGCCGCGCGTCCGGCGCGCCGCTATCCTGATCTGCCCCCGTCGCGCTTTTCGGCAAGACCGGCCCTCCTGCTCCCTTCGTCCATGAAGCGCCGCAACATCGCGCGAGGCAAGTGGAACTTTCGCGTGACACAGCAAAGCAGTTTCGCCCGTTCGGTGAAGATCGGGCGGCGGGCGCCCATGGCTTCGGGGGTCCTTTGACGATCGGGCTGGCGCTGGGGCCCGGCTGGCAGGGGCCGTTGACCCTGCCATGCGGTGACTTTGCCTTTTGTCCCGGCCGGTGGCCCAAAGCCACCGGCCAGCGCCCGCCCCGCCCATGGCGGGCGCTTCGCACCCGCCGGGGCAGGCGCTGGCCTTTGTTAGTCTGTGACTTGATCGCTCCAGTGTCACCGCCTCGCTACGGGCGGGGAAAAGCGGGTCGCGTTTCCTGTTTCCGCCCGGCCCCGCCGCGCTAAGAGTGATAGGGCGCTCCACCCCCGAAGCCGCCCCAAGCACCACGCCCCCCCTTTCGCCGGAAGCCGCCATCGCTACACTCCCGCCATGGCCGATCCCCGATTCATCCACCTGCGCACCCACACCGAATATTCCCTGCTGGAAGGCGCCCTGCCGCTGAAGGAGCTGGTGGGCCTCTGCGTCAAGGTGGGGATGCCGGCGGTTGCGGTGACGGACACCAATAACCTCTTTGCCGCACTGGAATTTTCGGTGACCGCCAAGGGCGCCGGGGTCCAGCCCATCGTCGGCTGCCAGATCGACCTGCGGATCGAGGACGAGGGCGGCACGCCCCGTCCCGCAGCGCCGGTCGTCCTTCTGGCGCAGGACGCGGCGGGCTATGACAACCTCATGGCCCTGAATTCGCGACTTTACCTCGATGCCGGAGGTCGCGCACCAGAGGTGACGCTTGGGGATCTGGCGGCCCATGCCGGGGGGCTGATCTGCCTGACCGGGGGCGCGGGCGGCCCGGTCGGCCTTCTGTTGCAGGATGGCCAGCACCCCCGTGCGCGCACCCTTCTGGAACGGCTCGCCGCCCTTTATCCCGACAGGCTCTACGTCGAGCTGCAACGCCACCCCGGCGAGGATGGCGCAACGACCGCGGTCGAGCGCGCGACCGAACGGGGCTTCGTCGAACTGGCCTATGACCTCGGCCTGCCCCTCGTCGCAACGAACGACGTGCATTTCGCCAAGCCCGACCTCTTCGAGGCAAGCGACGCGCTACTCTGCATCGCGGACGGCACCTACGTCGACCAGCCCGAACCCCGCCGGCGCCTGACGCCCGAACATTGCTTCAAGTCCGAGGCAGAAATGGCGGCCCTCTTCGCCGACCTGCCGGAAGCGCTTGAAAACACCGTAGAAATCGCCCGCCGCTGCGCCTTTGGCGCGGCCAAGCGCAACCCGATCCTGCCGCGCTTCGCCGAAGACGAGGTCGAGGAACTGCGCCGCCAGGCCTGGGAAGGCCTCGCCGCACGCCTGGCCGTCATTCCCGCCGCCGCCCCGCTCGAGTCCTACAACGAACGCCTTGCCTTCGAGCTGAAGATCATCGAGCAGATGGGCTTTCCCGGCTACTTCCTGATCGTTGCCGACTTCATCAAATGGGCCAAGCACCAGGGCATTCCGGTCGGCCCCGGCCGGGGCTCGGGCGCGGGCTCGCTTGTCGCCTATGCGCTCACCATCACCGACCTCGACCCGCTGCGCTACAGCCTTCTGTTCGAACGCTTCCTGAACCCCGAACGCGTGTCGATGCCCGACTTCGACATCGACTTCTGCATGGACCGCCGCGAAGAAGTCATCCGCTACGTCCAGGAACGCTATGGCCGCGACAAGGTGGGCCAGATCATCACCTTCGGCGCGCTTCTGTCCAAGGCCGCCGTGCGCGACGTGGGGCGCGTCCTGCAACTGCCCTATGGCCAGGTCGACCGGCTGTCGAAGATGATCCCGGTCGAGGGCGTGAAGCCCGTGTCGATCGCCAAGGCGCTGGCGGACGAGCCGCGCCTGCGCGAGGCGGCGCGCGCCGAAGAGGTGGTGGGCCGGCTCCTGGAGATCGCGCAGGGCGTCGAGGGGCTTTTGCGCAACGCCTCGACCCACGCAGCCGGGGTCGTGATCGGCGACCGGCCGCTCGACCGGCTGGTGCCGCTCTACCAGGACCCGCGCTCGGACATGCCGGCGACCCAGTTCAACATGAAATGGGTCGAGGCGGCGGGGCTGGTGAAGTTCGACTTCCTGGGTCTCAAGACGCTGACCGTGATCCAGAACGCGCTCGACCTGATCCGGGCGGGCGGGCGGCACCTGCACCAGACGGCGGACGGGCGGGTGCTTTACGAGCCCGCCGAAGGCGCCGAGGACCAGATCAACGCCATCCCGCTTGATGACGCCGCGACCTACGCGCTTTACGCGGCCGCGCGCACCGTCGCCGTCTTCCAGGTGGAATCGACCGGCATGATGGATGCGCTCCGGCGCATGAAACCCACGGTGATCGAGGATATCGTGGCGCTCGTCGCGCTCTACCGTCCCGGCCCGATGGAGAACATCCCGAAGTACTGCGAGGTCAAGAACGGCCAGCGTGACATCGAAAGCCTGCATCCCACCATCGACCCGATCCTGAGCGAGACGCAAGGCATCATCGTCTATCAGGAACAGGTGATGCAGATCGCCCAGGTGATGGGCGGCTACAGCCTTGGCGGCGCCGACCTTCTGCGCCGCGCCATGGGCAAGAAGATCGCCGAGGAAATGGCGAAGGAACGCCCGAAGTTCATCGAAGGCTGCAAGGCCACGCACGGGATCGACGCGAAGAAATCCGGTGAAGTCTTTGACCTGTTGGAGAAATTTGCCAACTACGGCTTCAACAAGTCCCACGCGGCGGCCTATGCGGTCGTCAGCTACCAGACCGCCTGGCTGAAGGCCAACCACCCGGTGGAATTCATGGCCGCGGTGATGAACTGCGACATCCACCTGACCGACAAGCTGGCCGTCTACAAGCGCGAGGTCGATGTGATGGGCATCACGACCGTGCCACCGTGCGTCAACCGCTCGGACGCGACCTTCACGGTCCGCGAGGGCCAGCTGGTCTATGCGCTCGGCGCCCTGAAGAACGTGGGCGTCGAGGCGATGCGGATGATCGTCGCGGCAAGGGGCGACCGGCCCTTCGCCACGCTGCATGATTTCGCGCGGCGGGTCGACCTGAAGCGGCTCGGCAAGCGGCCGCTCGAGATGCTGGCGCGCGCCGGGGCCTTCGACGGGCTCGACCGCAACCGCAAGCGCGTCTTCCAAAGCCTCGACGGGCTCGCGGCCTGGTCGGCGGCGGTGCACGAACAGGCCGGTTCCGCGCAGGTGTCGCTCTTCGGGGCAGGGGGCGATGACCTTCCCGAACCGCGCCTTGCCCAGACCGCCGACTGGCTGCCGGTCGAGCGGCTGACCGAGGAACATCAGGCGGTGGGCTTCTACTTGTCGGGCCATCCCCTGGACGACGACATGCCTGCCCTGAAGCGCAAGAAGGTGCTGACGCTGGCGGAACTGACGGCGGCGGCCGAAAGCGGCCCTCTGGTCGCCAAGATCGCTGGCACCGTCTCGGTCAGGCAGGAAAGGAAGTCGGCCAAGGGCAACCGCTTCGCCTTCGTCGGCCTGTCGGACCCGAGCGGCCTTTACGAGGTCACGGTCTTTTCCGACACGCTCGAGGCGGCGCGGGCGCATCTGGAGCCGGGCATGGCGGTGGTGCTGACCGTCGAGGCCAACCTCGAGGGCGAGACGCTGAAGCTTCTGGCGCGCGGCGCCCAGCCCGTCGACGCCGTGATCGCGGATGCCGGCGGCGCGGGGATGAAGATCCATGTCGACACGCCCGAGGTCGTGGCCCAGGTCGCCGACCGGCTGGCGAAGCTTCTGGCCGAAGGCAGCACACGCAGCGCCGGGCCGATCTATTTCGCGCTGCACGACGCACTGACCGGCGCCGAGGTCGAGATCGACACCGGCCGGCAGGCGCCGATCACCCCGCAGCTTCGCCGCGAGATCCGGGGGTTCGAGGGCGTGCGGCTGGTCGAGGAAGTCTAGGACGGAGCAGGGCCGATGGCATGGCTGCGGTGGTTACTCTGGATGCTGTCGGTCGCGGTGGCCTGCTATGCGGCGTTTGTCCTGGTCATGCGGATGCTCTTCCCGCTGCCGACGCTCGACGGGCGGACCGAAAGCGCCGCCATGCCCGCGACCGCGCAGACGCTTCTGGGCATGGGCGCGCTGGCCGAGATGGCGGCCCATCCCGGCAAGTCGGGCGTGCTGCCCCTTGGAAACGGCGTCGACGCCTTTGCCGCCCGCATGGTGCTTGCGCGCGCGGCGCAGGCCTCGATCGACGCGCGCTATTACATCTGGAGCGACGATCTGACCGGGCTTCTTCTCTTGAACGAGTTGCAGAGCGCGGCCGCCCGTGGGGTGCGGGTGCGCCTTCTGGTCGACGACAATGGCACGCGCGCGCTCGATCCCGAACTTGCGGCGCTTGACGCGATGCCGACGGTCGAGGTCCGCATCTTCAACCCCTTCACCCTTCGCAGCCCGCGCCTGGCCTCCTACCTCTTCGATTTCTCGCGGCTGAACCGGCGGATGCACAACAAGTCGATGACCGTCGACGGCGCCGTGACCGTGATCGGCGGTCGCAACATCGGCGATGTCTATTTCGACACCGGCAACGAGGGCCTCTATTTCGATCTGGATGTGCTGGCGCTCGGGCCGGTCGTCGACAAGGTCGGCGCGGATTTCGACGCCTACTGGTCGAGCGGTTCGTCCTATCCGGCGCTGTCGCTCATCAAGCCGACCGCAGGGGGCGCGACCCGGCTGGCAGAGCGTGCGGCGACGGCACGGCAAAGCCCGCAGGGCAGGGCCTATGCCAAAGCGGTCGAAAAGGCGCAGCTTGCGACCGACCTTGCGGCGGGGGCGTTGCAGCTTGAATGGACCAATGTCACGCTGTTCAGCGACGACCTGGCCAAGGGGCTTGGCAAGGAAACGCGCGACGGGCTGATGCTGACGCAGCTTTTCAGCGCGATGCCCAAGGCGGAAAAGTCGCTCGACCTCGTGTCGGCCTATTTCATTCCCGAACCCCAGGGCACCAAGTTTCTGGTGGGTCTGGCCCAAAGCGGCGTCGCGGTCACCACTCTGACCAACGCGCTCGAGGCGACGGACGTGATCGCGGTCCAGTCGGGCTATGCGAAATACCGCGGCCGGCTCGTGGATGGCGGTGTGACGGTGCGCGAGCTGCGATCGGAAAGCGGCGACCGCAAGACGGTGAACGACTTCGGAGAGATCGGCGTGTCCTCCTCGGCGCTTCACGCCAAGAGCTTCGCGGTCGACGGCAAGCGCATCTTCATCGGCTCGTTCAACTTCGACCCGCGTTCGGCCCGGCTGAACTGCGAGATGGGCTTCCTGATCGAAAGCCCGACCCTCGCCGCCGGGTTCGAGGACTGGATGCGGACCGAGGTCCCCTCCATGTCCTACCTCGTGCGCCGCGACGGCGAGGGGCACCTTGTCTGGGACCGCACCGACCCCGACGGCAGCGTGACCACGCTGACGGTCGAGCCGAACAGCTCGCTTCCCCTCAGGGCCATCGTGACGGTGCTGGGTTGGCTGCCGGTCGAGTGGATGCTGTGAGGGGGTGGGTGGCAGGGGCCGTTGACCCCGCCATGCGGTGACTTTGCCTTTTGTCCCGGCCGGTGGCCCAAAGCCACCGGCCAG
>Ga0209023_10003145_pt1 | contig 19912 bp, 17 predicted proteins | sample LakOneMetagenome_FD_187468 | JGI IMG/M metagenome (GOLD analysis project Ga0209023, IMG submission 187468) | Freshwater and sediment microbial communities from Lake Erie, Canada (SPAdes) (version 2) | ecosystem: Environmental > Aquatic > Freshwater > Lentic | place: Lake Erie, Canada...
ACAATAAAAGAATACAGGTTGCTGAAAATAGTATTCGTTGCATAAGCGGGAGTTTATAGGGAAAGGTAGGGATTATTTTAATACGCTCGTAGGGTTCATAATCTCGTTTAGAGGTTTAGGGTAACCACCCAGCCGGGCATGTATTGAAAGCAACCAGGTACTGATTAAAATCTGCTAAACTACTAAACACTAAACCCTTCAACGATTCCCTCAAACAGCTGCAGTATCTTTGCAAAAAAAAACTATGGAATTAGGCGTTGGCATGTTTGGCGATATGCACATCAATAAAAATGGCGAAGTACAACCGGCGGGGCAACGGCTGCAGGAACTGATAGAAGAAATAAAACTGATGGACGAAGTGGGACTGGATTTTTATGGCATCGGTGAACATCATCGTCCCGACTATGCCGTATCAACGCCCGAGATCATTCTTGCCGCAGCAGCAACGGTCACTAAGAATATTAAACTGGGCAGCGCTGTTTCGGTGCTGAGTTCATCAGACCCGGTTCGATTATACCAAAGCTTTGCAACGATCGACCTCATCAGCAATGGCCGGGCCGAACTAATGGCAGGCCGGGGCAGTTTCACCGAATCATTTCCCTTGTATGGTTACAACCTGGCCGATTACGACGACCTGTTTGAAGAAAAATTAGACCTGCTACTTAAAATAAATAACGAACACCCGATCACCTGGAAAGGAAAGTTCAGGCCGGCATTAACCAAACAGGAAATACTGCCCCGTGCAGTGAATGACCATCTTAGTATATGGGTAGCCATTGGCGGTACGCCCGAATCGGTATTAAGAGCGGGCAAGGCCGGGTTACCGGTAATATTTGCCATCATTGGCGGCAGCCCGGCACAGTTCATTCCGCTGTTTGATTATTATAAAGAAGTATACCAGCATTACAAACATGATATGAATGAATTCCAGGTAGGGGTGCACATGCATTCTTTCTTTGGGGATGAAAGTCAGCAAACGGCTGACGAATATTATCCCCTGTATTCTGCACAAATGAACCGCGTAGGCCGAAGCCGCGGCTGGCCGCCTTATCAACGGCAGCAATACGATGCAGGCCGAAGCAGCAAAGGCCATTTAATAATCGGCGATGCCAATGAGGCTATTGATAAAATTTTAAAGATGGAGGAACTGTTTGGACTTACCCGTTTCTCGGCACACATGGATGTGGGTGGCCCTTCGCATCAATCGCTGATGAAATCGATCGAGATCTATGGAACCAGGATCGCTCCCAAGGTGAGGGAAGCATTAAAAAAATGAAATTGCCGGTAGCTTGTGAAAGAATCCAGTATTGCGATGGCAATTTTCCGGGTGAAAAAGGCGATTGAATAATTTAAATAATTTTTTATATTTGTGAAACTTCAATTCCGTATTTAAAACTTCCCCCAGGCTTTCGTCTCTTTTAAAACAAACTGAATGAGAAAGTTATTTTTTCTACTGACATTCTTGCCTGGCTTATTATTGGCTCAAAAAAAAGCGCCCTTTCATTCATCGTTGATTGCGGCTGCCTGTTCTGCACCGGGCACTGTGCCTTCGAAAGCAATACCGGTGTGTGGCACTACCGTTTTCACACAGAACGATATTACCAATTGCACGGCACCCGATGTGGCACAGAATCTATGCCCCGACCTCTTTACATCCGGCCATTCATTCTGGTATAAATTCACCTGCTTTACCAGCGGCACTTTAGAATTTTTGATCACCCCCAATGTGAATGATGATTACGACTGGGTACTGTTTGATGTTACCGGGCATAACCCCGATGATGTACTTACCGATCCATCCCTTGTTATTTCCATTAACGGAGCCTTCCCAACCGGTTTGGCAACGGGATGTGCGCCTGCCGGAACCACCAATGTAAATTGTTTCAACAGTGCCGATGTACTAAACAAGCCGGAGAATATTGTAGCCGGACATAATTTTCTGCTGATGGTAACAAACTTTACCAACACTCCACCGCCTAATAATGGATACAATCTTTCATTTGGTGGTACGGCTGTTATCAGCGATGGCAACCTGCCCGATATCGATCACATTGTAGCCGGCTGCAACAGCATCAAAGTATTTTTTACCACCGATATAAAATGCAACAGCGTAACTGCTTCGGGAAGTGAATTTGTAGTGGGTCCCGGCACCAATACCATTACCGGTGTTACATCAGATTGCCCCCTGGGATTTCTTGCCATTACGTCGTTGACCATTAATTTAGCCAATCCATTGGTGCAGGGAAATTATACGCTTACCATTAAAAAAGGTACTGATAATAATACCTTTTGGAATGTTTGTAATAACGAGATACCGGTAGGCACCACGGTAAACTTCAGCATACAGCGGCCGGTGGCAAATTTCATACTTCCACCCGAAGCCTGCCTGGGCGACGCAAGAACTTTCACAAGTTCAAGCGACCCCCTGCCGGGAAATACCGTTACGGAATGGCACTGGGATTTTGGAGATGCAACCACCTCCTTATTACAAAACCCATCGCATACCTATGCCGCAGCAGGAACGTATTTAGTAAAACACTGGATCGTTAACAGCCTTGGCTGCAACAGCGATACATCCGTTCAATCCTTCACCGTTAATTCATTGCCCACTGCCAATTTTAATTTTGCAACGCCCGGATGTGCAACAAGAGATATCAGCTTTACCGATGTTTCTGTTCCTAATTCCGGAACCATTGTTAACTGGGCCTGGGATTTTGGCGATGGAAACACATCTGCCTTACAAAACCCGGTACATTCTTATGCCACAGCCGGTACGTATACTGTTCAGCTAAGCGTAACCAACAGCAAAGGATGCATAAACAGCATCACCAAACAGGTTGTTATCAATCATCGTCCGGCTGCCGGATTTATATTACCGGCCGTATGTTTAAGTGACACCTATGCCCAGTTCACAGATAACAGTTCGGTTACAGTTGGCAATATCACAAACTGGGACTGGAATTTCGGCGATCCGGGTTCGGGGATATTAAATGTTTCTACCCAGCAAAATCCGCAGCACAGCTATTCGGCCGTGGGGCCATATAATGTCCGGCTCATCGTAACAAGTAATAACGGTTGCAAGGATACCATTACGCAAACCATTTTTGTAAATGGCAGTTTCCCAACAGCTGATTTTACTGTACTCAATCCTGCTGGTTTATGCGCCAATGATTCCGTATCAATTGTTGAAGCATCCACTGTTTTCCCGGGCAATATCACCAAAGTGCAGATATGGTGGGACAATATTAATTTCCCCGGTGCCCCACCACAGGTAGATAATAATCCATTCCCCGGTAAAATTTACAAGCATTTATATGTACCCAATTCGCAGGTAACAAAAACCTACCAGGTCAGGTACCAGGTTTTTTCCGGTGGTGTTTGTGCAAATGAGAAACTGCAGACCATAACTGTAAATGCTGCGCCATTGGTTCAGTTCAATAACATACCCGATACCTGTTTGCTGGTGGCTCCGTTCCAGGTTACACAAGCAAGTGAGATCGGTGGCGTAGCCGGTACAGGTGTATATTCAGGCCCGGGCATTTCATCATCAGGGATATTTGATCCGGCCATAGCGGGTGTTGGTACGCACACGATAAAATATACATTCACCAGTACAATGGGTTGTGTAGATATGAAAACACAATCGATCACGGTATTGGATACGGCATCGGCAAGGTTCAGTTTTACATCACCAACCTGCGATGGAAATGCAGTTAATTTCAAAGACGAATCGGTAGCACCGGCAGGTGTTAACTTATCCAACGTAACATGGAATTTTGGCGATGGCTCTCCTTCAGAAGTCCATCTTCCCGGCGCTTCTGTTTTGCATGTGTTTCCTGCCTGGGGCGATTATACCGTTACGCTTTTTAACACATCTGTTGCCGGATGCCTGAGTACAATTATTTCCAAACAGGTCCATATCAGCCCGCAGCCGGTTGCCGACTTTTCATTTTTGCAATCAAGTGTTTGTTTGCCCAATGCTTCCGTTTCCTTTGCAAATAATTCTTCCATTGCCGATGCAAGTGCATTAATTTATACCTGGGATTTTGGCGACGGTACTCCTTTCTCATCCGCTTTTGCCCCGTCACATATTTATACAGGCACGGGCCCTTACCTGGTAAGATTAACGGCCCGGTCTAATGCGGGTTGCACAAGATCGTTTACCAGGAATGTTGATTTTATTCATCCGCAGCCGCATGCGGATTTCACAACCAGCAAACCAAGCGCCTGCCTGGGCGAAGTAATAACCTTTACCGACATTACCGATCCGTTGGATGGCATTACCACCGAGTGGCATTGGAATATGGGAGATGGTTCATTACCCAATACACGTACTTTCTCATATACTTATATTGATACGCTGGAATACAATACCAGTCTCTTTATTGTAAACAGTCATGGTTGTTACAGCGACACGATCAATAAATTATTTAAGGTATATCCCAATCCAACTGTAAATGCCGGGGAAGACAGAATGGTGTTACAGGGCGGAAGGATCATTTTAAACCCGACAGCAGAAGGTGTGCAGTTGCAATATTTATGGACGCCGGTTACTTACCTCCTGAATGGAGTGGATAATATCAAAGCGCCAACCGCCATCCGGATAATGGACGACATAACCTATACACTAACTGTAACGGCACGAGGTGGGTGTAAGAGAAGTGATGACATGTTCATCAAAGTGCTGAAACCGCCGGTGATACCAAATACATTCACGCCTAATAACGACGGTATAAATGATAAATGGGTGATCACCTACCTGAACGATTATCCCGATTGCAGGGTGGAAGTATTTACACGTACGGGGCAGCTGGTATTCAGTTCGGCCAAAGGTTATCCCAGTCCATGGAACGGAACCAGGAACGGCAAGCCACTTCCATTTGATACTTATTATTATACCATCGAACCTGGTTTTGGCAGGGAGCCGATAACAGGGTATGTGACCATGGTGAAATAAGCAAGCAGATTAACTACCGATAATGCGATCAGGCATAAAGGCAGGAAGATAAAGGTGATCATCCGGTATCCGTACCAATCACTGATCTGTATAAATACAGTCCTGGTTGCATACACAATCAGCGGTGCATGCAGTACATAGATCATAAAAGAAAAAGCAGAGAGCCACACAAACCAGTGTTTGTTCATGTACCATTTTACCAGTGCATTGCAGTTTACGAAGAAGCACTGAAAAAAAATGATGTTCACTACGAACTTTACATGTACGAGGGCGTTAATCATGCTTTTCATAACAACACCGCTCCCAACCGGTACAATGAAGCCGCAGCAAAACTGGCCTGGCAAAGAACCTTGGGTTCTTTAAGAAATATATGAAATAGTTTTAGCTTTACCGCAAATAACAAGCATGAAGAAAATTAAGCTCAGCCTGCTGGCTGTTATCATTGCCGCATCAGCCAATGCACAAACAAAGATCAGATTAGAAGAAGTAAGTAAACACATCGATGACAGCGTTACCGTATGCGGCCTGGTAGATGACCTGCGTTACTTCGAATCATCAAAGAACTCTCCTACTTTTATAAACATCGGCGGCAAATACCCGAACCAGTTGCTTACGGTTGTTATTTGGGGTGATGTACGGAAGCAATTTAAAAACAACCCCGACGAACTGAAAGGCAAACAGGTCTGCATCACCGGCCGTATCATCCTGTTTAAAGACAGGCCCGAGATCGTGATAGCACAACCTGAACAGCTTTCGGTACAGTAAATCCCAAACTCCGCTGCAGTACATACTTATAGGTACGAATGATGCAACTCTTTTGCACAATTGTGTAATACTGTCGGGCATTATTATGTCAACTTTAACCTCGTATAATTCGCCTCCCTGCAAATCAGGAACAGAAATACAATATGCAATCTAAAAAATTTAATGGCATGCAGTATCCTACCATAAATAGTAACGCACAAAACAGTATCAACAATAAAAAAGAACCAGTCAACTTCATCTACTTCGATGATGTTCGTCAGCCGGTGATCTCCCCTAAAACCTATCTTGCTGGCGAAAAGAGCAACAAGCAGGTTACCGGGATCACACCAACCGAAAGCACATTAATGTTCGATTTTTTTGGCGCCCTGGATTATTGAACCAACACGTAAAAAATAATTATGACAATTCAATTTAATTCCGACAGTAATTTAACCGTACATGAAGAGTTCGGCAATAAATTAAAAACCCAGTTACTGGATGAACTAAGAAGGTTCACCGATCACATAACCAGGCTCGAAGTTCACCTGTCTGATGAAAATGGTCACAAACATGGTGAGGATGATAAGAACTGTTTGCTGGAGGCCCGGGTTGAAGGCAGGCAGCCAATTGCTGTTAATGCCGGAGGAAACACATATGAACTGGCTGTTGGCAGAGCTATTGATAAATTAAAATCTTTACTTGACAAGATTTTTGGCCGTATGGAAGATCACTGATAATATCCGCTGCCGCTACAGGCAACCGGCCGAAAAGAAAGAAAGCAGGTCTTATTTTAAAAACCTGCTTTAATTGGCTTACCTGCCTCTGTGCAAATAGCTGCTTTGTGTAATACAATTCTTTCCTGTACCATATCGAATGAAAGTTCCACCCATCCGTTGTAAACACTTCCATTCTTTTTTAGCTGAACCGGAAGATATTTGTGGCTAACATTTTTCCAGCTTCCCTGCCAGAATGGATTGCCGATCATAGGAATGATCTTTTCGGCCAGCAAAAGCGAGTTCACTTCAAACCATTCGTAACCCGGATGCTGAAGTTTTATTTCGTCGTTCCTGGTAAGAATGGGCGACTCACTGTTTGTATTCTGTAATATCCGGCTTGTCGTACCCGAACTGATATAATACTGCCGGCGGTCTCTTTCAAGTATCGGGTCACCTACCAGGAGGGTACTCACTAAAAAATCATCGGTGCCATCGTTGTTGATGTCAATGATCTTTACCTGGCCGAAGCCGATGGATTCATCATGCAGGTCGAGGTATTGCATTACGGGGTGGGGAACAGATATTTCGGGTTGGCTGGTTCTTTCTTTTTTGCAGGCAGCCAGTAACAGTACGGCCAATGCAATGCTGCAGATCTTTTTCATAATCGTATACTTTAAGTTTTCTTAATACAAATATGAGGGAGCCTGTAATATCCGGAATTCACTGAAAGGATGAATTGAACATTAAAGCGGATGAATTGGAGTTTCCGGCAGTACCCGGTTCATCAGTAAAAAAGACATCCCATCAATCCCTTTTGGCAACCCGTCCGGAAGGAATAAAAAGAGAGAAAGGCCGGTCTTATTTTTACCTGGCAAAACCAATCAACCTGAAAAAATACAAAATGAAAGCAACCATCATTGGCAGCGGCCGCATGGCAAAAGCAATTTTAAATGTGCTGGCCACCGCATACCCGGGCGAGATCGGCCTGTACAGCCGGGATCTTAAAAAAGCCGAAGGCCTGGTAAAGGAAAGCGGGCTGAATGCAATCGCACTCGAAAAAGAAGAACAGTTCAATGCCGGCATCATCATTCATACATTGTGGTACCGGGATGTGCTGCCCTGGGTGAAAGAACATGAAAAAGAATTACAGGGAAAGATATTAGTAGACATCACCAATCCCTTCAATGAGAATTACGATGATTTTGTTACCGGGTATGATACTTCTTCGGCAGAGGAAATTCAAAAGCTTATTCCCGGCACTGCCGTTGCCGGTGCTTTTAAAAATACCTATTGGGTGGTTTTTGATAACCCCGAATACGGAGGCATCCGCAGCGATGTTTATGTAACGGCCAACGATGAGCAGGTACGCAAAGAAGTAATGGAGTTGCTGCAACCCATTCCCTTCCGGATATTTGATGCCGGCCTGTTAAAGAATAACCGCACCATTGAACGGATGACCTTACTGGAAAAAGAACTGGCCACAAAAGCCGGTAATCATCCCCGGGTATCTTTTCATCTTTGGGGAGTGTAAGCAATGAAAGGCAATCGGGCCCACGAGCCACCTTTCTATTCACAAAGTTTTATCGCATCGGTATTCTTACTGCTGATCTGTATCTTATTTATTTTACCTGCTTTATTATAATACAATATCAGTGTACCGTACCCCATCTGGAACGCATCCCAGTCGGTATCTTTTAATTTGGGATAGCCAAGTAATTTAAAAAGGCTGCTGCGACTTACGCCCATGAGCATGGGGTTCAGTTTCCCTTTGAACTGCTCTCCTACCTCAATGTATTTTCGTTCGGTGAAAAATGAAATGCCCTTGTCTTTAAAGAAAACGCCGGCACACCGGGAAGCGGAATCCGTTTCCACCACTTCAGTAAAACAGGGAAGCGTGTTTTTTATTTCTCCTATTGCCGACCTGGGATAAAGGTCGTTCACATTGCCCGCCATCACATCCACTTCAATGGCCGGGCAAACGGCTTTTGCTTTTAATTGTGCCTCACTTGAGAGTCCGGCAACAAGCAATAACATGAGTTGGAAAAGGTTCTTCATCATAGTTGATTTTTAGTTGTTGATATTGAAGACTGGAGCACAGCAGGAGCTATATAACAAATACCCTGCTAATTTTATCAGCAGGGTATATTTACTTTATTTTCCATCGTATTAATGCTTTCCGGCTCCGCCCCACCACAAAAGGTAGCCTTTTAGCTGGTAAGAAGATATTACTGTTTGCGCCGTAATTGACACTTTAACGTCGGGCAGCAGGTTTTCTCTTTTCACTTCCAAAAAAGCCATGGCCTGTCCGCAGGCAATAAATTTAGTGCCTAATTTCTTCAGTTCTTCCACCACCTTTATATTGGGATTATCCATCTTGAACTGCTCATTATAATACGCATTGGTGCCAAATGCTTTTAGTGCAGGCCCATGTACCACGATCACCACGGATATCTTTTTGAGGGGTATGCCGGAAGCCACGTGCAGATTAATGACCCTTGCTACTTCGGTAAGTCCATAGTCTACATCCTTAGCAGCAGAATCCGGATTAAGGGAAGTAAGTTCAAACAGGAATTTATAATCCAGGTTCGGATCGGGTATTTCGGTTGGGTCCTTTACCGGTATCACGCCGGAAAATTCGCCGACATTCAATACCGGGTGCAGGGCACTGGCACTTAGCCTGTCCCATTTCTCTGTTTCCATGAATTGTTTGTCGATCCTCACCGAATCAGCATGTATGGCTGCCCGAAGCGTACTGTCTTTTTGAAATTTATGAACCTTCAGTAAACTGTCTAAATTATTGCTTTGCGAAAAGCCCGACAGCCATAAGAAACAGGCAAGAACGAACATTACTTTTTTTCCCATAAGTTTTTAGTTTAGGAAGTAATGTACTTTAATATTTACAATTATTAATAATATTTGGCCGGATTTTACAGGGGCAGGAACAAAAAAGCCACCCGGTTTCCGGATGGCCTTTACCACTCTGCGATCACACTGCTTGTGTTGCCGTTGGCGCTGACCCGTTTCAGAGAGAATGAATGCTAATTTCTATTTATGCATCGGAAAAATCCAAACTAAAGCAAATGATGATCAATAGAAATCCTTGACCAGGTAGCGGAATTCTTGCAGGAAACGATTAGAAGGAAGCGCCAACGGCATCACAAAAATATTTTTATGCTAAAAAAAATCAGGGAACCAAATACAAACAATGGTATAAAATTATAACGCCGTTAATAGAATGCAGCACCATTCGGCTAATCTAATTGAATTCTAACCGCATTTTAAGAAATGTCTAATGTGCTTAGAGGTCACGTAATTTTATCTCTGGCAGATAAAGCAGGTGCTTTGCCGACCTGTTTGAACTTTAAACCTACTGATTGGTAGGGAGTATGATCATGAACGTGGTATTCTGTTTCTGGCCGGAGTTTACATATATAAACCCTTTATGCAGTTTCACGATCTGGTTTGCCAGCGACAGGCCGAGGCCAAAGCCCTGTTGTGAGTTGGCAGAAGCGGTACGGTAGAAAGGCTGGAAGATAAACTCCAACTCCCCTGCAGGAATGCCGGGACCGTCATCAACGATCTCAATGATTATTTCACCGGGCTTTACTTTTAAACTTACCACCGATTGGTGGTTGACGGAATATTTACAGGCATTTAAAACAATATTCTTGATGGCGGTATGCAGCAGTTCCCCGTTTCCAAACACGAGCAGCTGGTCTTCCTCTGAGGGCATATCATTAAAGTCGGGCTTCACAGAATACCGGCTGTCGATCTTCGGCAGTTCATTCACTACCTGCAGGATGATCTCATCAATACGAACGGGTTCTATTTCCAGTCCGCCTGCACTGCCGGATGCCTTTGCAAATTCCAAAAGGGTTTGCGTGAGCTTGCTCATGTGCAGCACATCCTGCTGAACGGATCGCATCACCGCCCGGTATTCTTCTGCTTCCCGGTTGCGTTGCAGCGAAACTTCCAACTGGTTGCTCACCGATGTAAGTGGTGTGGAAAGTTCGTGCGATGCATTGGAAATAAAACGCCGCTGCACTTCAAAACTTTCCTGCAGGCGGTTGAGCAAACTATTGAGTGTTTCACCAAGATAGAACCATTCATCGCCGGTGGTTCCCGTCTTTATCCGGCGGTTAAGATTCTTTGCAGATATCTCGTTCACGTCATCGGCAATATTTTTTATGGGCTGGATCAGCCTTTCTGAAACAAGATATCCACCGGCCACTGCTACAACGGTGCCGCCTAACAAACTCAGCAGCAAAATGGTCTTTAATTGTGACAGATATTTTCTTCCGGCCTCATCATAGGTTGCTGAAACGATCACCATATCATTCTCCTTATTGTGCAGGGCAATGATCTCCCGTTTTCCCCTGCTTAAATAAATGCTGCCCTGCTGCCTTGCATTCTTCAGCAACTGCTGGTCAATGGTAAGCAGGTCGCCGGGGTTATCGGAAAAGAAATAGATCTTTTTATCATCCTTATCATACACCTGGATCTCTTTATCCCGGAACTGGAATGCCGTGCTTGAATCAACTTTTTGAACCAGTTCATTGTTGAATATGCCGGATTTAGCAAGCAGGCTGGCCGTATTGGCAGCCCGGTTTATAAGCCTTGTTTTCACAAGTTCGATACGGTTGTTATATGAAACATAATAAACCACGGTACAAAGCAGGAACAGTATTGCAAATACCGCTGAAGCAAACAGCAGGGTTATGCGGATCCGTACAGGCATCAGCTTTCCTTTACTTTAAGGATATAACCCATCCCGGTCTGTGTGTGGATGAGCCGGGGAGAAAAATTCTTATCGATCTTGTTACGCAGGTAATTGATATAAACGTCGATGATATTCGTGTTGGTGTCAAAATCAATTCCCCAAACGTTGAGGGCAATCTCGGCCCGGGAAACAACTTTGTTCTGGTTATGCAGAAAATACTCCAGTAATTGAAATTCTTTTGCGGTAAGATTGATACGGGCGCTGCCACGCATTACTTCTTTACTGTCGAGGTTCATTTCCAGGTCGGCTACCTGCAGAATATTCCGCTGAGTTATGGGAGCCTGTTTGCTGCGCTTGAGCAACACATTTATCTTCAGCAATAATTCTTTGAACTCAAAAGGTTTCACCAGGTAATCATCCGCACCTACATTGTATCCGTCGATCTTATCGGCCAGCGTACTCATGGAAGTAAGCATCATCACCGGCAGGGAACTGTCTTGCTGGCGTACTTTTTTACAGATCTCCAGGCCATTAATGCCCGGAAGGTTTATATCGAGAATGAGGAGATTGAAACGATCGGTGGTAAAATGATGCAGTCCCATTCCGCCGTCATACGCCACCTGCACCTGGTAGCCATTCTCCATCAGGCCAACCTGCAAGGTGTCGGCAATTTTCCGTTCATCTTCCACGATCAATATCTTAGCGGCTTCCATTGCTGTAGTATAATGCTTGTATAATAATTTCCTGAAAGGCAAGTTACATATTCCCGGTAAGTGATGGGGTTGTTTTAATAAGATTCTAATTTTAACTGGTAATGAGCCGAAAGGCAAGGCTTGTGCAGGGCCCTGTTCAAAAAATCTGCTGAATATTCGGAAGAGATTATAGCAACTCCGTACAGGTTGCCGGGCTGCTTCACTCCGGTAATTACTGGAACGGTAACTGCCTGTTTAAAAAAATGGTTTTCTTTACAATCAAAGCAAAACGATCATGAAAACTTTTAAGCCTTTTAAAGCGGCTATTTGCAGCATTTGCCTTGTTGTTACCTATTGCCAGGCCTCTGCACAGCAATCTTATAAATACAGTGTTGACCTTAATAATGTGGCCGACGACCAGTTGAGCGTGGAATTGGTCTGTCCGGAAATTACAAAAGCAGAAATTGTTTTTTACCTGCCGAAGATCGTTCCCGGCACCTACATGAACAGTAATTACGGCAAGTATGTACACAACCTGAAGGCCTTTGATATGGCTGGCAAGGAATTGCCTGTTACACAATCGGGGGATAATGGATGGCGGATTAAAAAAGCAACCAAGATCTACCGCCTAAGTTACCAGGTTGAGGACACCTGGGATGCCGGCATCAGCAATATGGTATACCCCATGTGCGGAACCAGCTTTGAAGCGGGCAAAAATTTTGTGATCAACACTCCCGGGCTGTTTGGTTATTTTGAAGACATGAAAAAAATACCTTTTGAAATATCCTTCAGCAAGCCTGCCGGGTTTTATGCGGCCACCGGGTTAAGGCCTGCTGAAACAAGCAGCACCAATGATAAATTCATTTGTGAGAATGCAGACCGGTTATACGACTCGCCCATTATGTTCTCTCTGCCGGATACCACGGTCATTAAAGTGGGCAATGCCGATGTGGTGGTTGCCGTATACTCACCACGTAAACAGGTAACATCAAGATTCATTGCTGCCAACCTCAACAAACTGCTGCAGGGCTCAAAAGATTACCTCGGCGGAAAATTGCCGGTAGATAAATACGCATTCATCTATTACTTTAATGGTGAGCAGAAAAAGCTGGGCATCACTGGCGCCTGGGAACATTCCTATTCTTCTTTTTATGCCCTCGATGAGGGCCCCGAGAAAAATATCATCGAGAACGTGGTTGATATCACTTCCCATGAATTTTTTCATATCATTACCCCGCTTACCATCAGTTCAAGGGAAGTAAAGGAATTCAACTTTAATGAAACGGTGCTTTCAAAACATTTGTGGCTGTATGAGGGCAGCACCGAATACACAGCGCACCATGTGCAGGTATGGGCGGGTTTAAAAACACCCGAACAGTTCCTGGAAACACTGGCACAAAAGATCAGTTTTTCAAGGTCCAGTATGAAAGACGATCTTTCCTTTACAGAACTAAGTAAAGAGAGTGCCGGAAAATGGGCGCAGCAATATGTGAATGTGTACATGAAAGGAGCGCTCATATCTGCCTGCCTTGATCTTTACCTGCTGCAATTATCGGATGCACAATACGGAATAAAAAACCTGAAACACGACCTTTCCATCAAGTACGGGAAAGATAAATTCTTTGAAGATGATGAATTGTTTTCTGTGATTGAAGAAATGACCTTTCCGCAGGTAAAGGATTTCTTTGCCGATTATGTAGCAGGTACCACGCCCCTGCCTTATGAAAAATTCTTTGCCCTGGCTGGTGTGGATTACCTGCCATCCGAATCGTACAGGGAGTTCTCCATTGGTGGTATCCAGATCAACCCGACCAAAGAAGGAATGATAAGTGTGGGTACAAAAAACATGAATGCGATAGGTGAAAAATTCGGCTATAAAGACGGGGATGAACTGGTGAGCATCAATGATTCGCTGATCACGGCTGAAAATATCGGCAACCGGCTGGATCATCTTTATTCCATGCTCAAGGAAGGCGATCTGATAAATATAAAAGTGAACCGTAAGAATGCAGATGGGAAAGCAGAGTTGCTCACCTTATCGGCCCCTGCCGGTAAAGTGGAGAAAACACGTAAATATGTATTGCGGTTCATTCCAAATCCCACGGCTGCCCAGTTAAAGATCCGCAACGCATGGCTCAACAACCATGCAGCCGCATTGCCGGCAGCCAACACGGCCGATGTTTCGGAAATTGACCAGGTGATCAAAGCATTGTATGATGTGATCTCAGGTCCGGCGGGCCCAAGGGACTGGAGCCGATTCCGCAGCCTTTTTCACCCAGACGCTTTTATGGCAGCCTTTAATGCCAAAAGAGAATTAAGAAAATTCTCTCCGGCGCAGTATGCGCAAAATAATGGCCCTTTCTTTCTAAAAAATTCATTCAGTGAAAAAGAGATCGGCCGCAAAGTGAACCAGTTCGGCAATGTGGCACAGGTGTTTACTGCCTATGAATTTAATGCGGGTACCACTCCGCCCATGAACCAGCGGGGCATCAACAGCATAGAACTTATTAAAGAAAAAGGGAGATGGTTCATCATGAGCATCACCTGGGATGATGAAAGCAGGGATCAAGCCATTCCGCCTGTTTACCTGAACAAATAAAAAAGGGCCGCATAAAATGCGGCCCACTGATAGGGTACGGCTCAAAAACTATTTTTATTTTCTTATTACAATTTTTGCCATCTGCACATCCGGGCCATTTTGTATTTTAATAAAATACATGCCGTTTGCCAGTATGCTTACATTAAGCTGGCGCAGGTTCTCTCCTTCGTTCACCTGCATATTCTTACTCAATACTACGTTTCCGGCCTGGTTAATAACGCTGATGACGGCATTGCGTGCAACATCAGAGTTAAAGCGAAGGTTTGCCGTATAGCCAACGGGATTGGGGAATATTGAGATCCAGTTGTTCGCAAATAATATTTCGTCACCGCCTTCTCTCCTGCCTGCGGTTCCGGTTTGCACTTTCAACGTGTAGCAGTTGGTGGCGTTCCAGCTATTGTTATTGCTGGGGTAAACCCGTACATAGTAAGTACCGACAGTAACTGTCCGGTTAATGGTTTCGTTATTAGTACCACTTTTTGTAGAAGATTGCAATACCGTTCCGCTGCTGTTTTGCAGGGCCAATTGGTAATTGGCAGGCAAGGTAGTAAGCGTTATGGTAATGGTTCCGCCGGTAGTGATCACGAATTTATAATAATCATTATCGCCCGACGGATTTATCAAACCTTTTATATCCGTATTGAAAGGAATAGTGGCAGCCCCTGCCCTGTTTCCATTGGTACTTACATCATAAATACCCGGACAGGTAACCGGTGGCGTAGCTGTAGTAAACTGCGATTGTACATAATTGCCTGTACCTGCAGCGCAGTTCACACGTACTCTCCAGTCGTAAGATGTGCCGGCTGTTAGGCCCGACAGGTTTACCGAAGTTGATGTGGTTGCTGTAGCCGCATTTATCCAGGTTGATGAAGAAGTTGCTTTATAATCCACATCATAGCTATCGGCGCCACTAACTGCCGTCCAGCTTATGGTAGCGGTATTTTGCGTAATAGCTGAGGCTGCCAAACCGGTTGCACCTGCGCAGGCAGGGGGTGCACCAATGACAAAGTCGGCGTTGGAAATATCAAAGAAGATATTACCAACGGCTTCCACTTTAACACGGCATGTTGTACTTAATGATGAAGGGACTGTTATAACTTCTGAACCATCATTGGCAGTTGCGGCAGCCAACACAGTCGGGAATGTATTTCCTCCATCAGTAGATAATAAAATATTTACGCTGGCACAACTGACCGGTGCAGCGGTTGTATTATTTACATTCCATGTAACGGTTGCAGATCCGCCCGCATCCCAGGTAATATTTGAATTAGGCGATGTTACCTGGAACGGACCAGAAGTATTGGTAACCGTAACAACCACATCGGTAAAAGAAGTTTGGCCAACAGCAACAGGAGCCGTTGAATTATACGGATGATTATCTCTCACCGTTAACCGGAAGTTCAGAGTTCTTGAAACCGAGCTCAATGCTTCGATGTTTGCACCTGCATCACCTCCGGGTAAAGGCGGCGTAACATTTAAGCCGGCCAGGATGGTTGACAATTTAGGAAAGGTTCTTGTTCCTGATACCGTTGGGCTAAACGATAACCAGTTGGGCCCGGTGGTCTTCGTTGGAGAGGCTACACTGCCTGTTCCGGAAGTTGTTGAATTATCATTTTGTTCCCAGCAATAGGTCAATGCATCGCCGTTTGCATCGGTTGCAGAACCGGTGAGTGCAAACGGTGTGCTGATCGGAATAGTATAGTTGCTTACGGGGTCAATGACCGGGGCAACATTATTATCTGTTATGATCGTAGATACGGGGCATGTTTTTGTAACCAGGTTTGCCTGTATCTGTGCAATAGAGGTTTCATGAAATATATCAATGGAATGCGGGGCAACGTCCTGGCTGGTGATGCCTGCATACCCCATGATGGTGATGCCAGAACCCACTTCTTTATTTTGCCCGGTACCTTCCAGCGACATGGAAAAAGTATGGTTGGCTCCCAATTGATGTCCTACTTCATGTACCACGTAATCAATATCAAAATTATCGCCCTGTGGAATTCCATCAGCAGGCGATGTGATGCCTCTTCCTTTTTGCCCGTTCACACAAACGCAACCGATACAGCCTGCATTTCCACCACCACCCGATGCACCGAACATGTGGCCAATATCATAATTGGCTTCGCCTACGTTTGCCGTTAAAGCAGTCTGCAGTTGATTATTCCAGTTTGATAAAGTTGTATAGGGATCCGTTGCCGGATTATAATAGATAACGGACGTTGTATTTGCAATAAGGTTGAGGTGCAGTGCCAGGTCTTTTTCGTATACCCCGTTGCAACGGGTAAGTGTGGCATTAAAAGCAGCTAACACAAGATCAACCTGCGCAGCGCTTGTTGCCCCAAACCAATTGGCATATTCTCCATTACATGATTGTGCCAAACGCATTGTTTTTAATTGCCCGGTTGAACTGCCGGTTGCATTTGAAACAGGAAGCTGTGCTTTCAGATCGGCAGCATACTGTTTTTCTTCGGTAGAACATGTCCATGCCAGTTGTCCTTTTTCTCTGTGCGATCTGAATACGGCATAAACCGTATGATCTGTGGAATACGGTTCAATGAACTCGTTGTCTTTACCGGTCCGAAAGACCATGGTTTGAATCCCCTGCGGTGAAATGCTTAGTTTCAACGTAGCATACTTATCGGTGATGCCTTTACCTGAATAAGCCCTGATCTCGGGGAACTTTGCCTGCAGGTCCGGTTCAAAATTCGAAGCTTCAAACACTTCAAACTGTTCGATGTTCCCATCGGCATTGGGTAAAGAAATAATGGCTGAATGTTTGGATGGACTTTTGCCAACAATGGAAAACAATTCCTGCCTTAACGGATCTGCATTCAAATTAAACAACTTGAATTCCGCAGGAAAAGATTGTCTTGCTACGGCCTTATCGGCTGAGATGTTACTGCGACTTTCATTATTTACAGACCAGGACTTGCCTGTTTGTGAAAACCCTGATACCGTTATTAATGCTGACACGAATGTCAGGAGTAAACTTTTTTTCATTTGGGGTGGTTTTTAAAATTGGAAAATGGAAGCTTAAATCTAGAATAAGAAAAGAAGAGAACAAATAGTAAAACTACCAGCAGGCTGCTCGTTAATATACGATGGACTGATAAATAACTAGAAATCAGTGAACAGAAAATATATGCAGAAGAAAAAAAAGGGGAAGCATGCACTAATATGCAAAAAAGGCCGGTGTTATCAGTAATTTCCGATAAAGTATTTAATGCCGTTTACGTTCAGCAGTTGCATACCTGTTTTCATACTGCCGCTGTATTGTTCAAAAGAGGAATAGTAGGTTATGGAGTAACGGTCAATACTTTTTATTTTGCCCCGGTAGGCTTTGTCTTCAAATGAACTGTAATAAGTGAGTGCGGTTGGCCCCACTGTTTTTAACTTACCCCTGAGCGCTTCGTTTTCATAGGAAGCATACCAGGTTAAATTATTTTGTCCAAGTGTTTTGATCAATCCTTTATAAGCTGCATCTTCATAAGAAAGGTAATAATCAAAATTGATGCTGCCGATGCTTTTTATTTTTCCTTTCAGCATCTCATTCTCAAAAGACGGGTAATAGGTGATCAGCGTTTTCCCGATGTATTTTACTTTTCCTTTCAATGCTTCATCATCAAGCTGGCTGTAATACTCTGTCCGGCCCACATAAGGATCCAGTATGCCGGAATAGTTTTCCTGGTACCCGATGAATTTATCATAACCCCACTTGCTGATGTTCCCGTCCTTTGTTACATATATTTCCACTTTTTCATCCAGGCCGATCGAAAAGACACCCACCTGCCCGTTGCCGACAAGCGTTATTTTGGAAATATATTGACTGAAACCCGAAACGGTAAAGAAAGCAGTCAGCAGTAACAAGAATACTTTTTTCATACAGGTCCCTGATTTTGTCTATTAAAGATACACAACAATTGGTTTTCTGCATAGCTTTCATTGCAAAACATCTTAATTTGCATGCATGAAAAGATTCTTTTTTTCCCTGGCAGTCATTTTGTTTTCCTGCAGCCAGCCTGCCTATAAGAATCCCCATGTAGTTATAGAGACCAGGCTTGGCGAAATTGAGGTGGAACTTTTTCCTGAAAAAGCACCGGTAACTGCCGGAAGTTTTTTAGCTTATGTTGATTCCGGTTATTATACCAACAGCAGCTTTTACCGGGTACTAAAAGCCGATGAATTACCCAATCCTAATAACACAGGAATTATTCAGGGAGGTATCTGGCAAACAAATCCCGGATTAAAGGTCAAACTCCCGGGCATCAAACATGAGACCACGTCACAAACCGGGCTGACCCATGAGTCGGGTACCATTTCATTAGCCCGTACCACGCCCGGTTCAGCCAGCAGTGAGTTCTTTATCTGCATCGGCGACCAAAGCCCCTTGGATTCGGGCCGGCGGGGAACCGAAGACGGACAAGGATTTGCCGCATTCGGGAAAGTATTCAGGGGCATGGCTGTTGTTAGAAAGATCCAGGAACAGAAAAGCCACGGCGATAAATTTGACGAGAAGATCGAAATTTATAAAATAAGAAGGCTGTAACAGGTAAACTTTTTATCCGGTTCTTTGTTGATATTGAAAACAGAAACAAAATGACCCGCTGCACTTATTTCTGCGTTGTACTGTTCATCCTTTCCTCCTGCTCGTTCTCTGCAAAAACTACAGAACGGTATTTAGAAAAAGCCAGATCAAAAAGCTATGATGTGATCGTAGTACCCGGCATACCGTTCACCGAACAGGGTTGGGACAGTACGATGAAAGCAAGGGTTTACTGGTCGAAGTATTTGTTTGATGAAGGCATTGCAAAAAACATCATGTATTCGGGTTCATCGGTTCACTCACCGTATTATGAAGGAGAGATCATGGCGCTCTATGCCGTTGCCCTCGGCATTCCGAAGGAAAATGTTTTTTATGAAACAAAGGCCGAGCACAGTACAGAGAATCTTTACTATTCATACTACAAATCAAAGAAGATCGGGTTCAACAGCATTGCGCTTGCAACCGACCCCTACCAGGCAAAACAATTACGCAGGTATGCAAGGGTTAAGGTTGATGAGAAGATAGGAATCATCCCGATCGTATTTGATACGCTCCGGGTGTTACAGCCCACCATGATAAACCCGCAAATAAATTACCAGCAGGCTTATAATAAAAAATTTATCCCCCTCACTTCCCGGGAATCATTCTGGAAACGGTTCAGGGGAACGATGGGTAAGAACGTAGATAAGAATGCTTATAAATAACGGATCCTTTATTTTACTGTGAAGTCAACTTCAATATTACCCCAAAGCAATGTGACTACTCCTGCTGCAGAAATACTAAAGGTCATCTTTTCGGTCAGGGTCTCCCGTGTTTTTCCTTTTACATTCACCCGGAGGATATCATCCCCATCACTGTATTTAAAAGCGCCCCATTGGTCCCATGTTTTATTGAAGATGATCGTCCAGTCATCGCCATTTTGAATGGTGAACAGACCA
>Ga0209023_10003146_pt1 | contig 19910 bp, 17 predicted proteins | sample LakOneMetagenome_FD_187468 | JGI IMG/M metagenome (GOLD analysis project Ga0209023, IMG submission 187468) | Freshwater and sediment microbial communities from Lake Erie, Canada (SPAdes) (version 2) | ecosystem: Environmental > Aquatic > Freshwater > Lentic | place: Lake Erie, Canada...
CGGTGGTGGGCCGTGAAGGGTGAGGACGGGCCGCTTGCGAACCGCAGGTTCGCGCCCGTTCGAACGCCGCGTGCGCAAGCACGCGGCCGGAAATCCTTCCGCGAGGAGCGAGGGAGATCGGTGGTGGTGGATCCAGTCTCCCGCTAACCATTCTCTGGCGGCAAATTCCCATTTACAGGGAAAAGAACAGCGTATTCCCGCGAAACGACAAGCCAAAAACGCGGTGGCCACGCAGAAATAGCGTGGTTGCAGCGTCGCGCGGCTATTTGATCGTTTGCGTAGCAGGGAAAGCTATCAGGGAAAATCACGCCTGCAACAGATAGCTGGCGCCCGCGATCAGGTCAGGATTTGCCACGGACTGGGCCATCCCAATGAGCGCCCTACTGACGCGTGATCGTCGTGATCGTGCCGTTCATGCCTGTCGAAGTGAACTCAAATGCGACATGGTCGCCCTTCTTGATGGCGCTCAGATCCGCATCTGGGGCCTTGAAGGTCATCGTCATCGCCGGCCACTGCAACGCATCGATCGGACCATGCGCGATGGTGATCGTCCTAGCCGCAGTATCGACTGCTTCCACTACACCGTTAGCGGAGGCCTTGGTCATCTTGGCGGGGGCCTCCGCGGTAGGGACGGCTGCCGATGGCGTCGCCGGAGTGATCGATGCCGGCGCGTTTGCATCGTCCGACGGCGATGTGCAGCCAGCCAGGAACACGAATGTAAGTAGCAGGAATGGACTCTTCATGTGGCTCTCCTTTGGATAGAGCGGTTGCGCACAAGTTCGCGGCGGCGCAGGAACCGATAGGCTGCCGGGATCACGAGCATCGACAGCAATGGCGCGGTGAGCATGCCGCCTACCATCGGTGCGGCAATACGTTGCATGACTTCCGCGCCCGCGCCACCGCCGATGAGAATCGGAAACAGGCCGGCGAGGATCACGGCAACCGTCATCGCCTTGGGGCGAACCCGTTGTACCGCGCCCTCGCGGATGGCTTCGTCGAGTTCGGCCTCTCCCGAGTCCGGATTCGCAGCGAGTTGCTTTTCCCACGCCTGCCGCAGGTACAACAGCATGATGATGCCGAACTCCGCGGCAACGCCCGCCAGGGCGATGAAGCCAATCAGCGTCGCCACTGATACGGCGTGGCCAAGCAGCCAGATTAGCCACAGTCCGCCAATGAGTGCGAATGGCAGGCTGAGCATGATGATCGCGGCCTCCGCTGCACGCCGGAACACGAGGTAGATCAGCCCGAAGATGATCAACAGCGTCACAGGAACGACGATTTTCAATCGCTCGGCGGCGCGCTGCAGATATTCATACTGTCCCGACCAGTTGACCGAGTAACCAGCCGGCAGCTGTACCTGCTCGGTGACCACCCGTTGCAGATCCTTGACGACCGATCCGAGATCTCGATCGGCAACGTCGATATAGACGTAACTCGCAAGCTGGCCGTTGTCGCTTTTGAGCATCGGCGGCCCGTTGGCGAATGACAGCTCGGCCACCTGTCCCAGCGTCAGCTGCACGCCGCCGGGCGCGATCAGGGGCAGTTGCGCCAATGCTGTTGGCGAATCGCGCAGGACTCGCGGGTAGCGCACGACCACCGGATAGCGTTCGCGGCCTTCGATTGTTTCGGCGATCGGTTCTCCCCCCACGACAGTGGCGATCAGTTGCTGCACCTGGGCCTGAGTGAGACCGTAGCGCGCCGCGATATCGGGCCGAACCTTGATGTCGAGATACCGCCCGCCGGTCACGCGCTCAGCCAATGCCGAACTGACGCCAGGAACCGTGCGAGCCACCTGCTCGATCCGGTCACCGAGTCGTGCGAGCACTGCGAGATCAGGGCCCGTCACCTTGATGCCGATGGGACTCTTGATGCCGGTGGCGAGCATGTCGATGCGGTTGCGGATCGGCGGCACCCACAGATTAGTCAGCCCCGGCACGTGGACGGCCCGATCGAGTTCCAGGCGCAGCTTTTCCGGCGTCATGCCCGGCCGCCACTCGCTGCGCGGCTTGAACGTCACCATGGTCTCGAACATTTCCAGCGGCGCCGGGTCGGTGGCGGTATCCGCGCGTCCAGCCTTGCCGAAGACGTGCGCGACTTCCGGCACCGTCTTGATCATCCGATCGGTCAGCTGCGCGAGTTGCGCGGCCTTGCCCGCCGACAGCCCAGGCAACGCGGTAGGCATGTACAACAAAGTACCTTCATCCAGCGCTGGCATGAATTCGCTGCCCAAGCGCGCGAACGGCAACAGGCTCAGCAACAGTGCGAACCCCGCGAACAGCAATGTCAAACGGGGATGCCGCAGCACTGCGTCGAGCACCGGCCGGTAGCCTGCGATCAAGGCGCGGTTGAGCGGATTGTCCTTTTCCGGTCGGATGCGGCCGCGGATCAGATAGCCCATCAGCACCGGAATCAGGGTGATCGCCAGACCCGCGGCAGCGGCCATGGCGTAGGTCTTGGTGAAGGCCAGCGGTGAGAACAGCCGCCCTTCCTGCGCCTGCAACGCGAACACGGGCACAAACGACAGCGTGATCACCAACAGACTCACGAACAGCGCCGGTCCGACCTCGCAGGCCGATTCCGCCACCAGCTGCCAGCGCTCTTGCCCCTCCGGGTCGCGGTTGTTGCGTTCTCGGTAGTGTTCCAAATGCTTGTGTACGTTCTCGATCATCACCACCGCCGCATCCACCATCGCGCCGATCGCAATGGCGATGCCGCCTAGTGAGAGCAGATTCGCGCTGATGCCCTGGTAACGCATCACGATGAACGCGGCGAGCACGCCCAGCGGGAGGCTGATCACCGCCACCAGTGCCGAGCGTAGGTGCCAGAGAAACAACGCACACACAAGCGCGACCACCAGAAATTCTTCGGCAAGCTTGCGAGTCAGGTTGTTCACCGCCTCGTGGATCAGTTCGGAACGATCGTAGGTGGGAACGATCTCGACGCCAGGCGGCAAACTCCCCTGCAACTTCTTCAGTCGGCTTTTGATGGCTTCGATGGCGGCAAGGGCGTTCTTACCGGTCCGCAGGATGACCACCCCACCGGCGACTTCACCCTCGCCGTCCAGTTCGGCGATGCCACGACGCAAGGTCGGTCCCCGTTGCACGGTGGCGACGTCCTGCAGCAGAACCGGAACGCCATCGACGCCGGCGGTGATCGGCACTCGCTCAAAATCCTCGCGGTTGCGCAGGTAACCTTCGCTGCGCACCATGACCTCCGCCTCGGCCTGTTCGATCACCGAGCCGCCAGTAGCGCCGTTGGCGGCGCGGATCGCGTCCACCAGCTGCGCCACGGTAATGCCGCGGGCTGCCAGCGCCTGTGGCTCTGGCACGATCTGCCAGGCCTGCACCATGCCGCCGATGCTCGCCACTTCAGCCACGTCGGGAACGGTCTTGAGTTCGTAGCGCAGGAACCAGTCCTGCAAAGCGCGCAGCTGGCCGAGGTCGTGGCGACCGCTGCGATCCACCAGTGCGTATTCGTAAATCCAGCCCAGGCCAGTGGCGTCGGGCCCCAACGATGGACTGACCTGGACCGGCAGCCGGTCACGCACCTGGCTCAAATACTCGAGCACCCGCGAGCGCGCCCAATACAAGTCGGTCTTGTCGTCGAACAACACATAGACGAACGAGTCCCCGAAGAACGAAAAGCCGCGCACCGCCTTGACGCCCGGCACCGACAACATAGTCGTCGTCAGCGGATATGTGACCTGGTCCTCGACGATGCGCGGCGTCTGTCCCGGCCACTCGGTGCGAATGATCACCTGGGTGTCGGATAAGTCTGGCAGCGCATCCATCGGCATCTGCGCCACGGACCATAAGCCCCACATCGCCAATGCCAGCGCCGCGATCAATACGAAGACACGGTTGGCGATCGACGCACGAATGATGCCGGCGATCACGGCCGAGTCTCCTCGACTTCATCGTCATATTTGGGCACCAGTTGCATGTCCATGTATGGCGACTTGCCCGGCTTGTCGAAATGCATGTCCGGCTTCATCGGATCAAACCAATAGAGCACGATGCGGTCGGTCTGCTTCGGCGGCTGCGTGGGTGCTTTCGGGATGCCGCCCTGCCTCGTGACCTTGGTAGCTGCTGAATCCCCGGGGGTAGCGGCGTCCCCCAACCGCTCCAAGGCACCAGAGAGGTTGGCCTCCGAATCGATCAAAAACTGGCCCGATGCCACGACGCGCTCACCACCTTTCAACCCTGACAGAATTTCGGTCATCCCGCCGCCGCTGCGGCCAGGCTGTACCGCCACCGGGTGAAACTTGTCGTCGTCGCCCAACACGATGACCCGGGCCTGCGTGCCACCTTCGCCAATCAGCGCGTCGGACGGCACCAAGGGGTATTCGGCGCCATCAACGGGTTTGAGCGTGATCTGCGCGAACATCCCGGGCACCAGCAGCCCACTCGGGTTGTCGAGCACGATGCGCGCCCGCTGTGTACGGCTGCCGACATCCACCTGTGGCAACAAAGTCTCAATGCGTCCACGGAACAGTTGTCCCGGGATGGCATCGACGATGGCCTCCACGGGTGTGCCCGTCGTAATGCCGGCTATGCCGGCTTGCGGGACCGCGGCCTCCAGCCACACCGTCCTATTGCCATTGATGCGAAACAGCAGTGTGCCAGTGGGTGCGGATTGGCCTTCGCGTACGCCGATCTCGCTGACGACTCCCGTGACCGGCGAAGTCAACGTGATCCCGCCACCATGCCCCGCACCCACCCCTATCGGCAGCCCAAGCACGTGCAGCCGTTCCCACGATGCGGACTGCAACGCTCGGGCGGGCGCCGAATGCGCTTGTCCCAACTCATGAGCTTCGGCCAAGGCCGTGCTCCACATGGGCGCCAGAAGGCTGGCCAAAGGCTGTCCCGCGCGTACCGGCTCAAAGGGCGCCTTGACATAGAGCCGGTCGACGATCGAATCGACGCGTGCGCTCACCACGCGTTCCTGCCGCAGATCCCAACCGATGGTGCCAGGCACAGAAATCGTGTTCCCAAGGCTGCCGCGCTTCACCAGCACCGTGCGCATGCCCAGGCTCTGGCGCAAGCCCGGTTCGATTGTGATCCCAGTCCCGCTCGCTTCGTCGGCGTACTTCGGCACCATCTGCATGTCCATGAAGGGCGACTTGCCGGGCTTGTCGAAGTGCTGGTCGGGCACCATCGGGTCGTACCAGTACAGCGGCTTGCGTTCGCCAGTTCCCGCCGCATCGTCGGCGTACTTCGGAATCAGCGTCATCCCCATCGACGACTTGCCAGGCTTTTCGTAGCGCTCCTGGGGCAGCATCGGGTCGTACCAGTACAGGATCCGACGCCCACTGGATTCGGTACCTGCGGTGGCCGGCGTTACGCGCGAATGGCCCCACCAGTAGCCCAGCCCAAGCACCCCGAGCAGCACTGCCAAGGATGTCGCGACAATCACTATGCGATTCATGGCTGCGTCTCCGACGGGAGCAGATAGGCCAGCGCCGCCCAGGCACGACCCAGCTCGCCCAGATGCTCGGCGTGGGACAAGTGGATATTGAGTTCATCGCGTTGCGCGTCGAGCCAGCTCTGGATATCGCCGCCGGCGCGATACGCCGCCAATGCAATCGCACTGCGATCATTGGCGAGCGGAAGTAGCGAATCTTCGTGGAGCGTCACTTGACGCTTAAGACCCTCCCATCGCGCGATGTCGGCACGGATCTGCGCGATCTGCTGTCGGCGCACGTCCTCGCGCCCGGCCAGTGCCGCCTGGTACTCGGCTTCGCGCGCTGCTACGCCACGGTCCTGCCGGTTGCGGGTGAACAACGGCAACCCAATGCCGATCTCCACCAAAATCATGTCACTGCGCCCCCCGTCGCGTTGGCCGTAGGACGCCCCGACGCTCCAGTCGGGCCGCTTCTCGGCGCGCGCCACATCGATCGCGGCGGCAGCCGATTCCACCTGCGCGGTAATCGGCAACAACGGACCGAGCCGATCGATCGCCGACAGCAAGCGTGCTTCAGGCACCGGCAAGGCTGTGAAGTCTGGTGTGTCTGTCGTCGTTTCAATGTCGGTATCGCCGAGCCAACGCGCTAGTCCCGCCTGTGCTGCTAACTGGCTAGACCGCAAAGCTTCGATGCGATTATCGAGTTCGAGGACCGCGGCTTGGGCTGCCAGCGCATCTGTGATCGTTGCAGCGCCACCAGCCACACGTGCCTTGGCAAGCTTGGCTGCCAAGGCGGCTTGATCACGCAGTGCCTGCAGGCTGACCAATTCGTGCTGTGCAGCCCACAGGTCGATCCAGGCTTCGGCAGCGGCCCGGCGCACTGCGAGTTGTTGGGCTGCGGACAACGCCTGCGCCTCGTCAATGGCGCGAGCCGCCAAGGTACGTCGAGCCTCGCGTTTGGCGTGGGCGGGGATCTCCTGGCGCAGGCCGATGCGCTTCATTGTCATTTCGTCCGCGCTGAAGTCGAAAGCATCGGTGCCGGTGACCGGCAAATTGTCGATGCCGACCAACAGCGTCGGATCGGGCAACGCACCGGCGCGTGCGGCTTCTTCCTGCGCCGCCGAAATCCCGGCACGGCGTGCTTGGAGCATCGGCGCGCGCTCGACCGCCAGCCCGGTGGCCGCATCCAGCGTCAGGGCCGGAGGCCCGGCCAGTACCGCGGTCGGCACCAGCAGAAGAATAGGTAGGCAAACCCTGGCCGCGTGGACGAGGGCGCACGCGGCTGAAAAGCGAGGGAATAGGAACAGCATAAGACCTCCAAACGACAGCGTCGAAGGCGCACGGCAGATAGCGCCGGCGCGAAAATGCGACGTCGTTCGGGGTCTAGACCAGCAGCGAGCAGTACCGCAATCGAAGCGGCGGGTCGGAGCGATCGATGGGCACTTCAGCGGCGAGAGCCACGTGCGTCATCGGTCCTGAAACTATGGATGCAAATGCCGGTGGCGGCAGCGCCAATGCGGGCACGCTCAATACGATGTGATCGGTCGCCACCGACTGGTCCGGCGCGCAATGCTTCTCACACAATGCGGGGAATTCCTTCGCCTTCTCCATGCCCATCCCAGCGCATGCCTCAGACATGGCAACCGGCTGAGCAGGCAGGCTAGTTAGCGTGCACGCGTACGTTGCCCAAGCTACCTGCTGGAGGAGCAGGTACACGATCACCACAAGGGCGATACGAAGGCGGTGGCGGCCGCGGCGGGTCATGGGGCGGATACTACTCCCCAACCAGATTCAAGCGATCATGCCCAGTACGAGGAAGATCAGGAAACCTGCAAAAAATGCTGACGTGATCCATGGAGTCTCGGGAACTTCATGGGCCTCCGTCAGCAACTCCTCCGTCACAAGGAACAACAGAGCGGCCAGCCCAAACGAGAAGGCGATCTCCAGAGCCACGGGCGGCAATCCAACCAACAAGGTCGCTCCACCGACCGCACCGACGAGCAATGTCATGGCCAGCGCCGCGGTGGTTGCGACGATCCTGGCGCGCGTGGCCCCCGCGTCGGCCAAGGTGACTGCGATGGCCAACCCAAGCGAGAGGAGCTCGACTGTCAGGGCCAGCGTCAACAATCGGCCCTCCTTCACGCCGGCGGTGAATCCGATGCCAATCAACAAGCCGTCGATCAGCAGGTCGACCGCAATCGCTGCGAGAAATGCCATCGGCAGCCGGGTGTGCCCGACCGGCGCGGCTGCCTCCAATCTTTCCGTCAGCGCCCGCAGCGCAAGCATGGTACCGACGCCGATCGCGAAACCGATGGCGACGTGAAAGGCCGCAATGCGAGTGTGCGACCGCACGATATCCGGCAGCAATTCCACTGCGACCACCGAGAACACAACGCCGGCGGCGAAATGCTGGATCACGCTGCGCAGCTTTGGCCCAGGCGGACGGCTGGTTGACACAAGCGCGCCCACGATCGCCGCAACGACCGGAAACAATGCATAGGTCAGGACGCTCGAGATCAGGCTTGTCAAGATGGTTGCTTCCTTGCCATGGCGGTGGGCGTTTTAGCGTCTCAGTCCGGTTGTTTGGGGTCTGCGATGGCGATCACCTGCTCGATGTCGCTGACGTACACCCAACCCGCATCTGCGCGGCCGGTGCGCCCGACCTGGCGAAAAATGTCTACCGCGCGCGGGACATCCTCATCCTCGCAGAACAGTTCCATCTGCACCTCATTGATCAGCTGGTCCCCGAACTCCACGGAATACTGCTGCTCGCGCGCGTTGAGTGCGCGCAGCAGCCCTTTCACATCAAACAGACTAAGCCGCCGAAACCCGGCGGCATCTAGCGCGTGAATCAGGTCGGAGACCCGGTTACGGTGCACGAACGCCTTGAGCTGTTTCATGATGTGGTCTCCTGGGAGTGGCGCTCAGCTGTCTTGCGGTCGGAGCGGTTTTCAAGCCACTCGTACAGCACGGGAAGCAGGATCAGTGTAAGCAGCGTCGAGCTGATGAGACCACCGACCACTACCGTCGCCAGCGGGCGCTGGGTCTCCGCACCGACGCCGCTGGACAGCAGCATTGGCACCAAACCCAGGATCGCGACGCTGGCAGTCATCAGGACTGGACGCAGACGCAGGGCCGTGCCTTGCACCACCGCCTCGCGTACCGAAAGACCTTTGTCGCGTAGTTCATTGAGGAAGCTGACCAGTACGATGCCGTTGAGCATCGCCACACCGAACACCGCGATGAAACCGATCGCCGACGGCACGGACAGGTACTGGCCGGTGACGAACAACGCCAGCAGGCCACCGATGGTGGCGAATGGCACATTGGCCAGGATCAGAGCGGCGTACTTGACCGAGTTGAACGCGGTATAGAGCAGCACGAAGATGAAGAAAATCGTGATCGGCACGATCAACGCCAGCTTTGCCAGCGCGCGTTGCTGGTTCTCGAACGCTCCGCCCCATTCGATCCAGTACCCCGGCGGCAGTTTCACCTGCTGTTCGATCGCCGCCGCGGCGTCCTTGACGAAGCCGTCGACATCGCGGCCGCGCACATCCATCTGGATCACCGCGTAGCGTTGCAACTGTTCGCGGCGAACGAATGAGTAGCCTTCGGCCACGCTGACGTCGGCGACTTCTGACAGCGGCACCAAGGCGCCGGTTGCGGTGCGCAATGGAATCCGTCGCAGTGATTCAACTGAATCGCGGGTTGCGTCGCTCAATCGCACCGCGATGTCGAACCGTTTGACACCATCGAGCAGCACACTCACCGGCTCGCCGCCCAAGCCGTTGCGGACGATGGTCAGCACCTCCTCGGCGTTCATGCCGTGGCGGGCCAATTCGTCGCGCTTGACCGCAATACGGATCTGCGGCTTGCCAATGTTGGCCTCCAGCGACAGATCGGCCACCCCCGGCACCTTGTCCAGTACGCTCTTGAGGCGGCCGCTGAGCTTGTCGAGCTCAGCCAGGTCCTCGCCATAGAGCTTCAGTGCCAAGGTGGCTCGCACGCCGGAGATCAGTTCCTCAACGCGCATCTGGATCGGCTGTGTGTAGCCGGGCACAACGTTAGGTACGACCTGCTCCAGTGTTTTCTGCATGTCGACTTCGAGCTGCTTGATATCGCGCCCGCTGGTCCACTCGTCCTCCGGCTTGAGCGCGGTGTAGATCTCCATGTAATTGACGTCTGCGGTCTCGCCTTTTTCGGCGCGACCGATCATCGCCAGCGTGGTGTCGACCTCCGGGAACTTCCTGAACGCGGCGGCGATCGTGTTGCTGGTGCGGATCGACTCGTTAAGCGAAGTTGACGGGATTCCCGTCACGCGCCACATGATCGAGCCTTCCTGTAGTTGCGGCATGAACTCCTTTCCCAGAAACGGGAACAGGCCCAAGCTCAGGAGCAATGCAACAACCGCACCGATTACGACGACCTTTTTTCGTTCCAGAGCCTTTGCTAGCAATGGGCGGTAACCCCGCTTGATCCGCGCCACGAGCCAAGTGTCGCGCTCCGGCTTTGGCTTGAGAATCATCGAGGCCAGTACCGGGATCAACGTCAGGCTCAGGATCAGCGAGCCCGCCATGGCGAAGGCGATGTTGAACGCCATCGGCTTGAACATCTTGCCTTCGAGGCCTTCCAGCGAAAACAGCGGCAGGAACACGACGATGATGATGCCGATCGCAAACGTGATCGGGTTGGCTACTTCCTTGGCCGCTGCCAGTACCGCGGAGGTCTTGTCGACTTTGTCACCGTGCTCCAGCCGCTCGGCCATGATGCGAAAGGCATTCTCGACCATGACGACTGCACCATCGACCATCATGCCGATGCCGATCGCCAAGCCCGCCAGTGACATCAGGTTGGCCGACAATCCGACCTGGCCCATGCCAATGAAGGCGATCAGCATCGCCAGCGGCAAGGTCACGATCACCACCAGCGCCGAACGCAGTTCGCCCAGAAACAGGAACAGGACCAGCGCGACCAATAGCGAGCCCTCAATGAGCGCGCGCACCGCGGTCTCCACCGCCTTGTTCACAAGGTCAGTGCGCTCGTAGATCGGCTTGAGCACGATGTTTTTGGGCAACGCGTCGCGCACGACATCGAGCTTGCCCTTGACCGCCTCGACCACGTCCTTGGCGTTTTCGCCGATGCGGGCCAACGCCTGGCCCATCACGACCTCCTGGCCGTCGCGGGTCACCGCGCCGAAACGTGAGGCCGGCGCCTCGACGATGCTCGCCACATCGCGCAGATACACCGGTGTGCCATGTTCGGCCTTGAGTACGATCTCACCGATGTCTTCGGTCGATTTCAACAACCCGAGGCCACGCACAAGGAACTGCTCGCGGCCAACGTCCATGACATTGCCTCCAACCTGGCCGTTGTTGGCGGGCAGCGCGGTGATCACGTCTCCAAAGCCCAAGCCACGCGCATAGAGTTTCTGCGGATCGATCTGCACCTGGTACTGGCGTTCGCCGCCGCCCCACGAACTCACATCGTCCACGCCCGGCGCAGTGCGCAGAATCAAACGCACTGTCCACTCCTGCCACGTACGCAAGTCCATGTCGCTGACCTGATCCTTGCTGACGCCCGGTGCCCGCTCGACGGTGTACCAATACACCTGCCCGAGGCCCGAAGTGTTCGGTCCCATGCTCGGCTTGCCGTAGCCTTCCGGCAGGCGGTCGCCGATCTCCTGTAGGCGCTCGTTCACTAATTGACGGGCGAAGTACGTGTCCATGTCGTCCTTGAAATAGACCGATACGTAGGACAACCCAAACAGACTGACCGAGCGGATCTCCTGCACCTTCGGCAGACCAGCCAGGGCCGACTCCACTGGAGTGGTCAACAGCAGCTCGACATCCTCAGCGGCGAGCCCCGGGGTCTCGGTGTAGATGTTGACCTGCACCGGCGTCACATCGGGGAAGGCGTCGATCGGCACGTTGCCCACCGCACGAAGGCCTAGGAACGCGACCACCGCGAATGTAATCAGGACCAGAAACTTGTAGCGCAGGGAGAATTCGACCAAGCGATTCAGCATGGCGCATCTCCCGCATAGACGGGATAGGCGTCAGTGGTCATCACTCTTCTCCCAGCTGTGACTTGAGCATCTGTGCCTTCACCGCGAAGGCGCCCTCCACGACTACCGCGTCGCCCGGCTTGAGCCCCTCACGGATGACCGTACGATCGCCGATCACCTCGCCAGTGCGGACCGAAACCGGTTCGAGCGCGCCGGTCGTAGTGCGCCGGAATGCCACGGTTTCGCCCTCCAACTGCACCAACGCGTCGGTCGGCATCGTGACTGCGGTTGCGGCGGCGTTTTCGACGCTGGCGGCAGCGCCGGCGTCTAGGAATACCTCGACAAAATCACCGCCGTGCAGGCGGTCGGCCCGGTTCGGCACTTCGATGCGCAAGATCGCATTGCGAGTCGCGTCTGAGGTTCGGTGCGCAGACCGTTGCACAACGCCCGGCAGACGTTCGCCGTTGAACACGACGGTGGCTGGGCTCCCGGCCGGCACCCGCGGCACAGTGCCTGACGGCATTTTCGCATCCACCCAGACCAGCGATTCATCGACCAGGCGAAACAGTGTCTTGCCCGGCTCGATCCGCTCGCCGGTAACGAAATCGTCTTCGGTGATGCGGCCGGCATGCGGTGCGGTCAGCGTGAACTCACCGTTTGTGCGCCCCACCGCCGTACCTGGCAAACCGTAGGCACGGGCGGTGGCGCGTGCGCGATCGACCGCGACCTGCGCTTCATTGATGCGACGGCCGGACACCGCCTCACGCCCGAGTGCGGACACGCGACGCCATTCCTGCTCAGCAATATGCAGGTCAGCCTGCGCATTGGCGACCTCGACACTGGACAACGTCACCAGCGGCGCACCGGCGCGAACTTCGTCGCCGAGTTTTGCGTGTCGGCGAACCACCAAGGATTCGACACGGGGTGTGATCAGTGTCGTGCCATAGGCGTTGTCGACCACCTCGCCCGGAGCACGCAATTCCTCGCTCAGTGCAGACGGCCGCAGCACCTGCACATGGATGCCGGCGGCCTTGAGCGCGGCGTCATCCATCTTCACCGGGGCCATGCCAGCTTCTGCTGCGGCCTCCGGCGCCGCATCGGCCTTGGCAGCGTCGGTGTCGACTGCTTGAGTGCCTGACGCTGCCGTCGGTTCGGGCTCGGGAGATTTTCCGCACGCAGCGAGCGAGAGAAGCAACACCGCAGTCAGCGGCAAGGACAGCAATTGGAACTGGGACATCGGAGCCTCTCTCATGGGGCGCCCTCCAGGCCGGACCAGCGTTCGAGCTGGCCGGTGGCGGCGAGATAGTCGGCATAGCTGCGCCACACCCGGGATTCGAGTTCGGCGCCAGCCAGTGCGGTGTCCAGGGTTTGTCTGAGCTGCAATAGATAGTCGGCGGTCGACAGTTCGCCTTCGCGCCACAGACGCTCAAGCAAGGTCGCGCGGCGCTCCACGTCGGTGCCACGGCTTGCCTGCCAGCGCGACCAGGCCAATTGCGCCGCAGCGTAACTGTCAGTGGCGCGGCGGCGATCAGCATCGAATTCGATGCGCACGCGCTCGGTCTCCGCGACCGCGACGTCGGCATCGGCCTGCGCAGCCACGACCTCGGCGCGGTACGAGTTACGAATCAACAACGGAATGCTGACCGATGCGCCGAACACGTTGTCCTGGAGACCACCGTAATCGATCCGGCCTGCGCGTACACCTACTGTGGGATCCGCCACCCGATTGCGACGGGCAACAGTGACATCGCGTTCCGCAGCCACCGCGGCCGCTTGCGCGGCCTGCCATTCGGGCAGTTGTTCAATGTCGGCCGGGGGTACGGCCGGCGGAGGCAACGTATCGGTGGGCAATGCCAAGCTGGTCATGAGCTCCGGCGATCCGCCAACGGCGCGGAAGCGCGCTTCGGCCTCTGCGGCTTCGGCGATGAGCTTCGACTGTTCGGCCTGCGCCTCATCACGGGCCAGCAACGCCAGGTCGCGCTCCAGCCCCGAGATGTCGTCTGCCGCGAACTGCTTCCCGGCAAGATCGGCGAAGCGTGCGACCAGCGTCAGCCGTCGTTCGCCAGTGTGTACACGCTGCTGGGCCGTCTGTAATTCCGCCCAGCTGGCGAACCACTGCTTAGCGAAAGAGCGTCGGCGCAGCCTTGCCTCGGCGGTGGCATGGTCAACACGTGCCGCCGCGGCATCACGCCGCACGCGGCGCTTTCCGCTCAGATCGAGGGTAAGGTTGAGGCCGACAGTCGCGTAGCGATCCGGGCCCTCATCATCTGCCGACAGCTCGACTTCGGGGTTGTACAGCGGCTGCCCGGCTGCATCCAGCCGGGCACGGGCTGCTGCGAGTTGCGCTTCGATGACACGGTAACTGGGATGCTGCTGCCACGCGATCCGCAGCGCATCGCGGATTGCTGGGGGCGCCACATTGGACGCGATAGGCGGAGCGGCGATGGCCGCCCCCGATACGACTATCGTCGACACGACGGCGATAGCCAGCCGCGCGACGAGATGTCGTCGCGGCGAACGTATGTGCTGCATTGGGCTGATCCTTAGAGACGACGGCACCCCGCAACGCAGGACGTTGCAGGAGACATTTCACGTCACCTCAGACGATCGGTGGCCTCAGTTCCCGACTTAAAGCCGTGCCAGGCGGCAAGATGGAATGGCGCGAGGCGGGTTGCGGTGAATACACAGCCACAACGAAATCCGAATACGACAGCAGCGCTGTTGCGTGGACGCAGTCGCAATGATTGCTGGTGTTTGAGCCAGCTAACGACGTTGCCGTGAGGTCATCGCTGACGTCGGCCATTTGCATCGTGCTAGTACCCGTCCCCGCGGCCGTGAAATCGTGTTCCACGCAGGCAGCTGCGGTTCCCAGCGTCAATGCGAACACGATCAGCACGAAGGCCGACAACCGCGCGGAAGTACGCAGGCGTGAAAGCAGTGTATGGACGGCCGGATTCATAGCTGCAGGATGATACCAAACCGCCCCGATGTTATGAAATTCCACCTGCGCTTCGGCACGGTGTTTTTCTCGCACGCAATTAACCGTTGAAGCGACAAAAGGAGAACCAGCAGGCACGCCCGCCAGTGCCAAAACTCGTAATATTGTCCGCAGGTGATTGCTCGATAAGCTTCTTATATGAAACATGATCACGATCACGACAAGCACAAACACAGCTCTGCTCAAGGGGACAGCCACGGTCACAGCCACGGTTCCGGCCATGCTCACAGCCACGCCCCCGCAAGTTTCGGCCGCGCCTTCGCCATTGGCATCACACTCAATCTCGGTTTTGTCCTGGTCGAGGCGATTTATGGGGCGATCGCCCACTCGCTCGCCCTCCTGGCGGACGCAGGACACAATCTGAGCGATGTGTTGGGCCTGGTGCTGGCGTGGGGGGCCACGGTGTTGGTACGCCGGCTACCGACCAAGCGTCGCACTTACGGCTTGCGCCGCACGTCGATCCTCGCATCGTTGTTTAACGCCCTGCTCCTATTGATCGCAATTTGTGCCATCGCATGGGAGGCGATCAGCCGGCTTCAGCATCCCGAACCGGTCGCCAGCGGCGTGGTCATGGGAGTGGCGGCGGTTGGCATCCTGATCAACGGGATCACGGCGTGGTTGTTCATGTCGGGCAGCAAGGGTGATCTCAACATTCGTGGCGCCTTCCTGCACATGGCTGCCGATGCCGCGGTCTCGCTGGGCGTGGTCCTCGCGGCGCTGGCGATGCGATACACAGGCTGGTTGTGGCTCGATCCGGCAGTCAGCCTGGCGATCGTTGTGGTAATCGCCGTAGGCACGTGGGGTTTGCTGCGCGATTCGGTTGACTTGGCACTTGATGCGGTCCCCCGAGGTATCGATCCGGCCGAAGTGGAAGCTTATCTAGGCGCGTTGCCGGAGGTGACAGCCGTCCATGACCTGCACATCTGGGGCATGAGCACCACCGAAGCCGCGTTGACCGTGCACTTGGTCACGCCCGATGCCAGTACCAATGACGCGTTGCTCGCACGCATCAATGCAGACTTGCATCGCAAGTATGGGATTGATCACACGACCGTCCAGTTCGAGCGGGGTGACGCCGCGCATCCTTGCGGCCAAGCCCCGTCACACGCCGTCTGACCGTACAAACAGTTAGGCTCATGACCAATTGCTGCGAGGCAAAAAGCTGCGAAGTGTCTGCCCTACGACAGACACACAGCCGGGTGTTATGGATCGTGCTCGCCCTCAATGCCTTCATGTTCATCGTTGAAGGCTTGGCCGGAATCCTCGCGCATTCGACCTCGTTGAAAGCCGACGCGCTGGACATGCTGGGCGATGCGCTCGTCTACGGCTTTAGCCTTTTCGTTCTGGCGAAATCGGTGCGCTGGCAGGCCGGGGCGGCCATGGCCAAGGGAGCATTCATGCTGCTATTTGGCCTGGCCGTATTGGGGGAGGCCATTTACAAGGTCGCCCATCCGGTGATGCCAAGCGTTGGCGTCATGGGAGCGATCGGAACCGCGGCACTTGTCGCCAACCTTGTCTGTTTTTCGCTGCTCTATCGCCATCGCGGCGACAATATCAACATGAGCTCGACCTGGCTCTGCTCTCGCAACGATCTGATCGCCAACGCAGGAGTCCTCGTCGCCGCCGCAGGCAGCTACTTCTTTACTTCAAGGTGGCCGGACATCATCGTCGGTGCCGTCATCGCAACCCTATTTTTGAAATCGGCTTTGGCCGTCCTGCAACAATCGATATTGGAGATGCGGCACCCTGCAGGTCGAGTGCTTGGTCGCTGAAAAAGCGCTGTGAGGCTGAGGTCCGCCATTGCTACTCGTGGCAGCTGGCGCACAGTCCATGCACTTCAAGTGTTTGCGCTTGCGGGCTGGCCGTGATTGTAGAGGCCGATACCCAGGCATTTGGCCGATAGACATGGCAGCGATTCGCAACTCCCTTCATAGAAGCCGCCTGTCACAACGGCATTTCATACTCCAGCTGGAAGCGAAGCGTCGTGTCCGCGGCGTCGCCGTTGACGCCTAGCAGAATTGCACCGTCGTATTTGAGCTTGTGACCGGAGGGCAGCCGGGCAGCCCCGAACAATGCCGGGCCAAACTTGAAGGCATGCTCCTCGCCGAGATGACCTACCGGTCCAAGGTCACCGAATCCTTGCAGGCCTAACTCGGCATACGGATTACCGCGATGCTTCCATTGCATGCCGTAGCCAAGCTTGGTCTGCGCACCATCGACCAGTTCTCGCTCGAACTCAAAGTTGAGATTGAATTGCTCACGTCCTACTTGCTTCTGCAGCAGCGGTCCGAATTCGATCTCATTGAACCCCTCGGCACGGTTATGCACGAACTCTGCGATCACGCCGACGTCCATCCAGTGCTCGCCCGGCTCGGTCAGCAGAACGATGTTCTCGGTCTTCAATTCGTCGATCTGGCCACCGGCACCGGGTGCTTTGGAATAGAACACGGCGAGCTCGGTGAACCAACGTGGCGTAACGCCGTAACCGATATCGAATACGTACTGGTGGCCATCGCCTTGATCGGTACCGTCAAAATTCTCCCAACCTCCACGCAACTCCAACTCGAGTTCTCGGTATTCGACTTGCGGGAGATAGACCTTGGACGCTGGGTCTGCGTGGGCCGGCATTGACAGCCCCAAGCCGGAGGCTGCCAGTACTAGTGCGATCAGCGGATTGCGGAGATGCGTGTTGCCGACGAAGTGGAGCCCCATATTTTCATTCCGATCAAGATTAGGAAGCTGGTGATCGCGTAGAACAGCAGTTGCAGCCCAGCCGGACGGGCGTCATAGCCGATCAGCGTGCGCAGCGCTTGTCCAAGCAGTGATTCGTTCGGGAGAAGCCAAGAGGTGTCCCATACCCGCTCGCCGAGCGTCGGAAGCCAGTCGGCCTGGATCAGGTAGTGGGCTGCTTGCGATGCCAGGCCTGAGGCCAGCAGCAGCACCATCCAGTTGGTCGCGGTGAAGAAATGGCGGATCGGAATTCCCAGAAGGCCGTAGTACAACGCGACACCCACGGCAGCGCCCGCTAGTAGGCCGATCACGCCGCCGACCATCATCGCTGCAATGCTTGAACCGTTGGCACCCAGGCTGAACAGGAACAGCACTACTTCCGAGCCCTCGCGCAGTACCGCCAGTCCAACCACGAACATCAAAACCTTGATTGGGCGCGCTCCGTCGACAACTGCGGCGCCTACCGTCCTCATCTGTTGCGCAAGCTCACGACCATGGCGCGCCATCCAGATCGCGTGCCAGGCCAGCATCATCACTGCTGCTGTCAACACGCCGGCATTTAATAGCTCCTGGCCCATGCCTTCTGCAGCATTAGCGACGCTTTCGGCACCCAAAGCCAGCAGCACCGCGCCGGCGACGCCCAGTGCGACCCCGGCCGAAACCCAGCGCGCTCGCCCAGCCAGCCCACGGGTGGCCGCACAGACAATGCTGATGATCAGCGCTGCTTCCAGCACTTCACGAAAAACGAGAATGGCGGTGGCCAGCATCGACGGCTCCAAATCAGGGGCGGCGGATCATTCGACGATCAACGTGCCCTTGGCGGTATCCATGTGGAAATCGCCGAAGTACGGATACCTGCCCCGAGCCAGGGGGCCTACGAACACCACGATGCTGCTGTTGCCGGCGACGACTTTTTCGCGATTGAGCTCATAGCTCTCGAACTCCTCCGCCGAGGCGTCCTGATTGACCACAGTGAGCTTGATCTTCCGATTGGGCGGAACTTTCATTTCCGCAGGGACGAAACGATGGTCCTTGATGACTAGCGTGGCCTCGTGGATCTCCGCCGCAGAGGCGCCAAAAAACGCGAGCGCAATACAGGCAGTAAGCAATCTGATCATGGGCCGCTCCACTTGAGGGGTATAATGTTAATGGTTCTCATTCGCTGCCGCAAGAGTCGCCGAAATGTGAAAGCAACCGGTCGTCGCGGGAGTACCTCACCTGCTTTTGCGCCGCCGTAGCAGCTACTTCCTTATGTCAGGGCCGGACATCATCGTCGGCGCAGTCATCGCAACCGTGTTTTGGAAATCGGCCTGGGCCGTCCTGCAACAATCGATGTTGAGGCGCTTGTCGGCGCGAAAGCGATCCAGCAGCTCGTAGGCGCCTAACGGTTTTTCGGCCTGAGCAATCAGCTTGGGTACCTGAGCGCGGATTGGAGTAAGCCGAGGCCGCGCTGCTGACAGGCGACTTTCACCGCATTGATGTAGGCGGTGGGGTCCTGAACGTGGTGCAGAGGCGCGATGCAAGCTTCGTGATGCATATAGAGATGATGGCGCTTAATCGCCTCCGCTCAAGGTTTCATGATCAGCTTATTTTTCACCTGATTTCGCGAGTAGCGATTTCATCAGCGCAATTTCGGCCTGTTGGGAAGATTGGATATCCCTGCAGAGTTGCTGGATCCGTGGATCGTGGACACGTGTTTTTTCACACATCAGGATCGCGCCGGCGTGGTGCGGGATCATGGATCTGAGGAATTGTCGATCAGAAATACCCGCCTGCTGACGGATGAGAATCCAAAACAGGAACAGCGCCACAGCGCTGGCTGCCATGATCAAACCGTTAACTTTCTTGTTTGGGTACATGTTCCACATCAGCGCCAGTTCGATGATCACCATGGGTGCCACCATCAAACCGGCCATGTAGAACTGGTTGAGATTGATAACCACGTTGTCAAACGTGTTCACCATGGCGTACATCAAGCCGAACATTGCGAAGAATGACAGCACCACCATCGCCAGCAGGCGTCCGTAGTGTCCGCCCTTCATCGCATGAGCGCCCTGCATCTTCTGTTCCATGATCCCCTCCAATGGCATCGCAGCATTCAGCCGCGATGCGTGTTGAGCAAACGTGTCGAGCGAGAGATGACGTTCCGAGGTGTTGTAGCTTTTCGATGTGCTTACATTCCATGCATGGAGGCGTATTCGGCCGGAGTCAGGCTGCCGTCCTTGTTGGCGTCTAGCATGCCGAAATGAGCCACCATCGAATCCTTCGCCATCTCGGTCTTGGACAGCTTGCCGTCCTTGTTGGCATCGAGCTTCGTGAAAGCATCATCAGTCAGGTCATGGGGCATCGCACCATGCGACATATCCATCTTGCTGTGGTCCATCATCGCTGCAGGTGGGTCCGCTGTTTTCGCCTGATTGACCGCGAGCGCGGCACCCGCCGTGTGCATCAGCGAGAGGGCTAGAAGGAAGGAAACGTTCTTCATGGAATTAACTCCGTTGGGGGATGAGCCTAGTGACTGGACGCAGCATTCGCCGGCTCAGGGCGACGGACGTTGGAATGAGATTTGGAAAGCGGGGCCTTGCCTAGGCGCAGTGCGTTCGTGACCACCGACACCGAACTCAGGCTCATCGCCAATGCGGCGATCATGGGGCTGAGCAGCAACCCAAACGCCGGATACAACACGCCGGCCGCGATCGGGACGCCGATGGCGTTGTAAAGGAAAGCGAAGCCCAGGTTCTGCTTCATGTTGGCGACCGCGCCTTCGGAGATGGC
>Ga0209023_10003147_pt1 | contig 19909 bp, 20 predicted proteins | sample LakOneMetagenome_FD_187468 | JGI IMG/M metagenome (GOLD analysis project Ga0209023, IMG submission 187468) | Freshwater and sediment microbial communities from Lake Erie, Canada (SPAdes) (version 2) | ecosystem: Environmental > Aquatic > Freshwater > Lentic | place: Lake Erie, Canada...
GCGGCTGCAGCGGGCGACCTCGTCGCTCGGACAGTGCGTGGCCGAGCTGGATGCGGCGCGGGTGACGTTCAGCCCGACGCCGGACCGGGTCAACTCGGAGACCTGCGGCCTGACCGACGCGGGGGTGCTCGGGCCCGACTACGGGACGATCGCACGCATGCAGCCGTCGGACGTGACCATGACCTGTGCGCTCGCGGCGGCGGTCAGCGTCTGGCGGCGACAGTCGGTGGAGCCGGCGGCGCGCGAACTGCTGGGGTCGGACGTGGTCCAGATCGATCACATGGGCGTCTACGCCTGTCGCCCGGTCAACAGCCAGGCGGGCAACCGGCCGAGCGCCCATTCGCGAGCCGCAGCGCTGGACTTCGCCGGGGTGCGGCTGCGCGACGGGACGCGGATCACGATCACCCACGACTGGAACGACCCGGGGCCCAAGGGCCGGTTCCTGCGCCGGATCCGCGACGACGCCTGCAAGGTGTTCGGGACCACGCTGAGCCCCGACTACAACGCCCTGCACCACGACCACCTCCACCTCGAGGCCGAAAGCGGAAGGCTGTGTCGGTAGGTTTCAGCCCGGCGCCGGATCGTGGCGCGCCGCGTCCGGATCGATGCGGATGTTGGCGACGTGGCGCAGCAACAAGCCCTCGTCCTGACCCGAGAAGACCAGCGTCATGCGGTTCGTTTCCGCCACGACTCTTTGCCCAGACGGCGTGGTGTAGTCGCCCAGCACCCAGCGGGCGACGCAGACCCGGATCGTCGGCGCGATCCCGGTGATGCTGTCCACGCCGAGCAGGGTCAGGGGAACATCGCGAAACATGAGGGCGAAGAAGACGTCATGCGCATGGATCACGGCGGGCAGGCCCTTCCAGTGCATCCCCACGACATTGACCCAGTGCAGATCGGGGGCGGCGCGGGCGTACATGGCGGGAACGTCGTTGGCGTTCCACGCCGCTGCGTGTTGAGCCAGCCAGTTGTGAATGTCGGCGTGAGCGTCCGTTTCGGTCTGGGCGAGGGCGGGCATGGCGGCTCCTGCGACAGGAAGGGAAAGAAGGCTGAGCACGGCGTTGCGGCGGTGCATTGGGACATCTCCGTCGGGACAGGCCCGCACTCATCCACAACAGCGCCCGGCCCGGCTAGGACGGATCGGTCATGCCCGGATGATCGGAAGCGGCGAGGCGAAGCCGCCGGGCGCCGTTCCGGCAAAGGCGTGGAAGTCACGCTGGAGATGGGACTGATCGAAATACCCGTAGTCCTGGGCCAGGGCGGCCCACTGGCGGGACGGGCTCCGGTCCCGCTCCGCCATCATCGCGTCGAACCGGACGATGCGGGCGTAGAGTTTCGGCGAGACCCCGACCTGGGCCGTGAAGCGTCGATGGAACTGGCGTTCGCCCAGACCGGCGCGCTCGGCCAGGGCGTGGATGCGCACCTGCCCGCGCATGCGGCGCAGGATGTCGGCGGCCTGATCCACGCCGTCGCGAGGACGGGCGGTCTGCATCTGATCCGACAACCAGGCTTCGGCGGCCGAGACACGCCCTTCGAAGCCCGACGCGGCCTGAACCATGGCGCGCAAGGTCGCCAGACGCGCTCCGCCGACCTGATCGGCCGCGTGGGCGGCGTCCGACATCTCCTCCATGGGCAGGTCGAGAAGTCGGTTCAGGCCCCCGGCCTGAAACTGGATGTTGAAGGCGCAGATTTCGCCGCGCATCAGCAGGTCGGTGTGGCGGTGCGTCTGGGGGCCCACGATCACGGCCTCAGGCGCCGCGGCGAAACCCGTTCCGATGTCGGCCCAGTAGGGCGTGGCCGCATAGATTTCGATGAAGGCGTTGGGACGGGCGGTCAGGGGGGTCACCACCCCCTGGCCGGACAGGACGCCAGTCCGTTCCTGATAGCCCCGCACGAGACTGCGCAGGTGCGGGGCGGCGGGCCGGCGGCGACAGGCGAGCATGGCGCCACTCTATCGGAAGATCGCCGATCGGTGAACCTTTCTGCCCGCCGGTCGGCCTACCGGCGCGTCGAGACCCGCGCGCGGACCTCGAGCTCGCCGAGGCGGCGGGTCAGATAGTCGGCGTCGTCACGGCTGGCCGAGGTGCGGGCATAGGCGGCCTCCAGACGCGTCAGGTCGCCGTGTTCGACGCGAATGTCGGCGGCCTCGGTGCGGCTGATGGCGCCCGAACGCTCGCCGGCCGTGACGGCGCCGTCGATGTTGGCCAGGCGGGTGCGATTGTCGAGCACGGGCTGATAGCCGCCGCCCGTTGAAGGACCGTCGCCGAGACGGGCGTCCAGCGCATCCAGACGGGCATCCAGATCGGACTGCTCGCGGGCGTCAAGGCCGTTGCGGGCGTAGGAGGCTTCGGTCTGGATCAGGGCCTGATAGTCGGTGCGCAGGCTGGTGGCCTGGGTGCGGCTGATGCGGCGGGCGCTGACGGCGGCGTTGATCCGGGCCTCGAAATCGGCGCGGCCGTCGGCGACCGACGGACCGTTGGACGAGCCATAGCCGCCGCCGTTGTTGTTGGGATAACCATTGCCGGTGTTTTCGACGACGTTCACCCTTTGGGTCAGGGCCTGATACTGGGCGTTCAGATCGGCGCGTTCCTGGGTGGTGAAGCGGCCGTCGGCGCCGTAACGGGCTTCCAGTTGAGCGAGGGCGGCGTAGTCGGCGCGCAGGCGGTCGGCGCCGCTGCCGGACCGGGTTCCGGCGCGGACGTCGGCGGTCAGCTGGGCGTCGAACTGGGAGCGGCCGGTTTCCAGCGGGCGGCGGTTGGCGAGCCACTGCGGATCGAGGTTGGAGTTGATCCCGAACAGGGCGCCGACGACGCTGCCGAGGCCCGACTGCTGCGTGGACTGGCTCTGGCCGTAGGGCGTGGCCTGTCCGTAAGGCGTCTGGGCATGGGCGTTGGTCGTGATCGCCATGGCGGCTGCAGCGATGGCGACGAGGGCCGGGGCGAGCAGGTCGCGGGGAGTGGTTTGGGTCTTGATCGAGCGCATGGCGATATCTCCGGCTGAACCAGCCCCCTGGTCCTTGAGCCGACAGAACGACGATGGGCCGGATCGGTTGCTCTCCTTTTCAAGCTTCCGCTCCTCTTGAGCTGTTCCTCGGCGGAGGCGCGGGCCGGCGATGTCCGCGACGGATGGCGAACGGCGGGCGCCCCGCGGTTCGTCGTGGGCCGCTGCAGGCCTAAAGGGTGTTGAGCGGCAGTCTGAGCCAGCGCCTCCCATCGGCCTCGGGAGGCGGCAAGCGTCCCGCCCGGATGTTCACCTGCAACGACGGCAGGATCAGTGCGGGGGCGCCCAGAGTCGCGTCTCTTGCGTCGCGCATCGACACGAAGGCGTCTTCGGACACGCGGCCGCCGACGTGGATATTTCGCGCCCTTTGCTCCGCGACGGTCGTCTCGAACCGATAGAGCGTGCGGCCCTCCGGCAAATAGTCATGACCGACGAACACCCGCGTATCGTCCGGAAGAGCCAGCAGGCGTTGGATCGAACGATAGAGTGTTCGCGCATCGCCGCCGGGGAAGTCCGTCCGGGCCGTGCCGTAGTCCGGCATGAACAGGGTGTCGCCCGAGAAGGCTGCGTCGCCGATACGATAGGTCACGCAAGCCGGCGTGTGGCCCGGTGTGTGGATCACCTCCACCGACAGGGTCCCGAGCGCGAAGGTGTCGCCGTCGGCATACAGATGATCGAAGGCCGCCCCGTCCGTCGTCACATCGACCGCCTCGAACAGGGGTGCGAAGGCGGCCTGCACCCGGGTGATCTGCGCGCCGATGCCGACGCCTACGCCCCTCGACGTCCGCACGACATCGGCGGCGCTCAGATGATCGGCGTGGGCGTGGGTCTCCAGCACGAGCGCCAGGGTCAGTCCTGCCTCCCTGACCGCCGCCAGCACCGCATCGATCGAGGTGGTGGAGGTCCGCGCGGACGCCGGGTCGTAGTCCAGCACCGGGTCGATGATTGCGGCCATGCCGCTGGCGGGATCGCTGACCAGATAGGTGACGGTGTGGGTCGCGGGATCGAAGAACCCCCGGACGTCGGGACGTTGGGTCATGGAAGAGCTCCTTTCACCGGTTGATATATTAGTTCTTGCTTATTTAGCAAGTGCGAATATATTGCGGTCATGATCGATCTCGAAACCATCGGACTGGACCGCTTCGAAGCCAGTGCAGGCGAGGCCGCAGGGCTCATGCGCGCCCTGTCCAATGAAAAGCGGCTGATGATCCTGTGCCAGCTCGGCGACCGCGAACTGTCTGTCGGCCAGATGCTGGCCCTGGTCGGGCTGTCGCAGTCCGCCCTGTCTCAGCACCTCGCGAAGCTGCGCGAGGAGGCCCTGGTCGCCACCCGGCGAGACGGGACCACCATCTTTTACCGCATCGCCAATCCGGCCGTCCTGAAGGTCATCGCCGTGCTGGCCGAAATCTATTGCCCCCCTGTCCCGTCCCGAAAGGCATGATCCGATGACGACCCTGACCCCATTGAAGCCCGCCGACGTCGCCCAGCGGCTGAAGGCGCAGAGCGCCGTCCTGATTGATATCCGGGAACCGGATGAGTTCGCGCGTGAACATGTGGCGGGTGCGCTGCACGCGCCCCTGTCCGCCTTCGACCAGGTCCCGTTGCAGATGCCGGACGGGCGCGACGTGATCTACACCTGTCGGACCGGAAACCGGACGGGCGTCAACTGCGCCCGCCTCGCCGCGCGCGTTCCGGGTGAAGCCTATGTCCTGGAAGGCGGCCTCGACGCCTGGAAGGCCGAAGGACTGGCCATCAGGGCGGACAGGTCGCAGCCGATAGAGTTGATGCGCCAGGTTCAGATGGCGGCGGGCGGGCTCATTCTTCTGGGCGCAGCCCTGGGCCTGCTCGTTCATCCGGCGTTCTGGGGCGTGTCGGCTCTTGTCGGCGCCGGCCTGTTCGTGGCCGGGGCTACGGGGTTCTGCGGCATGGCGCGCGTTCTGGCCGTCATGCCCTGGAACAAGACCACGGCGCAGGGTGTCTAGGTCATGACGACGGACCTTGTTCCTCTTCTTCTGGCCGGGCTGAGCGGAGGCGTCGTCGCCCTGCTGCTGACGCTTTTCGGCGGCGGAGGATCGGTCCTCGCCGTGCCCCTGCTGCTCTACGTCGTCGGCGTCAGGGATCCGCATGTCGCCATCGGAGTCTCGGCGGCGGGCGTGGCGCTCAACGCCCTGACGGCGCTCGCGGGACAGGCCCGGGCGGGACGGGTGCGTTGGCCCTGCGCCATCCTGTTCGCCTTGACCGGAGCCACGGGGGCCTGGTTCGGCTCGTCCCTCGCCAAGATGATCGACGGGCATCGCCTCCTGCTGATCTTCGCCGTCGCCATGGCCGCCGTCGGTCTGGCGATGCTGAGGCCCAGGACCCAGGTCGCCCGGGTCGAGCCGACACTCAACTGGGCGATGTCCCCCCGGGTCGGCCTTGCGGGCGTGGGGGTCGGGTCTGCGGCGGGGTTCTTCGGGATCGGAGGCGGATTCCTGATCGTGCCGGGTTTGATGGCGTCGACGGGCATGACCCTCGCCACGGCCCAGGCGACGTCTCTTCTCAGCGTCGCGGCCTTCGGGGCGGCGACGGCCGGAAACTACGCCCTGTCGGGATGGATCGATCCAGCCCTGGTGGCGGCCATGACGCTGGGCGGGCTCGGCGGCACGATGGCGGGGCTTCCCCTGGCGCAGCGGCTGGGCGCCAACGCCGCGCTGGGACGAAGGCTTTTCGCCGGGCTGATTCTGGTCGTCGCGGCCTACGTCGGATTGCGGGCCGCAGTCGGGGCTTAGCGCACAACAGCCGACGACCATCGTTGCCCCGGTCGCAGGAGGCCTTGCCGGTCAGTCTCGCCTGTACCCGGTGCGGGCGGGGCAAGCCCCGGTGGATGCCGCGACGCCCGTCCGGGAATCGTCAGCAGCCTGCGTTCGGGTCCGAAAATCGCGAGACGACAGTCCGGCGCCGGAGCTAGGCTGCGGCGGAGACGAGGAGACCCGCCATGACTTCATTCCGCAATCTGCATGCCTCAGGCCTGTTGATCCTGCCCAACGCCTGGGATGCGGCCAGCGCCGTGGTGGCGCGCGCGGCGGGGGCGAGGGCGGTGGCCACCACCAGCGCGGGGATCGCCTGGGCCCTGGGCTGGCCGGACGGGGCGCAAGGGCAGGCGGCGCCGCCCGAGGGCGATCTGCTGGCGGCGCTGGAACGGATCGTCCGGGTGGCCGGCGTGCCGGTCAGCGCCGATTGCGAGGCGGGCTTTTCCGATGCTCCGGCCCAGGCGGCGGGCTTCATCCGCCGGGTGGTCGAGACGGGCGCGGTCGGCATCAATATCGAGGACGCCGGCGATCCGGCCGAGAGGCTGGCGGAGAAGATCGCCGCCATCCGCGCGGCGGTCGGACCCGACCTGTTCATCAACGCCCGCTGCGACCTGTGGCTGAGGGGGATCGGCCCGCTTGAGGGGCGTCTGGAGGAGGCGGCGCGGCGCACGGCCCTGTATCGCGAGGCGGGCGCCGACGGGCTGTTCATGCCGGGCGTGACGGATGAGGCGACCATCGGGGCACTGGTCGCGTTCGGCCTGCCGCTGAACCTGCTGGCGCGGGCCGCCCTGCCGGGCGCGGCGGCTCTGGAGGCCATGGGGGTGCGGCGGTTGAGCGCCGGGTCGAATATGGCGGCCGCCGCCTACGGGACCGCCGATCGGCTGACGCGGGCCTTCCTCGCCGACGGTCTGTCCGCGCCGCAGGTCGAGGCGGCGATGGACTATGGGGCCCTCAACGCCCTGATGAGCCGCTGATGGGTCAGACCTTCTATCGCGCCGTGATCGACAGCCCGATCCAGCCCCTGGCGGTCGCCTTCGACGCGGCGGGGGCGCTGAGGGCGTTGAGCTTTTACGGTGAAAAGGGCGACGGCCTGCGCGCGACGATGGCGCGGGAATATCCGGGCGCCCCCCTGATCGAGGCGCCGGTCCCGGAGGCGATGGCCGCGGCGTTCGAGGCCTATTTCGCGGGCGACCGATCGGCGCTGGACCGGATCGTCTGGTCGCTGGAGGGCGCGGCCGGGGAGGGCGGTTTTCAGGCGCGTGTCTGGAAGGCCCTGACCGAAATCCCGGCGGGCCAGACCATCAGCTATGGGGAGATGGCGAAGCGGGCGGGCGGTTCAGGCCCCGAGGCCGCGCGCGCTGCGGGCGTGGCCCTGAACCGCAACCCGATCGCGCTCGTGCTCGCCTGTCACCGGGTGGTCGGGGCCGACGGCGCCATGACCGGCTTCGGCGGCGGGCTGGAGCGCAAGACCTGGCTGCTGCGCCACGAGGGGGCGTTGCTGATCTAGGCCGGATGCGAACCCTCCCGCAACGGAGACCGGGCGAGCACGTCGCCGCAGCCTACCAGTTCGGGGTGGCGTGGGCCGGGCCGCGGAAGACGGCGTTGGCGAAGATGACCTTCATCCCGTCCAGATAGCCGCGCGTGGTCGGGTCCTGGGCGAAGCCGATGATCCAGCCCCGGCCCGAGGGGGCGGCCATGATCGCCGGCTTGAAGGCCAGCTGGGCGCGGTTCTGGGCCCAGAGCTGGCCGGACATCAGCAGGTCGTCGGCGGAGGCGAAGCGGGCGACGTTGGTCCCCTCTCCGACCTTCAGCGGGGTGTAGATGTCGCTGCCGCCCACCAGCACGTTCAGCGAGGGGGCGACCCCGGCCGAGAGCCAGTGCTCGGGATCGACATCGGCGCGGGCCAGGACGCCGGCGACCGAGGCCGGGCCGTGCTCGCTGTCGCCGATCTGTTTGTCGTAGTCGGACAGGCTGGCGATGATCCGGCCCTCGACGCGGGCCTTGTCGGAGGCGTCCTTCGCCTCTCCGGCTTCCGCGGCGTTCTCGCGGCGTGAGGCCAGCATGTCGGAGGCGGGGTCGGTCAGGAAGCGGGTCGCCGAGCCGAGGCCGATCAGGGTGCCGCCGTTGTCGACCCATGCCTTCAGATGCTTCGCCCCGGCGTCGCCGAGCGTGGCCTTGTAGCCGCCGCCCTGGGGCAGGACGACCACCTGAAAGGCCGAGAGATCGGCGGAGGCGAGGTTGCTGGTGCGGATGACGGTGACCGGATAGCCGAACTCGCGCTCCAGCACGTAGCGGGTCGCGCCGGCGGCGGTCGGATCGGTCGGGTCGTCCCAGGCCAGGGCGATGCGCGGGGCGCGCAGGGCGACGGCGTCGGCGGACCCGAAGCTCGGCCCGTCCGCGACCCAGCTGTCGGCGACGCCCGAGATCTCGGCGCCGGTCGAGGCGGCCCAGCCGCGCAGCTTCGCGGTCAGGTCGGCCGGATTGCCGGCGCGCGCGATGACGAGCGTGCCCGAGGGCCAGCGGCGGCCCGCCTGGGTGAAGGGCTTGTCCATGGTGCGCAGGGCGATGTGCTCGCGCAGGGCGGCGGCCATCAGCTGCGTCGCGCCGAAGCCTGGGGCGACGAGGAAGCCGTAAGGCGCGTCGGCGTCGGCGACGCCGCGTGGCATGACCTTGTCGGTCGTGGCGGCGGTGACGCCGACGGTCGGGGCCGAGGCGCAGCGGTCCGACGGCACGTTGAACATCAGCGGCAGGGACCAGGCGGTGACGTCGTAGATCTCGTCGCCGAGACCGCGCGCGCGACGGCGCTCCTGTTCGGCCAGGAAGGCGGCGGGAACGGCGACGTCCTTCGCCAGCAGGACCTCGGCCATGCGGCGCTGGGGCTGGTTCAGGTTCACGACATAAGACCCGGCCGGGTAGCTCTTGCCGCAGGCGGAGAAGCCCGCATCGGCGCGGCCGACCTCGACGCCCGAGGCCACCAGCAGACCCGCCAGCCGGTCGGCCTCGCCCGGATCCCAGATGGAGCGCGACAGGACATAGGCGCCGCGTCCGGCCATGCCGTCGGCGCCGTAGGCGTAGAAGTTGTTGAGCAGCCGGTCGTGGTTGGCCGAGGCCGCCTCGATGGTCGAGAGCGAGGCGACGAAGTGGTTCCGGACCGTGTCGCGGTAGGTCAGGATCTCGCCCGACGACCGGCGCGCCGCCAGACCCCGGGCCGAGCCCTGTTCGTAGGTCATGGAGATGGCGCCGAGGTAGCCCGGCCAGCCGTCGCCATAGCCCGGATAGAAGGCGTCGAAGACCTGACGGTTGAAGTACGGAATGCCGTTCTGGTCGAAGCGGCGGGCGGTGTTGCGGCCGATGATTTCGCGGCTCTCCAGCGTCGCCGGGAAGATCCACGGGTTCAGCGGCTGGGCCTCGGGCGGGAAGAAGAAGGTCTCGTCGGTGCCCATCTCGTGGGCGTCGACCAGGACCTGGGGACGCCAGTCGCGCACGGCGGCGGCCTGACCGCGCGTCTCGGGCTGGGTCTGGATGAACCAGTCGCGGTTCAGGTCGAAGAGGTCGTGGTTGTAGCGGCCGCCGGGCCAGAGCTGGTCCCGCTCGGCCGAGAGCGGGTCGGGATTGGGCTCGGTGCCGAAGCCCGAGGCGTTGGAGTTGAGGAAGCGCTCGCGGCCGTCCGGGTTCTGGGTCGGGACGAACACGACCACGGTGTTGGCCATCCACGACTGGACGGCCGGATCGCGCGAGGCCAGCAGGTGGCGGGCGGCCGCCATGGCGGCGTCGGCGGGACTGATCTCGTCGCCATGCACCGAATACATCAGCCAGACGATGACCGGCTGGTCGGCGATCAGGGCGCGGGCCTGTCCGGGTGAGGTCTGGCGCGGGTCGGCGAGGGCGCGGGAGTTGGCCTTGATCTGGTCCAGACGGGCGATGTTGGCGGCCGAGCCGACGGCGGCCCAGAACACCGGGCGGCCCTCGTGGGTGGTGGCGTAGTCGCCCATGGCGACGCGGGTCGGGGCGGCGGCGCGCAGGGCCTCGAAATAGCGGCGCACGTCGGCGGCGCGGCTGATCCGCTGACCGCTGTCATAGCCGAGGACGCCGGCGACCGAGGGGACCGACGCATCGTAATCCGCCCCGGGGATCAGGGGAACGGATGCCGGGCCCGGTGTCGGGCCCGATGTCGGGGAGGGCGCGGTCCGGGCCGTTTGCGACAGGGCCGGGACAGCGCCGCCCATGACAATGGAGCCGGCGGCGAACACGGCAAGGCAAGGTTGGGCGAGACGGCGCAGGATGGACGGCATGTGTGATGGGATCCCCGAAAGCGCGCTCACCCTAGCCATGGCGCAAGGAAAGGGAAGCGGGCCTCTTGACGGCGTGTAACCCATAGGTGATATCTGTAACCTGAAGGTGACATCATTCAGGGGGGATCGATGATGGCGGACAACGAAGGCAACGCGAGCACCGGGCGGCCTGAGCGAAGCGGCAGGACGAAATTCGTACTGCTGCTCGTCCTCGTCGGACTGGGTGCGGCCATGGCCGGCGGCGGTTTCGCCTGGGGTGACGGCAAGACCGGCGACGGGGCGACCCTGGCTGGCGTGATCGCCGGAATGGGGGCGGCCTTCGTGGCCGGCGGGGGGATCGGCGCCTGGCTGTACCGGCCCAACGGTCCGCGCTGGACCTGCGATCCAACCGAGGCCGGACGGCGCGACAGACTGCAGGCGCAGCGCGCGCGACAGCTGTCGATCATCCCCAGCCTGTCGCTGCTCTTCATGGCCCAGGCCCTCGGCGCCATGCACGATATCCTGGCGGGGAAAGGGGGCTTTGGCGACTATCTGCAGCTGGGTCTGCCGGTGCTCTACGCCTGGCTGACGGCCGTGATCGTCATGGGCTGGGACGGCGGGTCGCGAAAGAACAAACGCTTCCTCGAGGACGAGCTGACCCAGTCGTTGAGAGCACGGTCGATGATCCTGGCCTTCTTCGTCCTGATGGGTGGGACGACCCTGTCGTTGGGACTCGGCCTGTGGCGGCCCGAGGTCGGGATGGTGAGCCTGCCGTTCGTGCTGGCGGCCGGCGGCGCCGCGGCGGGTCTGCGTTTCGCCTGGCTGTTCCGCGAGGCGGGCCGTGACGATGGGTGATCCGCGTCTGGGCTCGCGACTGAAGGCCGTGCGGACCGAGGCGGGTTTGACCCAGGCTGAACTGGCCGACCGCGCCGGGGTGTCGCGGAAAACGATCAACACGGTCGAGAACGGCGTCTTCATCCCCTCGACCCTGTTGGCCCTGGGTCTCGCAAAGGCGCTGGGGACGACGGTGGAAGACCTTTTCTACCTGACAGAGTAGGCGAACGGAAAACGTCCCGTTCTGCGCGGCTTTCGGGATTGATCAACCCAGGGTCGTGCCTCAAGGTACGGCATGGGGGTCGATCATGCCGTCCAGGGATCTGTCGCTTGGCGAGCATTTCGCCGGGCTGTTGTCGGAACGCGATCCGGAGGCGCGCTGGGGCGTGCTGACGAAGGGACTGGCCCGCATGGGGTTGGACCAGGTGAACTACGCCTTTCTCGATCTGGCGACCTATGACCGCATGGAAGCGCGCGGCGATCCGGCCATGTCGACCATGCGTCCCGACTGGATCGAGCACTACACCGGGCAAATGTATGACCTGCACGACCCGCTGGTCGGCCATGTCCGGGCGGCGCGTTACGATCCGGTGGTGTTCGAGACCACGACCCACTACGGCCCGTCGCAGATCCTGAACGAGGCCGACGAGGCCGGTCTGGCCGGCGGCATATTGATTCCGCTGCCGGGCGCCCCGGGAACGATCGGGCCCGGCGCCGGGATCGTCATGGGCTCGGGCATGAACCCGGCCGAGTGCCGCCGGCTGATCGAGGAGAATGCCCCGCGCCTGGTGGCGCTGGCGCATCTGTTCCACGCGGGGGCCGTCGGCGAGATGATGCGGCGGCGCTATGGCGCGGCGCGGCTGACGACGCGCGAGCGTGACTGTCTGCAGGCGGTGGCCCGGGGCCGCAGGATCAGCGCCATCGCCCACGACATGGCCCTGGCCGAGGTCACCATCGGTCTTCATCTGAAAAACGCGCGCCAGAAACTGGGCGCCCGCAGCCTGCCCGAGGCGGTGGCCAGGGCGTTGCTGTTCCAGCAGATCGAGGCGGTCTGAGCGGACGCGTGTTCCAGTTCCGGGACGCCCTATGGTTTTCCGCAGGTAGCGGGCGGAACGGCCGGGCCCTAGGTTTTCAGGACCCGGCGGGATGGCTCCTGCATGGCGATTCGCCGGGCTCCGCGACCTGCCCCGCCTGACCGTAGGCCGGCTGCGGAACGGGCGTCCCGCCTTCGCCCCACGGGGTCGGGACGCCCCCTTCAACTCCTGACATGACCCGCTTCCCGTCCGCGTTTCCACGTTCGCTTGACTTGGTCACACAGTATGCGGCATACACTGTGTGTCACACACTATGTGACGCCAAGGCAGGCGCGAATGACCCCGGGTCCCGAACTGTTCGAAAGCATGAGGCTGGAGCTGCGGCGCGGGTCGCTGGTCCTGGCCGTGCTCGCCCGCCTGCGGGAAGAACGCTACGGCTACACCCTGCGTCAGGCCCTGGCCGGGGACGGGCTGGAGATGGAGGAATCGACCCTCTATCCGCTGCTGCGCCGGCTCGAGAGCCAGGGGCTGCTGGTCTCGGAATGGCGCGAGGAAGAGAAGCGCAGGAAGCGCTTCTACCGCCTGTCGCCGATGGGCGAGGCGATGCTGGCCGCCCTGGCCGACGAATGGCGGGGCATCAACGCCTCGCTCGACAGGATTCTCTGAATTTCACGCTGGAAGGAGGGACGAAAATGACCGTGCCCATGACTTTGACCGAACGCTATCTGAAGGCCGTGGCGGCGCAGTTGCCCAAGACCAGTCGCGAAGACATCGTCGCCGAGCTGCGCGACGTCCTCCAGACCCGGATGGAGGACCGCGAGGAAGAGCTCGGCCGGCCCCTGACCGAGGCCGACGAGGAGGCGGTGTTGCGCGAGTTCGGCCATCCGCTGAGCGTCGCCGCCCGCTACGGCTCGGGACCACAACACGTTGTGGGGCCGGAGCTCTATCCGTGGTGGATGTTCGGGGTGAAGGTCGGGCTGATGGCCCTGATCTGCATCACCGCGATCAGCGCCATCGTCCGGATCGTCGTGGGGGATGTCGAGGTCGGCCAGGCGATTGGCCAGGGCTTCCACAGCGTCTTCTCGGGCGGGATCGCCATCGTCGGCCTGGCCACGATCGCCGGCTTCGTCATCGAACGGCAGACGCAGAAGCCGGCCTTCCTGCGCGACTGGCGGGTCAAGGATCTGGGTCTGTTCGAACTGGCGGGACTGGATACCGACTCGATCTCGCGGCAGGTCTCGGGCGCCGTCGAAAGCGGGTACGTGGGGCGAAGGGCCCGGCGCCGCAGCAGGCGGATGGCCCTGTCGCCGGCGGCGCGGGCGCTGGGCAGCGCCGCAGCCTGGACGGTGCTGCTGCTATGGTGGGCCGGGGTCCTGATGATTTCGCCGGTGCGGCCCGAGGACGTCTTTGGTTCGGGCGGAGCGGTCATCGGTGGCGTCGATTATGGCGATATCCTGAGCCGGGTTCTGGCCGCGCTCTACTGGCCCGGGGTCGCCTATGCCGCCTGTCGGATCGTGTTCGATCTGGTCCGTTCCGCCTACCCCGGACGGGTGCGGTTGACGGCGCTGGGCGACCTGGCGTTCGGCGGGGTGCAGGCCTGGCTGTTCGTCTGGCTGTGGACGGCCTCGCCGCTGGCTCCGGTGGTCCATGTCGATACCGCGCAGATCTTCTTCGACCGGATTGGCGATGCGGTCCGGGGCGGCTGGTGGAGCCTGTCGACCGTGCTGATGGCCTGCGTGATCTTCGGCCTGGTGCAGGCGCTGTTCAGGATGTCGGGCGCGGTGTGGCGACTGATCACCGGGCAGTTGCCGCCGTTCGACCGCCGTCGTTGGGATACGGCCGCCGTCTGACTGAAATGTCCGAAAACCGCGAGACATGGGGGCCGTCCGCCCCCATGTTGGCGTCATGGAAACCGGCCACAGAGACCTGGATCAGGACGCCTGCTACCGCGCCGCGGTGACCCGGGACGGACGGTTCGACGGGCGGTTCTTCGGCGGGGTGACCTCGACCGGAATCTATTGCCGGCCGGTCTGTCCGGCGCGCACGCCCCGGCGCGAGAACATGATCTTCTACCCCACGGCGGCGGCGGCCGAGGAGGCGGGTTTCCGCGCCTGCCTGCGCTGCCGGCCCGAGACGGCGCCGGACTTTGGCGCCTGGCGCGGCGGAGAGCCGCGCGGGGGCGCCTGGCGCGGGACCGCGAACACCGTCAGCCGGGCGCTCAGCCTGATCGAGGCGGGCGCGCTCGATGACGGCGATGTGGAGACCCTGGCCGGACGGCTGGGGGTCGGGGAGCGACAACTGCGGCGGCTGTTTCGCCAGCACCTCGGCGCGGCGCCGGTCAGTGTGGCCCAGACCCGGCGCGTGCTGCTGGCCAAGGCCCTGATCCACGAGACCGACCTGACCATGGCCGAGGTGGCGCTCGGGTCCGGCTTCGGCAGCGTGCGGCGTTTCAACGAGACCTTTCAGTCCCTGTACGGACGCCCGCCCTCGGCCCTGCGTCGCCGCAAGGAGAAGCCGGGCGAGCCGCCTGGCGGCGGGGGCGTCAGGCTGAGCCTGTCTTACCGGCCGCCCTACGACTGGGACGCGATGCTGGCGGCGCTGAAGGCGCGGGGCGATGCGGTCGAGGGTCGGGTCTGGTCGCGGGCGCTCGATCCCGATCTGGATGGCGCTGCGGGCCGGGTTTCCGTGACGCCCGGACAGACCGGCAAGGTCGATGTGCGGGTCGAGGCGTCCGACCTGCGGGTCCTGCCCGGCGTCCTGGCGCGGGTGCGGCGGGTGTTCGACCTGTCGGCCGATCCGGAGGCGATCGCTCGCGACCTGTCGGTCGACGCGGCCCTGAAACCTCTGCTTTCGGCGCGGCCCGGCCTGCGGTTGCCGGGGGACTGGATCGATGCGGGAGACGCGCCGCCGAACGACCGGCTTCCGGTCGATTTCGACGGGCGGCTGATCGGCCGCGCGGATCATTGGCGACCCTGGCGGGCCTACGGCGCCCTGCATCTGCGGATGGCGGGGATCGGGGCGGCCGAACGGATGGAGACGGACGATGACCAGCAAGCCGCCTGATCTTCTGGACCTGACGCTGGACCGGATCGAGACCCCGGTCGGGACCGTGCTGCTGGTCGTCGATCCCGATGGCGCGGTGCGCGCGCTTGATTTCGCCGGATACGAGGGCCGGATGATGGGGCTTCTGCGGCGTCACTACGGCGATGCTCCGTTGACGGACGGTCGGGCCCCGGAGGCGGTGCGGACGGCGGTGGCGTCCTATTTCGGGGGTGACCACCGGGCGCTGGACGGGCTGACGGTGAAGACCGCCGGGACCGACTTCCAGCGTGCGGTGTGGGCGGCGCTGCGCGACATCCCCGCCGGCGAGACCCGCACCTATGGGCAGCTCGCTGCGGCCATCGGCAGGCCGAAGGCGGTGCGGGCGGCGGGGCTGGCCAATGGCCAGAACCCGGTCGCCGTGATCGTGCCCTGCCACCGGGTGATCGGGGCGAACGGGACCCTGACCGGCTATGCGGGCGGACTGGAGCGCAAGCAATGGCTGCTGGACCACGAAGGCGCTGTACGGAAACAGCCGGTTTAACCTGCGGCCGGTCAAGCGGCACAGGGTGCATGACCTGTTCCGGTTCGACCGCTGCGCGCGTCCGGCCTCGACCGCGATCTGGCGGGGGCGGCGGGGATCGCGGCGATCGGCAGCCGTCCGGGTGTCAGGCCGCCGGCAGGGCGGGGCGCGCGATCGAGGTGATGGTGACGGTCAGGCCGGGGCTGGTGACGGTTTCGACGCGGGCTTCGAGCTGCTTGACCAGGGCCTCGACGATGGCGGTGCCCAGGCCGCCCTGGCTCGGGGGCGCGTCTTCGGCGTGGCCGACGCCGTTGTCGCTGATGACCAGGCGCCAGTCGTCGCCCGAGCTCTCAAAGCGGACGAGGACCAGGGCGCCCGCCCGTGCGGTGGGAAAGGCGTATTTGACGGCGTTGATCACCAGTTCGGTGACGATCAGTCCCATGCTGACGGCCTTGTCGGATCCGATCATGCCGTGATCGGCTTCGACGCGAAGGGTCATCGGATGGCTGTCGCCGATCATCGACGACGCGAGGCTGGCGCAGAGCCTGGTCAGGTACACGCCGACCTCGATCCGGTCGACGCCGCCCGAGGCGTGGAGTTGGGACTGGACCTCGGCGACCGACAGCACGCGCTGGTGCGCATCCCGCAGATGCATTCGGGTCTCCTCAGACGTCACGGCCTTGGCCTTGAGCATCAGGATGCTGGCGATGATCTGCAGGCTGTTGGCGACGCGGTGCTGCATTTCCTGCAGCAGGATCTGCTTCTGGCGCAGCAGCTCTTCCGTCCGCTCCAGCAGATCGGCGCGTTCGCGCTCCACCGCCCGACGCGCCGTGACGTCGGTGAAGGCCAGCAGGATGGTGGTCGTGACTCCGGTGTCGTAGATCACCTTGCGCGCGTTCAGCAGCATGATCCGGTGACCGACGCCGGGGAAGTCGTGATCGACCTCGAACCCGTCCATCGAGGTCTGTTCGGGGATGATGGTCTCGAGCAGCAGACGCAGGGCCGGGATGTTCCATTGGCCGTCGCCAAGGTCGTAGAGCAGCTTGCCCAGGGTGTGGGACGGATCGACCCGGAAGATGGCGTAGAAGGCCCGGCTGGCGGCGAGGACGCGCAGATCCGCGTCGAGCACCAGCAGGGGCTCATGGATCGTATCGACGATCGCCTGGGCGAGCGTCTGGGCGTCTTCGATCCCGGGGATCGGCACGGACATTGTGGCAGGAGATCCGGTGCGCAGGCCCCCTACGGACACGCGCATTCAACCTGTACGCTCAATATCCGGTCAGAAGGAAATTAAGTTGGGCGGCGAACTTAGGTGAGCTTTGGCCGGGGCGCACAGGCCGGCGGCGATAGGCCGCGATCGTCTTGTTGACTGGCCAGAAAGGCTAGCGCCCGCCAGTCGGCCGCCATCGCACGCCAGGCGGCCTGGAGCCCGGGATGGTCGTCGCGATCCGCGCGGACGTCCATCTCGATCGCCTTGGCCAGACATTCGCGGGGTGTTCGCATCATATCCATCGCACGAGCGGCAGGCTCGCGTTGCTGGAACCCTCCGGGTCCGGAAAGGCTGCATCTGAAAGCGAGCCGGCTCGACGGCGCGGGTTCGGGCATGCGTCTTTTGTCCCGCTGGAAGGGGGACTTCGTCTGATCGTCGTCGTCCGCATGGAGCGCTTCTAGACGCCGTCGAGGAACAGGCGGCTGGCCGGGTTGTCGGTCTCGTCGACATACGGATAGCCGAGGCCGTCGAGCGCGGCGGTCAGGGCCTCGCGCTCGCCCGGCTGGACGGAGATCCCCGCCAGCACCCGGCCGACGTCGTCGCCGTGGTTGCGGTAGTGGAACAGGGTCAGGGCCCAGGCGGGCTGCAGGCTGTTGAGGAAGCGCAGGAAGGCGCCGGGGCGTTCGGGGAACTGGAAGCGCAGGATCCGCTCGTCGCCGAGTCCCGAGGCGCGGCCCCCGACCATGTATCGGACGTGCAGTTTGGCCGTTTCGTTCTCGCTCATGTCCTCGACCGAATAGCCGTCGGCGCGGAGGATGCCGATCAGGTCCTCCTTCTCGGACGGGCCTTCCTTGAGGGCGACGCCGACGAAGAAATGGGCCGCTCCGGCGCCGGACCAGCGATAGTTGAACTCGGTGACCGAGCGGCCGTCGAGGGACCGCAGGAAGCGTTTGTAGGCGTCGCGGTCGTCGGGCAGGGCGACCGCCAGCAGGGCCTCGGCGCCCTCGCCGATCTCGGCCCGTTCAGCGACGTGGCGCAGGCGGTCGAAATTGAGGTTTGCGCCCGAGTTGATGGCGACCAGGGCGCCCGTCCCCGGGTTGGCGGCGGACCAGGCCTTCATGCCCGCGAGCGCCAGGGCTCCCGAGGGCTCGGCGATGGCGCGGACGTCCTCGAAGATGTCCTTCACCGCCGCGCAGATGGCGTCGGTGTCGACCAGGACGATGTCGTCCAGCAGTTCGTTGCACAGGCGGAAGGTGTGGTCTCCGGCCCGGCGCACCGCGACCCCGTCGGCGAACAGGCCGACCTGATCCAGCGTCACGACATGGCCCGCGTCGATGGAGGCCTTCATGGTCGGGGCGTCGACCGGCTCGACCCCGATGACCTTCGTCCCGGGGCGCAGGAAGCGGACGATGGCTGCAACCCCCGCCGCCAGCCCGCCGCCGCCAATGGGCACGAAGATCGCGTCGATGGGATCGGGATGCTGGCGCAGGATCTCGAGACCCACGGTGCCCTGTCCGGCGATGACGTCGGGGTCGTCGAACGGGTGGACGAAGGTGGCGCCGGTCCGGGCCTCGATCTCGCGGGCATGGGCATAGGCGTCGTCGAAGCTGTCGCCGTGCAGGATGACCTCGCCGCCCCGCGCGCGGACGGCGGCCACCTTGATGCCCGGGGTCGTCACCGGCATGACGATCGTGGACTTCGCCTTGCGGGTCGCGGCGGCCATGGCCACGCCTTGCGCATGGTTGCCGGCCGAGGCGCAAATGACGCCCCGCGCCAGCTCGGCCTCGGACAGGTTGGCGATCCGGTTGTAGGCGCCGCGGATCTTGAACGAAAAGACCGGCTGCAGGTCCTCGCGCTTGAGGAACGCCGGGCGGTCGAGACGGCGCGACAGCCGCGCCAATGGATCGAGCGCCGTTTCTTCGGCCACGTCATAGACGCGCGCGGTCAGGATGCGGCGGATGGTGTCTTGCACGAACGTCTCGGAAAAGCCGGAAGGGGAGAAAGGAAACAGTCGCTTAGGCTGCGCAGTGTGCGGGGTCGAGCATTAATGCACCGCTTTCGGGCGATCGGTGAGCGCCTGGCCCGGCGAATTCCGCTTCACGCCGGATGAGAGAAAGCCGTCAAGGTTCGGCGCATTTGTCCTTGCGCCCTACGAAGATCGGCCTACATTAAATCCACATATGTTCAAGTTGAGCATAAGTCGGGGCGACGGAGATCGCCTTTCAGGAGGACCGCGATGGCGGACGGTATGTTTGGTCTTTCGGAGCGCACGGCGCGCGAGACGGCCCCGGTCTGGGAGAAGGTCAAGGACCACGTCACCCCGATCGAATGGCCGGCCCAGGCGGAGCTGATCGTCGAGATCAATCGTCTGAAAAAGGAGCGCGACGCCGTCATCCTGGCCCACAACTATATGACGCCCGAGATCTTCCACGGCGTGGGCGACTATGTCGGCGACAGCCTGGGGCTGGCCAAGGAGGCCGCGCGGTCGAGCGCCAGGGTGATCGTCCAGGCGGGCGTTCACTTCATGGCCGAGACCTCCAAGATCCTGTCGCCGGACAAGACCGTCCTGATCCCCGACCTGAAGGCCGGCTGTTCGCTGGCCGAGGCGATCACGGGCGCCGACGTGCGGCTGATCAAGCAGCGCTATCCGGGCCTGCCGGTGGTCACTTATGTCAACACGACCGCCGACGTGAAGGCCGAGACCGACATCTGCTGCACCTCGGCCAATGCCGTTCAGGTGGTGGAGTGGGCGGCGAAGGAATGGGGCGTCGACAAGGTCATCCTGATCCCCGACGAATTCCTGGCGCGCAACGTGGCGGCCCAGACCAGCGTCGGCATCATCGCCTGGAAGGGCCGCTGCATCGTGCATGAGCGCTTCACCGGCGCCGACATCGCCGAGATGCGCGCGGCCTACCCCGGCGCCGAGATCCTCGCCCACCCGGAGTGCCCGGAAGACGTCCTGGCGGCGGCCGACTTCGCCGGATCCACGGCGGCGATGACCGACTATGTCATGGCGAAGAAGCCGAAACAGGTGGTGCTGATCACCGAATGCTCGATGGCGGCCAACATCAAGGGCGACGCGCCCGAGGTGAACTTCATCGGCCCGTGCAACCTGTGCCCCTACATGAAGCGGATCACGCTGGAGAACATCCGCGACTGCCTGCTGAACATGGAATACGAGGTCACGGTCCCCGAGGACATGATCGCGC
>Ga0209023_10003148_pt1 | contig 19903 bp, 16 predicted proteins | sample LakOneMetagenome_FD_187468 | JGI IMG/M metagenome (GOLD analysis project Ga0209023, IMG submission 187468) | Freshwater and sediment microbial communities from Lake Erie, Canada (SPAdes) (version 2) | ecosystem: Environmental > Aquatic > Freshwater > Lentic | place: Lake Erie, Canada...
AAGTTCTCCAGCGCGAACGACACGTTGTCGGCGAGCCGTTGCAGCAGTTCGGCGAACTCGGGGGTGAATGTGTCCTTTTCGGTCGCCACGAAAACCAGAACGCCGACCACCTTCCCCCGCGCAAACAGCGGAAACGAGGCGCCGGATGCGGTTCCGTCCTTGCGTGCCTGGGCGTGGAACGCCCGACAACGCGGATCGGCGAGATAATCGTTGATGATGCAAGCAGTGCCCGAGCGAAACGCCATGCCGCAGGCTCCACGTCCTTCGGGGTGCGCCTCGTTGATGGACATCCTGACCGAGCGTGCGCTGACGGCAGCCGGGCCGCCGGTCGCAACCACGTCGAGATAGTCGTTGTCGGGCCTCGCCAGCGCGATGGTGGTCGAGGTAAACTTGCCGCCGGTGGCCGCCGCCGCACAGACCAGGTCGAACAACTCGGCGCGGGACTTCGCTCGCATGATCGCTTCATTGGTGGCGCTGAGCGCCGCGAACATCCGCCCCAACCGTTCCTTCTGCTCCTCGGTTCGGGCCTTCTCGTCGGCGCGGGCGAAATTCTCCAGCGCGAACGAGGTATTGGCAGTGAGCCGCTCCAGCAACTCGACGAATTCCGGCGTGAACGTGTTCTTTTCGACCGAGACGAACAACATGACGCCAACGACCCTTCCTCCGTTGAACAGGGGGAAAGAGGCGCCGGATTGCGCGCCCTGGAGGCGGGCGGCGGTCTGGAATATGGGTGAACTGCGCTCCACGGCATAATCGTTGACGATGCACGCCTTGCCGGAGCGAAAAGCCTTGCCGGAAAGACCGTTTCCCTCCGGCAAAGCAGGATCGATCGAAATCCGCATCTGCCAGGCCTTGTCCGAGGTCGGGCCGGCTACCGCAGCGATCTCGAAGAAATCGCTCTCCGGCCTCGACTGCGCGATCGAAACAGAGCTAAACCGGCCTCCGCTCGCGGCGGCCTCGCAAACAAATCGGAACAGCTCCGCCGGCGACTTGGCACGCACGATGGCCTCGTTGGTTGCGCTCAGCGCCGCCAGCATTCGCGTCAAGCGTTCCTTTTCACCTTCGGTCCTTGCCTTCTCGTCGGCGTGCCCGAAATTCTCCAGCGCGAAGGACACGTTTTCGGCGAGCCGCTGCAACAATTCGGCAAATTCGGGCGTGAAAGTGCCTGCGTCGGCAGAGATGAAGAACATCACGCCGACCGGTTCGCCGGAGACCATCAGGGGAAACGCGGCGCCCGACCTTGCACCGTCGCTGAAAATGGACTTCTGAAACGCCGCGCCGCGCTGGTCGCTTCGCAAGTCGTTGGCAACGCAAGCCTGCCTCGATCGAAACGCGTTGCCGCACAGCCCATTGCCTTCCGGAAGCGATGCGTTGAAGGAAACCTTCACCCGGCGCATGTTTTCGGCAGTCGGCCCGGCCACCGCGACCATTTCGGGATCATCGCTGCCGGGCCGCACCAGCAGGATGCTGGCAGAATTGAAGCGCCCGCCCTGGGCGGCCGCTTCGCACACCAGTTGATGCAGTTCGGTGCGCGACTTCGCTCGCATGATCGCTTCGTTGGTGGCGCTGAGCGCCGCAAACATCCGCGTCAACCGTTCCTGCTTCTGGTCGGCAATCGACTTCTCGTTGGCGCGCTCGAAATTGTCGAGCGCGAACGAAACGTTCTCGGCAATGCGCGCCAACAACGCGATGATTTCTTCATCTGCAGCCCAGGATTTGCTGACAAAGAACAGCAGCACGCCGACGCTTTGTCCGCCCCTGATCAACGGGACCGCGACGCAGGCGACTACGCCGGTTTCGCGCTGGGCCTGCTGCCAGGGCCCGCCCTGCATCGTCGTGGCCAGGTCGTCATTGACGCAGGGGCGCTGCGTCCGGAACGCTTGGCCGGAAATGCCCTTGCCATATTCATTGTCGGGATCGATCGAAAAGCGCGTCTGCGTGATCAGGTGGAGGCTTTCGCCGGTGCCGGCCACCGGCTTCAGCCAGCTCGAGCCTTGCTCGGCCAGCAGCACGCCGGTCGCGATGGATTTTCCGCTGTAGACGGCCGCATCACAAACCCGCTGATAGAGTTCCTGTTCGGTCTTGGCACGCAGGATGGCTTCGTTGGTGGCACTGATGGCGCCGAACATCCGGTTCAGCCGTCGCATCGCCCGCTCGCCATCCTTGCGTGCGGCTTCATGGTCGAAATTGTCGAGCGCGAACGAAACGTTCGCCGACACCCGCTTCAGCATCGCGATGATCTGGCGATTGAGCGAACCGGGTTCGCGCCGGGTCACCAGAAACACGCCGACGCTGCGGCCGTTGCAGGTCAGTGGCAACGCGGCCGCCGCGCCTACCCCTGCGGCCTTGGCGCCTTCGCGCCAGGCCAGCGAGTGCGTCTCGTTGAGGAAATCATTGCTGACGATAACCCGCTGGTCGCGAAAGGCCTGACCGCACACCCCCGAACCCTCGGGCGTGCCGGCCGCGATCGAAATGTCGATGCTGCGCAGACGGGAAATATCGTCGCCAAAGCCGGCGGCGAAACGCAGCAGGTTGGTGCCCGGCTCCAGCAGGAAGATCGCCGAGGCCAGAAAGTCCCCGCTAAAGTAGGCGGCTTCGCTGACTTTCCGGTACAGTTGCTCGGGTGATTTCGCGTACAGAATCGCTTCGTTGGTGGCGTTCAACGCCGCAAACGTACGCACGATTTCGGTCTTCAACGTCCCCAAGCTCCCAGCGGACAACACGGGCCAGCCCCCGCGGGATTTATGGGCGGCAGAGGCCTAAATGGACGTTATTGGCCGGCCGAAGATGCTAATCAGAGTAAATGTCCGCCGAACGATCTCCGCAGAAACACTGAGAAATTAAGACTTTGTTGGCCATGTCGCGGCGGGCCGGCATGTGCGGCGTCAGGCAAGCAATTACCGTCTGCCGCGCCGCCGGTTCCGCCTGATGAAATCCGCTCGCCGCAAGCACATCCCACGGCATGGCACTCAGGATATTCTGCGCTTGCTCTGACGCCACCGCTTTGAGACCATGCCGCGACCAACAACAAGCAAGACCCGCCGCTCACGCGGGCATTAAAAGAGGAAACCCCATGCCGATCGTTCAGGCCGACCGTCTCACGCGCATCGGCGCGGCGCTGCTCCGGGCTGCCGGCGCGTCGGAGGAGGAAGCCAGTGCCGTGGCGGTGGGCTGCGTCAACGCCAACCTCGCCGGTCACGACTCGCACGGGGTGATCGCGATCCCGACCTATATCGACCGCATCAAGGCCGGCCATATCGTGCCCGGCGCCAAATGGACCATCGTGCAGGAATCGCCGACCACGACCGTAATCGACGGCCATTGGGGCTTCGGCTTCCACGTCAACGCCAAGGCGATGGAAATGACGATCAACAAGGCCAAGACCGCCAACGTCGCGGCCTGCACGGTATTCCGCCAGAGCCATGTCGGGCGGCTCGCCGCCTATCCGATGATGGCGATGCGCGCCGGCATGATCGGCATCGCGGCGGCCGATTCCGGCCGTTCGCCGAAGCACGTCGCTCCGTTCGGCGGCCGCGAGGCCCGCCTTGGCACCAACCCGATCTCGATCGCGGTGCCGTCCGACCTCGAAGCGCCGTTCTACCTGGACATGGCGACCTCGGCGGTCGCCGCCGGCAAGATCGCACTGTCGGTCGCGCGCGGCGAACAGATCCCGCAAGGCTGGATCATCGACGCCGAGGGGCGTCACACCACCGATCCCACCCAGTACCGCAAGGGCGGCGCGCTGCTGCCGCTCGGCGGCAGCGAAGGCTACAAGGGCTCGGGCCTTGCCGCGATGGTCGAGGTGCTGTGCGGCCTGCTCACCGGTCTCGGCTTCGGCGTCGAGCCGACCGGCCGCCACAACGACGGCACGTTCATGGCGGTGTTCAATGTCGCAGCATTCCGTCCGCTGAAGGATTTCGAAAAGGAAGTCGGTGAGTTCGCGCGCTACCTCAAATCGACGCCGCCGTCGGAAGGCTCACCCGGCGTGTTCTATCCGGGCGAGATCGAGTTCATCCGCGAGAAGAAGCGGAGAGCCGAAGGCATCGAAATCGAGGACGCCACCTGGGACAGGTTGAAGTCACTTGCATCAGACTACAAGCTCGCCGCCGAACTCGACCTGAAATGAAACCCGAACCCGCCACACAAGGAAAAACAACATGACACGACAAATGGCGATGGTGGGCTTCCTGCAGGCACAGAACTGCACCAACCTTCCGAGCTCTTGGCGGCATCCCGAGTCGCGCGACGATTCGATGTCGGCCGACTACTATCAGGAGATCGCCCGGATTCTCGAAGCCGGCAAGTTCCACATGGCGTTCTTCGACGACCGCCTGGCGATGCCGGATCGTTACGGCAGCGACCATGCCCACACCGTCGAATACGGCATTCGCTGCGTGAAGATGGACCCGGTGGTGGTGCTGACCACGATGGGCATGGTCACCACCAAGCTCGGCCTCGCCTCTACCTGCTCGACCACCTATTACGAGCCCTTCGACGTCGCCCGCCGCTTTGCCACCCTCGACCTGATGACCAACGGACGCGCCGCCTGGAACGTGGTGACGTCGGTCAACGACGGCGAAGCCCACAACATGGGCAAGGACCAGCACCTCGAACATGACCATCGCTACGACCGCGCCGACGAATTCATGGAAGTCGTGCTCGGCCACTGGGATTCCTGGGAAGACGGTTCGCTGATCATCGACAAGAAGAGCGGACGTTTCGCCGATCCCACCAAAGTGAAGCGGCTCGACCATAACGGGGCGTTCTTCAAGTCACGCGGCCCCTTCACCGTGCCGCGCTCGCAACAAGGTCATCCCGTCATCATTCAGGCCGGCGCCTCCGGCCGCGGGCAACGGTTTGCCGGCCGCTGGGGCGAAGTGATTTTTACCGCCGCGCGCAACCTTGCGAGCGCCAAGCAAGGCTACGACGCAATCCGGAGCGAAGCCGCAAAGGCCGGTCGCGATCCCGACCAGATGTTCCTCTGCAACCTGATCACGCCGGTCGTCGGCGCGACCCAGGCGGAGGCCGAAGACAAGATGGCGCTGATCGGCAAATTGCCGCTGGAGATCGACGCACTGTCGCTGCTCGCGGAAGGCCTGAACTTCGACTTCGCCGCCAAGGGCATCGACGAGCCGCTGACCACCGAAGAACTTCAGGGCATGCAAGGCATGCTCGGCATCCGCGATGGCGTGCTCAAGACATCGGGTAAGCCGAACCCGAGCACGCGCGATTTCATCACCTTCTCCGGCCGCGGCCAGACCCAGGATGCGATGGTCGGGGGGCCGAAGGAAATCGCCGACAAGCTCGAAGACATGTTCGTCAACCGCGGCTGCGACGGCTTCGTGATCGCTGCGACGTACGTCCCCGGCTCCTACGCCGATTTCGTCAAGCATGTGGTGCCGGAACTGCAGCGCCGCGGGCTGTTTCACAAGGACTACGCCGGCAAGACGCTGCGCGAAAATCTCGGTCTGCGGCGCCCGGCCGCCGGAGCCTGGAAAACCCCGCCGCAGGTCGCGGCCGAATAACACAACAAATAAGAACAAGAGGAAACGCACATGCGCTGGCTCAAATTCACCGCCGCGGGGAAAACATCCTGGGGCCTGGTCGAGGGCGACAAGGTCATCGCGGTCAACGGCGATCCCTTTGGCGAGTGGCAGAAAAGCGCGCAGACTCACGCGCTAAAGGACGTGAAGATCGAGCTGCCGCTGGTGCCGCGCACCTTCTATTGCGTCGGCCTCAACTACCTCAAGCACCTGAAGGAGGCCGCCGACAAGGCCGGCACGGTGCCAAACGTGCCTGACCGGCCCGAAATCGGCTATCGCGCCCAGAATGCGCTGATCGCCCATGATGAAGACGTGGTGATCCCGGCCACCGCAACCGAGAAGATCCACTACGAGGGCGAACTCGCGGTCGTTATCGGCAAAAAAGCAAAACATCTCACCGAAGCCAACGCGATGTCCTGCGTGTTCGGCTACACCATCGGCAACGACGTCAGCGAACGCACCTGGCAGAAGGCCGATCGCGGGCTGTGGCGCTCCAAGAACGCCGATACCTTCAAGCCGATGGGCCCGTGGATCGAGACCGACGTCGACCTCGACAAGATGGAAACCACCATCCGGGTCAACGGCAAGCAGACCGGCCACTTCCACACCAACGACATGATCTTCGGCATCGTGCCGTTCATCGTCGAACTGACCAAGTATTTCACGCTGTGGCCGGGCGACGTGATCTGGATGGGCACCGACGGCGCTTCCCCCGACATCAAAGCCGGCGACGTCGTCGAAATCGACATCACCGGGATCGGCACCCTGCGCAACAAATTCGTTGCCGAGAAACGGTAGGACATGGCCCGCTACAGCACCGCGCATTACTTCCTCGAAGGTCTGGTCGATCTCGGCGTCGAGTACATTTTCGCCAATCTCGGCACCGACCATGTTTCGCTGATCGAGGAGATGGCGCGCTGGGACAAGGAAGGCCGCAAGCATCCCGAGGTGATCCTGTGCCCGCATGAAGTCGTCGCAGTGCATATGGCCGGCGGCTATGCGCTGGCAACCGGCCGCGCCCAGGCCGTGCTGGTGCATGTCGATGCCGGCACCGCGAATGCCTGCATGGCGATCCAGAACCTGTTTCGTTATCGGCTGCCGGTGCTGCTGTTCGCCGGCCGCGCGCCGCACACCTTGCATGGCGAACTGACGGGATCGCGCGACACCTACGTGCATTTCGTGCAGGACCCGTTCGACATCGCCAGCATCGTCCGCCCCTATGTCAAATGGGAATATTCGCTGCCGTCCGGCGTGGTCGTGAAGGAAGCGCTGGCCCGCGCCGGCGCCTTTGCCCATAGCGATCCGCCCGGCCCGGTCTACATGATGCTGCCGCGCGAGACGCTGGCGGAAGAATGGGAGGAGGCCGTGATGCCGGCCTATCCGGCGGCGCGCTATGGCAGCGTGCAGGCCGGCGGCGTCGAACCGGCGCGCGCCAAGGCAATTGCAGAGGCGCTGATGGTGGCCGAGAACCCGATGGCGTTCGCGGCCTATCTCGGCCGCAAGGGCGAAGCGGTTGCCGCCCTCGACCGCCTGGCGCGGACCTGCGGCATCCGCGTCGCCGAATTCAATGCGATCGACCTCAACATACCGCAGGACTCGCCGTGCTTCGCCGGTTCCGATCCGCTGCCGTTGCTGGAGGGCGCCGATCTCGGCCTGCTGCTCGATTCCGACGTGCCGTTCGTGCCGCAGTCCGCCAGACGCGCGAGCGCGATCAAATGGATCCAGATCGACATCGATCCGCTCAAAGCGGATTTTCCGATGTGGGGCTTCGCCACCGACATGCGGATTCAGGGCGATTGCGCTACGGTGTTGAACCAGGTGCTCGAAGCGGTCGAAGCCCGCGCCGATGACGCGTACCGAAAGCGCGTCGCGGATCGCATCGCAAGCTGGAGCGGAGCACGCGAAGCTTCGACCAAGCGACGCGCGGCAGCCAGTGCCAACAAGGGCGTATCAGGCGCGCTGAACCCGGCCTTCGTGCTCGCTACCTTGAGCGGAAAGCTGTCACAGGATGACGTCGTCCTCAACGAAGCAATCCGCAACGGGCCGATCTTGCAGGAGCATATTACCCGCACCCGGCCGAAGAGCTATGTCGGACTTGCCGGCGGCGGGCTCGGCTTCTCCGGCGGCATGGCGCTGGGATTGAGGCTGGCGCAGCCCGGCCGCCGCGTCGTGCAGGTGATCGGCGACGGCGGCTTTCATTTCTCCTCGCCCGACAGCGTCTATGCGGTCGCGCAGCAGTACCAAATTCCGATTCTGACCGTGGTACTCGACAATGGTGGCTGGCAGGCGGTGAAATCCGCGGTGCAACGGGTCTATCCGAAAGGCATCGCCGCCGAGACGGATCAGTTCCAATCGCGACTGGCGTCGGGTCGCCAGGGCGAACGGCGCGACTTTTCCGACGTGGCAAAAGCGTTCGGCGCACATGGCGAATGCGTCACCGAGCCGGACGAACTCGCCGCCGCCATCGACCGCGCGTTTGCAGCGCTCGGTGACGGGCGCGCGGCAGTGCTGCATATCAAGGTGACGAAGCTCTAGTTCATTCCAATTCAAGGGATCGATTACATGCGAGCGCCCGGCCAATTTTTGATGACGGCATGCCTCGGATGGCTGGCGCTCGGCGCGCCTGCCCTCGCTCAGGAAGATCCTGCGAAATTTCCGAGCCGGCCGATCCATATCATCGTTGGCTTCGCCGCCGGCGGCGGCAACGACATCATCGCCCGCGTCTTCGGACAGAAATTGTCCGAAAGCCTCGGTCAGCCCGTCATCGTCGAGAACAAACCGGGTGGCGGCGCCATCGTCGCCACCGAATATGTCGCGAAGTCGCAGCCCGACGGCTACACCCTGCTGATGAGTGCCAGCGGCATTTCGATCAACCCGGCCGTCTACGCCAAGCTGCCCTATGACGCCATCAACGACTTTGTCGCGGTGTCCGAACTGGCCTCGTTTCCGCTGATCATGATCGTCAACGCTTCCTCGCCGATCAAGTCGGCGGCCGAGCTCGTGACCTATGCCAAGGCCAATCCCGACAAGATGAACTATGCGAGTTCATCGGCGTCGTTTCAGCTCGTGACCGAACTGTTCAAGCAGAAGACCGGCGCGCCGATGCAGGTGATTCCCTACAAGAGCGCCAACGAATCGGTGCTGGCGGTGGTCGGGGGTCAGGTCACCACGACGATTGCCGATGCCGGTCCGGTCTTGCCCCAGGTCAAGAGCGGCACCGTGCGGGCGTTGGCCGTCGCGGCGCCAAAACGGATGGAGGAGCTGCCTGACGTGCCGACCTTGAAGGAAGCCGGCGCAGACGTTGACGCGGTGCTATGGAGCGGCATCTTTGTCGCAAAAGGCACGCCGCCGGCGATCGTCAAGAAGCTCGAAGGCGAATTCATGCGCATCGCCACACTGCCCGATGTCAAAGCGCGCCTGAAGCCGCTCGGTATCGACACCGTCGGCAATTCGTCGGAGGCCTTCGCCACGATCCTGGCCGCCGATATCGCGCGGTGGGGCGAGGTCGCCAAATCAGCCAATATCAAAATCGAGCAGTAGCGCTTGCGAGATCTTACTCGGGCTTGATGCCGGCATCCTTGATGACCTGACGCCAGCGCGCTTCCTCGGCTGTGAAATACTTGTCGAGCGCATCCGGCGGCTCGGCCACCATCACCAATCCTTCATTGGTCCCGAGCTTCCTGAAGGCCTCGGCTTGCACGGCTTTCGCGGCCGATTTGTTCAGGCGATCGATGATCTCGGGTGGCGTCTTCGCCGGCGCGTAGAGGCCATACCAGGCTTCGGCGGCATAACCGGGGACACCGGCCTCCGACACCGTCGGCAGGTGCGGAAACGCCGGCGAACGCTGCGCCGAGGTCACGGCGATCGCACGCAATTGACCGGATTCGACCAGCGACGCCGCGCTTGCCACCGTCGTGAAGATCACCTGGATCTGTCCGCCGAGCAGGTCGGTGATCGCGGGCGCGGCGCCCTTGTAGGGCACGGTGGTCAGATTGACCTTCGCCATATGCTTGAACAATTCACCGGCGAGATGCGCCGAGGTGCCGGTGCCGTAGGTGCCATAGGAAAGCTTGTCAGGCTCGGCCTTCGCCGCCGCAACGAGGTCCGCGATCGACTTGATCGGCGAGGCCGGATTGACGACGACGAGATTGAACGAGCGCGCCACCAATGCCACGGCGGCAAAGTCGCCATGGGCGTCGTAGGGCAGTTTGGCCTGCAGGCTCGGATTGACGGCATTGGCGAACGTGCCCATCAGCAACGTATAGCCGTCCGGCGCACTGGTCGCGACCGACTGGGTGCCGATGATGGTGCCTGCCCCCGGCTTGTTCTCGATGATGACAGAGACGCCGAGATCCCTTGACATCTCCTGCGCCAGCGTCCGCGCCACCACGTCGGTGCCGCCGCCCGGCGCGAACGGCACCACGATTTTGACGATACGCTCGGGATAGGCCGCGAAAGCCGCGCGGGTCGAAAACGCGGTTAGCAGCGCACATGCTGCAAGCGCGAACAGAACGGATGACTTCGCGGCGGTTTTTCGAACTTGCATGGGACCTTGGCTGCGGCTGAAGAGACAGCCCCACCAAACCACGCCAAGCTTCGCAATGCTATGCGCCTGATGGCCATCGGTCATGCCGCCGCCCGCGTGCCAAGCCTGCGGCTGTCCATTTCCAAGCCACCAAGTCGCCCAGTCTGGCCGGACGGCAACAAGCGAGGACTAAACCGCCGTCTGCTTGGCGAACTCGACGTAGATCTCGCGCAGACGGTCGGTCATCGGACCGGGCTTGCCGTTGCCGACCTTCTTGCCGTCGATCGTCACCACCCCTTGCACGAACACCGTGGCGCTGGTGACGAAGGCTTCCTTGGCGGCCAGCGCTTCCTCGATCGAAAACGCGCGCTCCTCGACCCGGAGCTGGCGCTCTTCGGCGAGCGCGACCACCGCCTTGCGGGTGCAGCCCGGCAGAATTTCGCTGCCGTTCTGGCGGGTGACGATGACGTCATCCTGGGTCAGAATGAAGCATGATGACGAACCACCCTCGGTCACCCTGCCGTCTTCGACCATCCAGGCCTCGCCGGCGCCTGCAGCCGCCGCGGCCTGCTTCGCCAGCACCTGCGCCAGCAGCGCCACGCTCTTGATGTCGCGGCGGGTCCACCGCAGGTCGGGCACCGTGATCACGCCGATGCCGGTTTTGGCCGACGGCGCATTGATGATGTCCTTCACCGAAGTGAACATGACCAGTGTTGGCTTGACGTCCTTGGGGAACGCAAAATCACGGCCGGTGTCGGCGCCGCGCGTCACTTCCAGATAGACCATGCCGTTGACGAGATTGTTGCGCTTGACCAGCTCGCGCTGGATCTCCTGAATCTCATCAACGCTCACCGGCAGCGCCAGTTCGATCTCGCCGACCGAACGCTCCAGCCGCGCCAGGTGCGAGGCGTTGTCGATCAGCTTGCCGTCCAGCACGGCGGCGACTTCGTAGATGCCGTCGGCAAACAGGAAGCCGCGGTCGAGGATCGAGACCTTGGCCTCCGAGAGAGGCACATACGAGCCGTTGACGTAAGCGATCTGTTCCAAGCGAGTTCTCCCGAGGCGTCCGAAGCGGTTGCGGCGCACGTTATACGCAATTTGTTAATGGCGCGGAACCCTCACCGCGCAGTTCATTGCGCGATTGCACCGAGCCCCTCGGAACAATGAGGCCTAGTGCGACAGTATCTTCGACAGGAATTTCTGCGCCCGGTCGCTGCGCGGACTGCCGAAGAAATCGGTCTTTTGCGCGTCCTCGACGATCTCGCCCTGGTCCATGAAGATCACCCGGTTCGCGACCTTGCTGGCAAAGCCCATTTCATGGGTCACCACCATCATGGTCATGCCCTCGCGGGCGAGATCTACCATGACGTCGAGCACTTCCGAGATCATTTCCGGATCGAGCGCCGAGGTCGGCTCGTCGAACAGCATCGCGATCGGGTCCATCGCCAGCGCACGGGCAATCGCCACGCGCTGCTGCTGACCGCCGGATAGTTCAGCGGGATATTTTTTCGCATGCGCCTTGAGGCCGACGCGGTCGAGCAGCTTCTCGGCCTTGGCCATCGCCGCATCATGCGGGCGACCGAGCACCTTCTCCTGCGCCAGGCACAGGTTCTCGATGATCCGCAGATGCGGAAACAGCTCGAAATGCTGGAACACCATGCCGACCCGCGCGCGCAGTTTCGGCAGGTCGGTCTTGGGATCGTTGACCATGATGCCGTCGAGGACGATCGCACCCTCCTGAAACGGCTCCAGCGCGTTGACGCACTTGATCAGCGTCGACTTTCCGGAGCCCGATGGACCGCACACCACCACCACTTCGCCCTTGGCGACGCTGGTGGTGCAATCCTTCAGCGCCTGGAAGCTCGGCCCATACCATTTGCTGACGTGGCTGATTTCGATCATGCGAGACCTCTACCGAACAATGGCGATGCGCGCCTGCAGGCGCCGGACACCCAGCGATGCCAGACTGGAAATGGCGAAATAGACCAGAGCCGCGAACAGATACATCTCGACCAGCCGGCCGTCGCGCTGTGCGACCTTGCTGGCGGCGCCTAGGAAATCCGGGATCGACAGCACGTAGACCAGCGAGGTGTCCTGGAACAGCACGATGGTCTGCGTCAGCAGCACCGGCAGCATGTTCCGGAATGCCTGCGGCAGCACCACATGGCGCATGGTCTGGGCATAGGTCAGCCCGAGCGCGCTGGCCGCGGCCGGCTGCCCCCTGGAGATCGATTGAATGCCGGCGCGCATGATCTCGGAGAAATAGGCCGCCTCGAACATGATGAAGGTGATCAGCGAAGACGCAAACGCGCCGACCTTGATCGGCCGCGACGCGCCGGTCAGCCACTGTCCGATATAGGGCACCAGGAAGTAGAACCAGAAGATCACCAGCACCAGCGGCAGCGAACGCATCAGGTCGACATAGAGGCCGGCGATACGGCCGAGCAGCTTCATCCCGGATAATCGCATCAGCGCGATCAAGGTGCCGAACACCAGGCCGCCGGCAGCGGACAGCGCGGTCAGTGTCAGCGTAAAGGTCATGCCGTCGAGGAACAGGTACGACAGCGACCGGCGGATGACGTCGAAATCGAAGGTGCTGAACATCAGGCCACCCTCACTTCCCGGAGATGTAGCCGGGTATGGCAACCCGGCGTTCGAGCAAGCGCATCGCGACGACGACGACAATGTTGATCAGGAGATACAGCACGGTGGCGGCCGTGAAGGCCTCGAACACCTGGAACGAGAATTCCTGCATGGCGCGGGCTTCGCCGGTCAGCTCGATCAATCCGATGGTGATGGCGACCGACGTGTTCTTGATGGTGTTGAGAAATTCGGACGTCAGCGGCGGCAGGATGACGCGAAATGCGATCGGCAGCAGCACGTATCGGTAGGCCTGCGTCGTCGTCAACCCGAGCGCAGTCGCCGCCATCTTCTGCCCGCGCGGCAACGACCCGATGCCGGCGCGGAGCTGCTCGGCCACGCGCACCGACATGAACAGGCCGATCCCGACCGCCGCCGTCCAGAACGGTGCGTTGGGCATCTGCTTCAACCACAATCCCGCCGTGCGCGGCAGCAGTTCGGGCAGCACGAAGAACCACAGGAACAGTTGCACCAACAGCGGGATGTTGCGGAAGAACTCGACGTAGCAGAAGCCGATGCCCGATGCCGTCTTCGACGGCAGTGTCCGCATCACGCCGATCACGGTCCCGATCACGAGCGCAATGATCCAGGCCAGCAACGCGGTCTTGATCGTTACCACCAGGCCCGACAGCAGCATGTCGAGATAGTTGCCGGTGCCGTTCGGCGACGGCTCCCAGAAAATACCCCAGTTCCAGTGATAGTTCACTTTCGCCCCCGCGAAACGCCGGCGCCAAGATCTGTGAGATTAGCGCCTGTGCAGGCAACGTCTATGCAAACTTCCGGCCAAGGCCGGCTCCGCATCCTGAGAAGCGGCGCTTGCGCCGCGTCTCGAAGGATCAAGGCCCCGTCTGTGGCTTCATGGTTCGAGACGCTGCTGGGCAGCTCCTCACCATGAGGGTGGGCTACTTATACGAATCCGGATCCGGCGAGTCCGAAGGCTTGGCGAATTCGTTCTTCAGCTCTGGGCCGATCGACACGTTGAGGTTCAGCCCCTTCGGCGGGATCTTCTGGGTGAACCATTTGTCGTAGATCTTCTGGCCCTCGCCGCCGGTGTAGAGCGCAGCGGTCGCGGCATCGACCACCTTCTTGAAGGCCGTGTCATCCTTCCGCAGCATGATGCCGTAGGGTTCCGGCTTCGAGAACGCGTCACTCGAAATCACATAGTCGTCCGGCGCCTTCGATCCCGCGACCAGGCTCGACAGCAGGATGTCGTCCATCACGAAGGCGACCGCGCGGTCGGTCTCGACCATCAGGAAGGCCTCGGCGTGGTCCTTGGCCGGAATGATGTTGATGCCGAGGTTACGCGCCGCGTTGGCTTCGGTGAGCTGCTTGATATTGGTGGTGCCGGCGGTGGAGACCACCGACTTGCCCTTGAGATCGTCGATCTTGCCGATCTTGCTGGCCTTCTTCGAGACGTAGCGGCTGGCCGTCAGGAAGTGGGTATTGGTGAACCAGACCTGCTTCTGGCGCTCGGCATTGTTGGTGGTCGAACCGCATTCGAGGTCGACGGTGCCGTTGGCCATCAGCGGAATGCGCGTGGCCGATGTCACCGGATTGAGCTTGACCTCGAGCTTGTCGAGCTTGAGTTCCTTCTTCACGGCATCGACGATCTTGTAGCAGATGTCCATGGCGTAGCCGATCGGCTTCTGGCTGTCGTCGAGATAGGAGAACGGGATCGAGGAATCGCGGAAGCCGAGTGTGATCGCCCCGGTTTCCTTGATGTTCTTCAGCGTGCCGGTCAGATCTTCGGCCTGCGCGGACCCAGCGCAAAGCGCGGCAGTGAACGCAAGGCCGATGATGGTCTGATATTTCATACCTGTACTCCTCATGGGTTACGTCGATGACTTCATGATCTCGCCGAGCACCGGCGCGATATAGCGGCGAAACTGCTGTGGATTCTCGCTCATCGGAAAATGACCGAGCTGCTCCATGATGGTGACCTTGGCGCCGAGAATAGCGGCGGCGGTCCGCTTGGTGTCCTCCGGCGTGCAGGAGAAATCATACTCGCCGGTGAGCAGAAACAGCGGGCATACTTTAGTATCGATGTTCTCGACCCGGCCGCGCAGGTCGCCGTCGACCCGGTAGAAATAGAGATCACCCTTGAACACGCCGGGGCCGCCCTGCTTGTAGCCCCACAGCGTCTCCATCCGTGCGGCGGCCGGGCTGTGCGGCGCAATCAGGCCGGAGACCAGCGCGGCGCAGACTTCGCCGCCGTGGACGTCCGGCCGGTTGAGCCACGTGGTGTCATACCACGGCGCCTGGAAGTCGGCGGCCTCGAGCCCGATCAATGCGCGAAATTCGGCGGCGTGGTCGATCGCCAGGTTGAGCACGATGCGGCCGCCGATCGAGCAGCCCATCACCACCGGCCGATCCAGCTTCAGCGCCTTGCAGAAGGCACGAATGGTCGCGGTGTAGCGCGCCGTGGTGAGCTGATATTCCGAACCGTCCCAATCGGCCGGCGGATTGGATTTGCCGTGCCAGGGCATATCGAAGGCGATGATACGGAAGTGCTTCGCAAACGCTTCGTCGGCGAGCAGGTGCCGCCATTGCCTGGCATCGGCGCCGGCGGTGTGCAGACACACCAGCGGAATGCCGGTGCCGGTTTCCTCGAAGTAGATGCGGTGCATCTTGCCGTCGATATCGACATGGACATAACGCCCGACGATCGCCTCGATCTCGCCGTTCATGACGCCACCATGGCGAAACGCTGCCGTGGTAGTGCCAGCACGTCCTTGAAATACTGCAGGTTGGCGATGAAGGGATGCAGGTCGCCTTCCAGCACCGCCTCGCCGCGTTTGGTCAGCGCCAGCAGATCATGGAAGCCCGGCCGAGGTGTGGCCTGCCAGTGTTCGGCCCAGGCCGCCGGCGCGGCGCGATAGGAAAATCGCCACGACCGCATCAAGACCGGCGCGGGGGTCAGGTCGACGATCCGTCCCTGCCGGATCGAGGCATGAAAGGGATGGCCGATCGGCCCCAGCAGACATTCGCAATCGAGAAAACGGCCGCGCACGACCAGCGCGGGCGCCTGGTCGAGCAGGGCCGGAATTCCGGCGAACGCCTGAATGACCGCGGCGTCGGTGGCATCAGTCGTTGAAATCTTGCGCTCCGGGCGGGCACTCAACTGCCGACATTGGCAAAGGGAGGGAACTGCCCCTTCCGTTCCGCCATATGATGGCCTGAACGCCTTGCGGTCGCAAGATACCGCGGCCTTGAGCCGACCTTGATAATCTCTTGAACAATCTCTTGAACAATCTCTTGAACAATCTCTTGGCGTTGTCTGCCCGCCTCCCAAGCCAGGCAAATTCCGCCGCTCGGGAGATTGTGACAGACCAATTGTCGCACGGGTCGTTTCCCGGCAAGTTGCGACTGCCATTGCATTTCCCGATGTGCTCAATGCTGTTCTGCCATGTGTTTTCATGGAAGATTGCACGCAATCGAGACAACGCCGGCCTTGATCCAACATGGCCGCCAGGGAGACTTTTGAGATGTTTCAACGCCGCCGTTTGATGATCGCTGTCGCCGCCGCAGGCATGCTGATGGCTGGCGCCGCCTTCGCGCAGGATTATCCGACCAAGCCGATCACGCTGATCGTGCCCTGGCCGGCCGGCGGCTCGACCGATATCTCGATGCGCGCGATCGCCGACAGCGCCTCCAAGATCCTGGGACAGCCGATCGCGGTCGACAACAAGGCCGGCGGCGGCGGCACGGTAGGTCCGGCGACCATGGCGGCGGCTTCCAAGCCCGACGGTTACACCATTGCACAGCTTCCGATCACGGTATTTCGGCTGCCGCTGATGCAGGAGGTGTCCTGGGATCCATCCAAGGATTTCTCCTATATCATCCACCTCACCGGCTACACCTTCGGTGTCACCACCAATTCGGAATCCCAGTTCAAGACCTGGAAGGACGTGGTCGATTACGCCAAGGCCAATCCCGGCAAGGTGACCTATGCGACGCCGGGCACCGGCACCTCGCTGCATGTCGGCATGGAGCAGATCGCGGCCATGGCCGGCATCAAGCTGACCCAGGTTCCGTTCAAGGGCGGCGCGGAAACGAATGCCGCAGTGCTCGGCCAGCACACCATGCTGCAGGCGGATTCGACAGGCTGGAAGCCGCTGGTCGATGCCGGCAAATTGCGTCTGCTGATGGTGTGGACCGCGGTACGCTCGCCGAACTACCCCGATGTCCCAACGCTCAAGGAACTCGGCTATCCCATGGTCTACGATTCGCCGTTCGGCATCGCAGGTCCGAAGGGCATGGACCCGAAGATCGTCGCCAAGCTGCACGACGCCTTCAAGAAAGCGATCGAGGACCCCGCCGTGATCGCCACGCTTGCCAAATATGACATGGTGCCGAACTACAAGAACACCGAGGACTACAAGAAATTCGTCGTCGAAGTCACCGACTCCGAGCGGAAGGTGATCGAAGGGCTTGGACTGGGCAAGAAGTAGCAACTGACACAGGCTGGCGTCCCGGACGCGGTGCAGCGCGGTTGGCGCTGCGCAGCGTCCGGGGAGTGCTGAGAGAACACACATGAGCGATAACGCGAACGTCAAATTTCGCCTCAACAATTCCGAACTGTGGGGCGGATTGATCGGGCTTGGGCTCGGCGGCTTCGTGATCTGGTCCGGGCTCAAGCTGAAGCTCGGCACCATCAACGATCCCGGCTCCGGCTATGTGCTGTTCTATACCGGCATCTTGATGTGCCTGTTCTCCGCCTCGATCATCTTCTCCGCGCTGACCGAGGGCGGGGCAACCTTCGCCTCGCGGTGGGAGAACACGCGCTGGACCAAGCCGCTCTTGGTCATTCTTTGCCTCACCGCGTTTTCCTTTGCACTCGACCCGCTCGGCTTCCTTTTGTCGTCGATCCCGCTGATGCTTCTGCTGCTGCGGCTGATCGATCCGGTGCGCTGGTCGCTGGCGATCCCGATCGCGCTGCTCGCGCCACTCGGCATGTGGTGGGTGCTCAAGCGCCTGCTTCTAATCCAGTTGCCTTCGGGCATCTTCGAAATCGGCTGACCGCACCATGGATACGCTCATCAACGTCGCCCATGGTTTCGGCATCGCTTTGCTGCCGATCAACCTGCTCTATTGCTTCATCGGCGTCTTCATCGGCACGCTGGTCGGCGTGCTGCCCGGCATCGGCCCGATCTCGGCGATGTCGCTGCTGCTGCCGGTAACGCTGTCGGGTACGCCGGAATCCGGCATCATCATGATGGCCGGCATCTATTACGGCTCGATGTATGGCGGCTCGACCACCTCGATCCTGGTCAACATCCCCGGTGAAGCCGCCTCCGTCGTCACCTGCATCGACGGCCACCAGATGGCCAAACAAGGTCGTGCCGGTCCTGCGCTCGGCATCTCCGCGTTCGGCTCCTTTATCGCCGGCACCTTTGCACTGATCGCACTGATGCTGGTGGCGCCGTCGCTCGCCAGCGTCGCGATCGCGTTCGGCCCGGCTGAATATTTCAGCCTGATGGCGCTCGGTCTCGTGGTGCTGACCTTCCTCACCCAGGGCTCGATGGCGAAGGCGCTGCTGATGGCCTGCATCGGCATCGTGCTCGGCCTGATCGGGCTCGACAGCATCACCGCGCAGCCGCGCCTGACCTTCGGCCGCATGGAGCTGATCGACGGCATCGGCCTGGTGCCCGTGGTGATGGGCCTGTTCGGCGTCGCCGAAGTCCTGCTCAACACCGAGCAGGCGATCAAGCGCGACATCATCAATGCCAAGATCACGCAGTTGCTGCCGAGCAAGGAGGACTGGAAGGCCAGCGCCGGCCCGGTTGCGCGCGGCACCATTTTGGGCTTTTTCCTCGGCATCCTGCCCGGCGGCGGCGCAGTGGTCGCTTCCTTTGCGTCCTATGCGCTGGAGAAGCGTCTTTCGAAGACTCCCGAGCGCTTCGGCCATGGCGCGATCGAGGGCGTGGCCGGACCTGAATCCGCCAACAACGCCGCGGCCGGCGGCGCGTTCATCCCGCTGATGACGCTCGGCATCCCGCCGAACGTGGTGATGGCGCTGCTGCTCGGCGCCTTCGTCATCCACGGCCTGCAGCCCGGCCCGCTGCTGATCACGCAAAATCCCGGCCTGTTCTGGGGCATCGTCGCCAGCATGTATATCGGCAACGTGATGCTGCTGGTGCTGAACCTGCCGATGATCGGGATGTGGGTTCAGCTATTGAAGCTGCCGTACAACATCCTGTTTCCGCTGATCATCCTGTTCACCATCATCGGCGTCTATTGCAGCGGCAATAACGTGTTCGACGTCTACGTGATGATCGCGTTCGGGATCATCGGCTACTTCATGCGCAAGCTCGGCTACGAGCCGGCACCGCTGGTGCTGGCGTTCGTGCTCGGGCCGATGCTGGAGAACAACCTGCGAAAGTCGCTGATCCTGTCGCAGGGCGATCTGCTCACCTTCGTCGAGCGGCCGATCTCGGCAGCCTGCCTTGCGCTCGCAGTGGTACTGCTGATCGGGCCGCTGCTGCCGTCGCTGCGCAAGAAGCGCGAGATGGTCGCGCTCGACGAAGGCGCCTAAAGCCAGGCCGGACTCAAATTGCGAAAACAACCCCATGCAAAGTAGGGGCAATGCGACCCGATGTCGCGATCGGGCCTGATCTTGTCGGATTTTAGCCCACCTTGATCAGCTTCATCGGCTTGGCCGGCTGCGCCATCGCCCGCGTCAGGATCTGCACTTCCTTTTTCAGCATCTCGGCCAGTTCGGCCTCGCGCCGCCGGATGCGGTCGCTGGAGGCGCCGATGCTCAAGGCCGCGATCACCTGGCCGGCATCGTCGCGAACCGGCACACCGACGCCGCCCATGCCGGGATAGGCGGCATCGAGCAGCAGGGTATGGCCGTGCTTGCGCGCCGCAGTGATGCGTTCGCGCAGATATTTCGGCGTGATCCGTGGCGACTTCGCCAGCCGCGGGATCAAGACCTCGATGATCGCCTCGATCTCGGCATCCGGCAGCCACACCATCAGCGCCAGACTGCCGGCGCCGACGCCGAGCGGCCGACGGCTGCCGATCTGCAGGTAGTTCGGTTGCAGCGGATGGCTGCCGACCGAGCGCGCCAGATATAGCGCCTCGACGCCGCTACGCACCGACAGCAAGGCGGTATCGGCGGATCGCTCCGACAGCCGCAGCAGGCTCGGCTGCGCCAGTTCGGCAATATCGACGGTGCGGCGGGTGCTGATCG
>Ga0209023_10003149_pt1 | contig 19902 bp, 16 predicted proteins | sample LakOneMetagenome_FD_187468 | JGI IMG/M metagenome (GOLD analysis project Ga0209023, IMG submission 187468) | Freshwater and sediment microbial communities from Lake Erie, Canada (SPAdes) (version 2) | ecosystem: Environmental > Aquatic > Freshwater > Lentic | place: Lake Erie, Canada...
GCGCAACGCCGACATCGCGATGTACGTCGCCAAGGAAGCGGGCAAAGGGTGTCACCGACTGTTCCACACCCAGATGCACGATGTCGTCCTGCACCGCCAGGACCTCGTCGAGCGGCTCGAGGGCGCGCACGACCGCGGCGAGATCATCACCTACTTCCAGCCCATCGTCGATCTCACGACCGGATCGCCACGCGGGGCCGAGGCGCTCGTCCGGTGGCACCACCCGGTGCACGGGCTGCTCTCGCCGACGTCGTTCATCGAGCTCGCCGAGGAGACCGGTCGGATCACCGACATCACGCGCTACGTCCTCGAGATCGCCTGCGTGGAGGCGACGTCGTGGGACGCCCGCCTCGACGCGCCGAGCGGCGCCTACGTGAGCATCAACCTCTCGTCGCGCGACTTCGCCGATCCCACGCTCGTGCACGGGGTCGAGCAGACCCTTCGCGACACCGGTCTCCCGCCGCACCGACTGCTCCTCGAGGTGACCGAGAGCGCCTTGCAGGACGAGAGCCACGTGAGTCGGGTGCTGAGCCGGCTGCGTGATGCCGGCGTGCGGGTTGCGATCGACGACTTCGGCACCGGCTTCTCGTCGCTGTCCCGTCTCCGATCGCTGCCGTTCGACGTGGTCAAGATCGCCGAGCCGCTGGTGGCCAACGCCGAGCGGGGTGGCCGCGACCGTGACTTCGCCCAGTTGATGGTCGACCTGGCGCGCGTGCTCGACGTCGAGGCGATCGCCGAAGGCGTCGAGACCGCCGGTCAGGCGTCGACCCTGCGCCAGCTCGGGTTCAACTCGGCCCAGGGCTTCTACTACTCCCCCGCCGTCGCGTCGCCCGAGCTGTGGAACGCCTGGCGTTCGTCGCTCGCCGGCACCCGCCGCCCGTCGAGCCGGGACCGCCGGGCCCCGGGCGGCCGCCGGGCCGCCGACATCACCCTCGTCAGCGAGCACATGCCCCGGGCCAACGAAGCCTGATCACTCGGCGGGCAATCGTCCCCACACCAAGATCCGCTTGAACGCGTAGAAGTACGGCTCCTGCCGCCCGACCACGTCGAGCAGCCGCTCGGCGTAGCGATCGAGGAAGCGCGCGTACACGTCGGCCGGCAGCCGTGACTCGAACCGGGTCAGGGTCGTTCCTCGGACCCAGTTCACGACCTCCGCCGTCGACGCGAGGACGTGGGGATACACGCGCAGGGCGACGTGCTGGTGTTCGAAGCCGAGTTCGTGGAGCAGCGCCGCATACGCCTCCGGAGCGAGCACGTTGCGCGCCACCTGATCCTCGGGCGGACCGTCGGGGAACGCGGATCGGAACGGTTCCTCGGCGGCCACCTCGGCGGCGATCCGGTGCGACGGATGATCGGCGTTCGCAGGGACCTGCACCGCCAGCTGTCCGCCCGGACGGAGTGCTCGGACCCAACGGCGCACCACGCCGACGTGGTCGGGCACCCATTGCAGCGACGCGTTGGCGAGGACGAGGTCGTGATCGGCGGCCGACGTCCACGAGCCGATGTCGCCCGCTTCGAACGTCACCGCCGGCGGTCGGGCGATCTCGGCGCACCGCGCCAGCATCGCCGGTGACGAGTCCACACCGACGAGCTCGCCGATGCCGAGCCGTTCGGCGGCGATCGAGGACAACTCCCCCGTCCCACAACCGAGGTCGACGGCTCGGGCGATCGGCCCGGGCGTCACGAGCGCGAGAAGGTCGTGGAACGGCAACGCGCGCTCGTCGCGAAACCGCTCGTAGACCACAGGATTCCAGGCATCCGTCATGACTTGTATTGTACTTGTATTGTCAAGCCGTGTGTAGCCGGTTCGTCGACGGGGGTACGTTTCGGGGTCGACGACCGCACTCGAGGCTCGCCTGCCGAGCCGCTCGGTGCCGCACCACCACGAGCCAGGAGCGCCATGCCGAACCAGGGCCCCGCGCCGATCAGCGATCCGGTCATCACGCTCGACCGCGTGCGCAAGCAGTTCGGCTCGTTCGTCGCCGTGGAGAACGCCGACTTCTCGATCGCCCGCGCCGAGTTCTTCGCCCTGTTGGGCCCGTCGGGCTGCGGCAAGACCACGACGCTGCGGATGATCGCCGGGTTCGAACAGCCGACGTCGGGCCGGGTGCTCCTCGAGGGAAAGGACGTCTCGAACGTCGCGCCGTACCGGCGCAACGTGAACACGGTCTTCCAGCAGTACGCGCTGTTCCCCCATCTGTCGGTCTACGACAACGTGGCGTTCGGCCTGCGCAGCAAGAAGGTGCCCTCGGGCGACATCGCCAAGCGGGTGATGGACATGCTCGAGATCGTCCGGCTCGGCGAGTTCGTCAAGCGGAAGCCCAACCAGTTGTCGGGTGGCCAGCAGCAGCGGGTCGCACTGGCCCGGGCCCTGGTGAACCTGCCGAGTGCACTGCTGCTCGACGAACCCCTCGCCGCGCTCGACCTGAAACTCCGCGAGGCGATGCAGATCGAGCTGAAGCGCATCCAGCGCGAGGTCGGGATCACGTTCGTGTTCGTCACCCATGATCAGGGCGAGGCGCTCACGATGAGCGATCGCATCGCGGTGATGAGCCAGGGACGGGTCGAGCAGATCGCCACGCCGGAACAGATCTACGGGACCCCGGCGTCGGTGTTCGTCGCCGGCTTCATCGGCTCGGCGAACCTCATGCCCGGCATCGTCGTCGGTCGCGAGGGCTCCGATTCGGTGATCGAGCTCACGAGCGGGGCGAAGCTTCGAGCCACCGGCCGTTCCGACCTCGTCGTCGGCACCCGGGCCACGGTGATGCTCCGTCCGGAGCGGCTCGACCCCGTCGCCACCGAGCCGACCGACCGGCCGTCGTTGCGCGGCACCACCTCCGACGTCATCTTCCAGGGGGCCAGCGCCCGGGTCATCGTCGACCTCGCCGACGGCACCGAAGTCGTGGCCATCGTCGACTCCGACGCCCAGCTGCCCTTCCTCCGCCCCGGCGACCCGCTGTGGCTCACCTGGGAGCCCGACGCACCGTTCGCACTGGAGGGCTGGCCGGCGCACGCCGGAGCCACGACCACTGATGTCGATCACGTCGAGGCGACGATGGAGGGCACGACCGCCACCACCGGCGCATCGGCCGTCACCGAGCCGGCCGCCACCGGCCTCGGACGCCGCCGCCTGATCGGCGGCGCCGTGGCCGCCGGGATCGCCGCCGTCACCATCGGCATCGTCAAGGCGCTCGGTAGCGACGACTCGTCCGACGGCGCCGCGGGCGCGCCGGCCACGACTGGTCCGGCCGCGGGCGGACCCGCGGCCGGGGCCGCCGCCGGTGATTCGCTGGTCATCTTGAACTGGCCGCTCTACATCGAGAACGACGACGCGACGACCTCGCCCACCATCTCCGGCTTCACCGAGCGCACGGGGATCAAGGTCGACTACCGGCCCGAGATCGACGGCAACGACACCTTCTACACGAAGTACGAGCCCCTGCTCGCCAAGGGCAAGGGCATCGGCGCCGACCTGGTCGTGCTCACCTCGTGGATGGCCGCCCGCATGGTCGAGAAGGGCTTCGTGCAACCCCTCGACGCCGCCGTCGTCCCGAACAAGGCGAACCTCCTGCCCCGCTTGCAGAACCCCTCGTGGGACCCCGGTCGGACGTATTCACTTCCGTGGGCGATCGGCATGACCGGCATCGCCTACTGGCCCGACAAGGTCGGCGGAACGATCACCTCGATCTCCGACCTCCTCGATCCGAAGCTGAAGAACCGGGTCAGCCTGCTCGACGAGAAGGCCGACACGATCGGACTGTTCATGCTCGACATGGGCTTCGACCCGACGACCGGCACGATCGATCAGGCGCTGCAGGCGCTGGCCCGCATCAAACAGGCCCGCGACGGCGGCCAGTTCCGGAAGATCGCCGGCAACTCCTACGTCGAGGACCTCCAGCTGAAGGAGACCTGGGCGGCGATCGCCTGGTCGGGCGACATCGCCAGCCTGAAGAAGGACGCGCCAGGCATCGAGTTCCTGTTGCCTGCGAAGGGGGCGATGAGTTTCGTCGACAACTGCCTCATCCCGATCGGCGCCGACAACCCGGTCGGGGCGACCGAGTTCTTGAACCACGTGTACGACCCGACGATCGCCGGCCCGCTGTACGAGTCGATCGTGTACGTGCCGCCGGTGGCGGGGGCCGAGCAGTACATGACCGCGGCGGGCCGAGCCGACCCGTTCGTGGTGCCGCCGGCCGACGCCAAGCTGCACGAGTTCCGGATCCTCACCGAGGCCGAGGACGGCCAGCTCGACGAGGCCTTCGCCCAGGCGACGCAGCTCTAGCCATGTCCGACTCCTCCGACTCCCGCCCCGCCCGCTGGTACATCCCGTACCTGCTACTCGGCCCCGGCCTGCTCTGGCTGTTCGTGTTCTTCGTCGTGCCGCTCGTGCGACTCGGCGAGAAGTCGCTCGAGGGCAACGGTCTCACGAACTACTCGAACGCGTTCTCCGACTACGGCACGGTGATCGGCCGCACGTTCAAGTTCGCTGCACTTGCAACCATCGCCTGCATCGTCCTCGGCTACCCCCTCGCGTACGTCATCGCGATGCGGGCCGGCAGGTACAAGAACGCGCTGCTCGCCCTCGTGGTGCTCCCCTTCTTCACCACGTACCTCATCCGGGCGATCGCGTGGCGCACCTTGCTCGCCGACGGCGGACCGATCGTCGGTTTCCTCCGCGGCATCTCGCTGATGGGCGACAACAGCGGTCTGCTGGGAACCGACCTGGCCGTGGTCGGCTCCCTCACGTACAACTTCCTGCCCTTCATGGTGCTGCCGATCTACGTCGCGTTGGAGAAGGTCGACAAACGCCTGCTCGAAGCGGGCCCCGACCTCTACGCCAGCGGCTGGCGGACGTTCCGCAAGGTCACGATGCCGTTGTCGATCTCCGGCGTGTTCGCCGGAAGTCTCCTCACGTTCATCCCCGCCGCCGGCGACTTCGTGAACGTCGAGTTCATCGGCAGCGAACGCCAGACCATGATCGGCAACGTCATCGAGAAGAACTTCACCAAGGTGTTCTTCCGTCCCCAGCTCTCGGCGCTCAGCTTCGTCCTGATGGCGCTGATCCTCGTCGCCGTGCTCGTGTACGCCCGGCTCCTCGGCACGGAGGACCTCGTATGACCACGCGCCGCAGGAAGAGCGACTGGATCCTCGACGGGTGGGCGGCGCTGGTGCTGCTGTACCTGTTCGCCCCGATCGCCGTCGTGGTGATCTTCTCGTTCAACCAGCCCAAGGGCACCCGCAACTACGAGTGGAACAAGTTCTCGTTCGCCGCGTGGGCCGACCCGTTCAAGTACCCCGAGCTCCGCCACGCGTTCTACGTGTCGATCAAGGTCGGGCTCATCGCCACCGCGATCTCGGTGGTGCTCGGCACCCTGATGGCCCTGGCCCTGGTGAAGTACGGCTTTCCCGGCAAGGCGTCGGTGAACACCCTGCTCGTACTGCCGCTCACCATGCCCGAGGTCGTCCTCGGTTTCTCGCTGCTGACCCTGTTCGTGGCCGCGAACGTCGACACCGGGTTCGTGACCATCGTCATCGCCCACGTGATGTTCTGTGTGAGCTACGTGGCCACCACGGTGAAGGCGCGCATCCGGGGCTTCGACTGGCGGCTCGAGGAGGCGGCACAGGACCTCGGCGCCGGCCCGTTGCGCACCTTCACCAAGGTGACGTTGCCGATCATCGCTCCAGGGGTGATGGCCGCCGCGCTGTTGACCTTCGCCCTCAGCCTCGACGACTTCATCATCACCTACCTGAACGCCGGCACCGAGCGCACGTTCCCGATCGAGGTGTGGACCCAGAAGAAGGCCCGCGTGCCACCTCAGATCAACGTGTTCGGTACCGCCGTCCTCGTGTTCACCGCGCTGATCGCGCTCTCGGGCGTGTGGTGGAGCCGCCGGCGCGAACGGGCGTGAGCTCGATCACTCGCCGGCGACTTCGATCACTCGCCGGCGATGGGGGCCATCTCGCCGAGCTCGAACTTCACGTACTCCTCGCCGGTGTCCTCCCAGTCCTCGAACTGGATGACGTTCATCTCCTCGAACCGACGGCGCAGCCACTGGTCGTTGCGGTCGAGCAGGCCGAGCTTCTTGCAGTTCGGGACGATCTTGGCGAACAGCATCGCCTGGAAGTCCTTGCGGGTCGGGTCGGCGAGCACGAGCGGCAGGACGTCGCGCGGGTTGATGCCCATGCGGTCCCACACCTCCTGGCTCAAGAAGCGGTCGCGCATGCGGATCGCCGCTTCGAACGCGAACTCCTGGCGGTCCTTCATCTCGGCATCGGACATGCCGTCGTAGACCTCCTTGAGCGACAGCACGCCGAACGCCACGTGACGGGCCTCGTCGCTCATCACGTACCGGAGGAGCTGCTTGAGGAGCGGCTCCTGGGTGAGCTGGTGCTGGTAGCCGAACGCGGCGAGCGCCAGACCCTCGACCATCACCTGCATGCCCAGGTAGGTCATGTCCCAGCGGCTGTCGGCGATGATGTCGTCGAGCAGCAACTTGAGGTGGGCGTTGATCGGGTAGTGGCCCGAGAGCTTCTCGTCGAGGTAGCGCTGGAACACCTCGACGTGGCGGGCTTCGTCGACGACCTGGGTGCTGGCGTAGAGCTTGGCGTCGTACCACGGCACGGTCTCGGTGATCTTGGCCGTGCAGAGCAGGGCGCCCTGCTCGCCGTGGAGGAACTGCGAGAGGGTCCAGTTCTCCTGCTGGACGCCGAACTCCAGCCACTCCTTCGGGCCCCACTTCTCGACCGGCGTGCCGATGTACACCGCCGGGTCCATGCCCGTGCCGATGATCGACTGGATCTGGGCGACTTCCTTCTCCTGGTCGACCTCGGTGTCCCAGGGGAGGTCGGTGGTGGCGTTCCACTGCCCGACCTTGGCCTTCTCGTAGAGCTTGCGGAGCTGTGGCCGGGCCAGGGTGTAGTCCCAGGTGAAGATGGCCTCGCAGTTGTCCTTGACCGGATGCGTGACCTCGTCCACGTCGTGGTTCACGACCGACAAGATCGCGTCGATGTCGTTGATCTCGTCGCGGCCGATGATGTCTTCGGTACTCGACATGGGGCAGTTACCTCGTCGGATTCGAGAGCGCGGGGCTCACCAGGGTGGGAAGGATGAAGGTGCGGAGGAAGTCGCGGGCGACGGCCTCGGAGGTGAGATCGAGGTGCTCGGACGGCGCCAGGAACTCGGAGATGACGAGCCGCACGAGCAGCTCGACGATGCGCACGGCCGGCTCGCGGTCGTGCAGGTGTGGGATCAGCAAGGGCGTGAGGAACACGGTGGCGACCCGGATGATCCGGGGCAGCCCCTCCACGGTCAGCTGGCCCAGGGTCTCGCCGGGGGCGCAGGCGAGCATCAGGGCGAGGTGCTCGTCGGCCTGCATGGCCCGGAGCGACTCGGTGATGGCCCGCAGGAGGAGGTCCTCCACGCCGTCGGCACCCTCGAGGGCGAGGCGGAGGTTGTCGAAGAACTCCTCGAGCTCGAGGACGCGCATCGATTCGAACAGCACGTCCTTGCCGCCCGGGAACAGCCGGTACAGCGTGGCTCGCGACACGCCGGCCTCGGCGGCGATGTCATCGACCGTCACCTTGGCGAACCCCCAGCGCTCGCAGCAGCGCTTGGCCGCTTCGATCACGCGACGTTCCCCGGGTGTGACGGTCATCACGTGAGACGATGACACGGCATCCGTCTCATTGTCAAGGAGTCTCCTGGGCCGGAAACGCCTGCACTGCTAACGTCTCAGCCTTTGTGACCACCATTCTCCGGAGGAACCCCATGCGTCGCACCCTGTTCAGCGCTACGGCCGTCGTCGCCGGGTTGCTGCTCGCGTCCTGCGGGAGCGATTCGAACGACAGCGCCGCGACCACCACCGCGGCCGGAGCGGGCGCCGCGTCGACCGCTGCCGGAGCGGCCGGCGACGCCAAGGCCTGCGCGGCCGGCAAGACCCTCGCCGCCGGTAAGCTCACGATCGCCACCGGCACCCCGGCGTATCCCCCCTACGTGATCGACGACAAGCCCGAGAGCGGCCAGGGCTTCGAGGCCGCCGTCGCGATGGCGGTCGCGGGGCAGCTCGGCTTCGGCGCCGACACCGTCACGTGGGTCCGCACCGGCTTCGACGAGGCGATCCAGCCCGGCCCGAAGACGTTCGACTTCAACCTGCAGCAGTACACGATCACGCCCGAGCGGGCGAAGGCCGTCAGCTTCAGTGCGCCGTACTACACGAGTTCGCAGGCCATCCTCGGCTTCGCCGACTCCAAGGCGGCCTCCGCCAAGACGGTCGCCGACCTGAAGGACGTGAAGCTCGGCGCCGCCGTTGGCACCACCAGCCTCGACTTCATCGCCCAGACCATCAAGCCGACCACCGCCGCCCTCGTGTTCAACGACAACGCGGGGGCCAAGCAGGCGCTCGAGTCCAAGCAGATCGACGCGGTCGTCACCGATCTCCCGACGGCGCTCTACATCACCGGCTCCGAGATCGAGGGCACGAAGGTGTTCGGCCAGTTCCCGGTGGCCGAGGGCCAGGGCGACCAGCTCGGCATGCTCTTCGCCCAGGGCAATCCGCTCGTCGAGTGCGTCGACCAGGCCCTCGCCAACCTGAAGCAGAGCGGTGAGCTCGAGTCGATCACCACCAAGTGGATGTCCGACTACACCGAGGCGCCGGTCATCTCCCTCGGCTGATGGCCGAGCCCGGTCGACCTCCCACCCGTCGCGCCGAGTTCGAGCGCCGGCAACGCCGGCGCTCGTCGCTCGTCGCCGCCACGAGCACGGTCGTCGCCGTCGCCGCCCTCGTGGTGTTCGTCCCCATGACCCCCGGCTGGGCCAGGGTCCGCGAGTCCTTCTTCAACGGGGCCAAGTTCCGGCACGTGTTCCCGCAGATGCTGAAACCGTTCTGGTACGACGTCCAGATCTTCCTGTGGTGCACGCCGTGCATCGTCGTCGTGGGCCTGCTGATCTCGATGGCCCGCAACGTCCGGTCCCCCGCGCTCTATCCGTTGCGGCTCTTCGCCACCGTCTACACCGACGTCGTGCGCGGGGTGCCGGTGTTCTTGTGGATCACGTTGATCGGCTTCGGCGTCCCGGCCCTGATGCGCACGCCGGCCTGGTACGGCAAGTACGTGATCTGGGGGTCCATGACCCTGGTCGTCACCTACTCGGCCTACGTGTCGGAGGTGTTCCGCGCCGGCATCGAGAGCGTCCACGAGAGTCAGCGCGCCGCGGCCCGTTCGCTGGGGCTGAGCTCCGCCCAGACCATGCGCCACGTGGTGCTCCCCCAGGCCATCCGCCGGGTCGTGCCGCCGTTGATGAACGACTTCGTGAGCCTCCAGAAGGACGTGGCGCTGATCAGCATCCTCGGGCCGGTCGAGGTGCTGCGCAAGGCCGGCATCGAGACGTCGCGCGACTTCAACTACACGCCCTACGTTGCCGCCGCCCTCCTGTTCCTGTGCGTCTCGGTGCCGCTCACCCGGCTCACCGACTGGATGCTGGCGCGGGAACGCCGCCGCATGTTCGGCACGACCGTCCGATGAGCGAACCGACCAGGATCAAGCTCTCCCTCCAGTCGGTGGAGAAGTCGTTCGGCGACCGCACCGTGCTCGACGGCGTGTCGCTCGACGTGGCCGAGTCGGAGGTGATCTGCCTCATCGGCGCATCCGGTTCGGGCAAGTCGACGCTGCTGCGTTGTGTGAACCTGCTCGAGCCGGTCGACGACGGACGGATCCTGCTCGACGGGGTCGACATCGCCGAGCCCGGGCTCGACCCGAACCCGGTCCGCCGCCGGATCGGCATGGTGTTCCAGAGCTTCAACCTGTTCCCGCACATGACCGTGATGCAGAACGTGGTCCTCGCCCCCACCAAGGTGCAGCGCCGGACCGCCGCGGTCGCGACGGCGCGGGCCCGGGAGCTGCTCGACCGCTTCGGGCTGTCCGACAAGGCCGACGACTACCCCGACCGGTTGTCGGGCGGCCAGCAGCAACGGGTCGCCATCGTGCGCGCCCTCGCCATGGAGCCGGAGCTGATGCTGCTCGACGAGATCACGAGCGCGCTCGACCCCGAACTGGTCGGCGAGGTCCTCGACGTCGTACGCGAGCTGAAGCAGCGGGGAATGACGATGCTGCTCGCCACCCACGAGATGGGCTTCGCCCGGGAGATCGCCGATCGCGTCTGCTTCCTCGCCGACGGCCGCGTCCTCGAGTCCGGCCCGCCCGCCCAGCTCCTGTCGGCTCCCACCCACGAGCGCACCCAGCTCTTCCTGCAACGCGTCATCAACGCCGGCCGCCTCTGACTTCTGATCACCTTTCCCGGGCGACTGGGGGTCGGGATGCTTCCCAGGAATCCGAAGGTGCCGCCCGGCTCACCCGGTCTTGCGGCCGCTCGTGATGCCGCAGACGATGCCGCGGTTCAGGCAATCGCTCACCTCGGTCGCCAGCTTCGCCTCGTCCCAGGCGTTGAAGAAGTCGGCGTGCCCGGAGTACTCACCGCCCGAGGCCAGCGAGAGATGGTGCCCCGGCCCGGTGGTCGGATACGCGACCGAGAGCGTCAGCTGGGGCACCACCACCGGGTGCCCACCATCGCAGTGCCCGCCGGTGCTGTAGGCGGCATGGCTCCGGTGATCGGCGCTCGAGAGATGCGCCCCGTCCCAGCAATCCGGGAACGTCACGAGCAGGCGGAGGCCTCGGCCCGCGGGGCACTCCGGCGGCGCGGCCTCCCGCTCGGCGCCGGTCCCGCACGTCCACGCCACGCGGGTCACCGGCTGGGGAGAATCGGCCATCGCATCACCGGCCAGGAGCTGGAGCCCGGCCGGGTACGGCTGCACGAGCGCAGGGTCGACGTTCGGCCCGGGCCGGTAGTAGGCCGTCGACTTCTCCGGGAGCACCTGCTCGGTGCCGTCGAACAGCGCCGGCGCCCAGTAAGCGGCCCGGTCGAGTTGTTGATCGCAGGTCGTCGATGCGCCGGCCAACGAGGCGAGGTCCGACGACGCGTCGGTCGAGGTGTTGCCGAAGAACACGTGGGTGTGCGACGCGCCCGGTTCGCCCGGGAACACGATGGGATCGTCGTCGAGCGTGTGGCTGTAGGTGCACTCGACGACGAACTGGGCGACCCGGCCCTGGGGACCGGAGAAGCCGACGTCGGGCGCGCCCAGCTCGACCGTCGAGGACGGCACCGTCTCGTGCGCGTGCATGCCCGTGTCGGCTCCGTTCGATGTCGACGAGCCTGCGCACCCGGCGAGCACCAGCACGAGCAGTCCGCCGACCGCACCTGCCCGCAAGGACCCACGCGTTTGGTCGCGGACGCACGCCATGCGTGCCCACGCGACCAAACGCTGGAGGAAACGAGGGTCAGGGATGGGCCGGGACACCGATGGCGGCGAGGTCGACCTTCGGCGGCATGTCGGTCGCCGGCCGGGCCGGCGCCGTCGCCGCATCGGGCATGGTGGGCTGGCGGGGCGGCACCGGCGAGGACACCTTGTAGTCCGCCGATGGTGGATGGACCTCGTTCAGCCAGGGGACGATGTCGGCCGCGCCGGCGTTCCAGTCCCCCGAGCCGGTGCCCGAGCAGGGTGCGAGCTGCTCGATCGCCGAGGGGGCCGAACTGCTGAACGTGTTACCCGAGAAGCAATGACCCAGGGTCGCCAGGTCGGTACCGGCCGACGCGACCAGGAGATCGGCCAACCGGCTGTCGGACACGACGTTGTCGCGCACCTGCGACCGCTTCGAGTCCCACAGGACCGCACCGGTCGGCGCCGGGTTCGGCAACGGGTCGTTCTTGGTCTCCGAACACGGTCGGTCGAGCTCGGAGTCGGGCGGCGGGTTGTCGTTCGGGTCCTCCTCGAGGAAGGGAACGAGTCCGATGCCGCTCTTGTCGTGGTCGTAGACGAGGTTCCGCTCGATCACGTTCTCGACGCCGCCCGCCGAGAGGATCCCGTTGCCCATCGCCAACAGCGCCACGTCGATGGCCGGCGTGTCGGGCTGGTTGTTCGAGTAGACGAGGTTCCCGACGATCGTCGTTCGCCGCTCGGGGTAGCAGAGCTCGTAGCTCCCGCTGTTCGGCACGATCCCCGCTCGGTTGTACCGGAAGATCGAGTTGACGATGTAGAGGTTGCCCCCCGAGTTCGTGCCGGAGTAGCCGAGCCCGTTGTACTCCGAGGTCATGTCGTCGATCACCGCATTGCACTGGTAGCACTCGCCGATGTACACCCCCGCGTCAGGGCTCCCTGACGCGTAGCTGTGCTCGATCAAGCCGTTCACCGCGTCGAAGGCGTAGATGCCGTAGTCACCCGTGCGATACGTCGTGAGGTACGACCCGCGGTACCCGGTGACGCTGGTCCAGAAGAAGCCGTTCGCCGTGTAGTTGCGTGCCGTCATGTTCTCCACCGCGACCCCGTTCGCGCCCAGCACGCGCACGCCGTTGTCGAGGGCGAACTGGCCGTCGAGGATCGTCTCGTTGCGGTCGAGGCCGCGGATCGTGAGGTTGTCGGTGGTGACGTTCACGGCCTCGTGGTAGACGCCGGGTGAGACGAGCACGAGGTCGCCGGGCTTCGCGGCGTCGACCGCGCCCTGGATCGTGGCGATCTCCGACGGCACCGCGATCACGCCGTCGGCGTCGGCGGCCGCGGCGGCCGGGCCGGCCGGTGCCGCGGTGGTCGCCGGAGCGGCCGCGGTGGTCGTCGTCCCGGTCGAGCCGTCGGCCCCGGTCACCGTGACGGTGCCGACCATGCCGCTCGCCGACGTCCCGTGGATCGAGCAGAAGAAGGCGTACGTGCCGGGCTCGGTGAAGGTGTGCCGGTACACCTGGCCGGGCCGGAACGCCTCCTTCGCCACGCCGAACGAGGCCGAGCCGTCGGCCGGCACGATGTTGTGGTCGTTGCGTCCGTCGTTGACGAACACGACTTCGGTGCCGGCAGCGACGCTCAACGCCGTCGGCCGGAACAGGTTGTCGATCGCCGAGACCGTCATCTCCGCCGGCGACGGAGGACTGAACACCGAGATCGAGTTCTTGTCGTCGGCACAGCCGGCGACGGCCACCGCGACCAGGAGCGCGGCCATGCCCGAGGCGAAGAACCGGCGCATCACGCGGGCAGCACGTAGTCGGCGAAACGCTCGCGGAGCGTCTTCTTGGAGAACTTGCCGACGCTCGTCTTGGGGACTTCGTCGATGAACACCACGTCGTCGGGCAGCTGCCACTTGGCGAGCTTCGGTGTCAGGAAGTCGAGGACCTCCTGCTTGGTCAGCTCGACCCCGTCCTTGGGCACGACGCAGGCCAGCGGGCGCTCACTCCACCGCGGGTGCAGGACCCCGATGACCGCGGCTTCCTTGATCTTCGGGTGGGCCATCAGCTCGTTCTCGATCTCGACCGAGCTGATCCATTCACCCCCCGACTTGATGAGGTCCTTCGTCCGATCCATCAGCCGTACGTAGCCGTCGGGCATCACGACGGCGACGTCGCCCGTGCGGAGCCAGCCGTCGGAGGTGAAGCTCTCCCCGGCGCGCGGGTCGTTGTAGTAGCTGGCGGTGATCCACGAGCCGCGGGCCTGCAGCTCGCCGCTCGACTCGCCATCCCACGGCAGCGGGTCGATGGTGTCGGGCTCGACGACGCGCAGCTCGACACCGAACACCGGAAGTCCTTGCCAGGAGCGAAGCTCGGCGAGCTCCTCCTCCGTGGACGACGCCAACCGGGCGACCGAGATCGTCGCCGTCGTCGCGATCGGGCTCGTCTCGGTCATGCCCCACGCCTGGAAGATCGGCAATCCGGTCTGGGCCCGGTACGCCTCCGACAACGCCTTGGGCACGGCCGAACCGCCGCACGGGATCACGCGGAGCGAGGAGGTGTCGCGGCCCTTCAGCTCGGGCAGGACCGCCATCCAGATCGTGGGCACGCCGGCGGCGACGGTCACCTTCTGGTCGACGATCAGGTTGGCGATGGCGGGGCCCGACAGGTCGGGCCCGGGCATCACCAGGTTGGCGCCCGTCGCGACCCCGGCGTGCGCCAGACCCCACGCGTTGGCATGGAACATCGGGACGACCGGCAGGATCGTGTCGGCCTCGCGGATGCCGACGGCGTCGGCGACCATCGTGCCCATCGTGTGCATGAAGGTGGAGCGATGGCTGTACACCACGCCCTTCGGGTTGCCGGTCGTGCCGCTCGTGTAACACATCGATGCGGCCCGGCGTTCGTCGGTGATGTCGAACTGCACCGGCGAAGCGGTCGCGAGCAGTTCCTCGTAGTCGTACACCGCCATCGTCGACGGGATCTCCGGGCGATCCCCCTTGCCGTCGTCCATGATCACGAGGTGTCGCACCGACGGGAACGTCGGGAGCAGCGGGCCCAGGATCCCGAGGAGCGAACGATCGACGAAGATCACCTCGTCCTCGGCATGGTTCACGATGTACGTGAGCTGTTCGGGGAACAGCCGGATGTTGAGGGTGTGGACCACTCGACCGGTGCAGGGAGCGGCGAAGTACAACTCGAGGTGGCGACCGGTGTTCCACGCGAACGTGGCCACCCGTCCGTCGGCGCTGATGCCGAGGTCGTCGAACACCCCGCCGAGCCGACGGGTGCGGTCGGCCCACGTGCCGTACGTCATCGTCGACACTCCGGTAGCGCTCGCCGTCGTGATCGTGCGGTCGGGGTGATATCGCTCCGCGCGATCGAACAGGTGCACCATCGTGAGTGGGTGATCCTGCATGGTGCTCAACATGTGTGTGCTCCCCGATGTCATGCCTGCGGCCCCCGCCGCGGGGGGAGACGTTACTGTCGAGTCCGCGTGGACACGAGTGGAACGGCCCAACCGATCAAAGACCGACGTCTGCCGGTGCTGCTGGGCGGCTACGCGGTCCTCGTCGCCCTCACGAACATCGGCTCGATCACCGCGCCGACGCTCGTCCGGCACCAGCCGGGGCTGCTCCTCGGCCTGTCGTCACGAATCCGGCACCTGCTCTTCGCCGTGCCGGCGGGCATCAACCCGGTCGCCTACGCCGTCGTCCCCGTCGTGCGGATCACCGCGGCCGGCCTGCTGTGCTTCGCCCTCGGTTACTGGTACGGCGAGCGCGGGATGGGCTGGCTCGAGCGGCAGCTCGGCGACGACAAGCCCGCCAGCCTCCGGTGGATCGAGCGGGGTGTCGACCGCGCCGGATGGTTGATGCTGTTCCTGATGCCCGGCAGCAACGTCGTGTGCGCCCTCACCGGGTACCGGCGGATGGACCCCCGCAAGTTCCTCACCTCGCTCGTGGCCGGCATCGCGTTCCGCCTGGCGTGGGTCTGGATCGCCGCCAAGCAGTTCGAGTCGGAGCTGAAGCGGGCCCTCGACTGGATCGAGAAGTACCAGTGGCCGCTCGTCGTCGGATTCCTGGTGATCACGGTGGGCCAGTCGTTCGTCAAGGCCGCCCGCAAGGCCTCCGCCGAGGCGGCCGACGAGCAGGAGGAAGCGGCCGCCGAGCTCGCGGCCCAGCTCGACGCGGCGTCGCTCGACCCGGCCGCGCTCGACCCCCACCGGCCGCCGCCCGATCACTGAGCGTTCCCGCCCGGCACGCCACGGGTGGCCGGGCCCCGGGTAGCGTGCGCCCATGGCTGAGATCACGCTCGGGGGCAACCCCATCCACACCAGTGGCGAACTTCCTTCTGTCGGCGGCGCTGCGCCGGCGTTCACGCTCGTCAAGAGCGATCTGTCGGAGATCACCAACGCCGACCTGCTCGGCAAGCGGGTCGTGCTGAACATCTTCCCCAGCATCGACACCGCCGTGTGCGCGAAGAGCGTCCGGACGTTCAACGAGCGGGCCGCCGAGGCGACCGACGCCGTCGTGGTCTGCGTGTCGGCCGACCTGCCCTTCGCCCAGACCCGCTTCTGCGGCGCCGAGGGCATCTCGAACGTCGAGACCGCGTCCACCTTCCGCAGCGACTTCGGTTCCACCTACGGGCTCGACCTCGCCGACGGCAAGTTGGCCGGCCTCCTCGCCCGAGCGGTGATCGTGCTCGACGCCGAGGGCCAGGTCGTCTACACCGAGCTCGTGCCCGAGATCGCCCAGGAACCGAACTACGACGCCGCGCTCGCCGCCCTGGCCTGATCCGCCGGGGACAACGCCTATCCGGCGGTCGGGCGGAGGTGGTCCCCCGCCCGACCGGCCAGGAAGGCCGTGGCGGCGACGACGTCGAGCGGACGGGCGAGGTGATATCCCTGTCCGACCCCGCAGCCCAGTGCCCGGAGGCGCTCGAGCTGCGATGAGTGCTCGATGCCCTCGGCGATGGTGTCGATCGCGAGTGCTCTGGCCAGATCGGTGATCGACCGCAGGTACGCCTCGGCCTCGCGGGGGTCGTTGTCGAGCGCCCAGACGAACGATCGGTCGATCTTCACGATGTCGATCGGGAACTCCCGGAGGTAGCCGATCGAGGCGTGCCCGGACCCGTAGTCGTCGACCGCGATCCGTACCCCGAGCTCACGCAGCCGGGTGAGCCGGGCGCCGGTCAACGAGAGGTCGCGGATCAGGGTGGTCTCGGTGAGCTCCAGGGTGAGGGTGTCCGGGGCGATCCCGGTCCGCTCGAGCTCGCGGGCGACGAGCCCGACGAACTCGTCCTCGTCGAGCTGACGGGCCGACACGTTCACCGCCATCGTCAGGCGGGGGTCGGCGAACTCGCCCTGCCACGCGACGAGCTGGTCGAGCGCCGAGCGCAGGACCCATCGGCCGATCTCGATGATCTGCCCGTTGGCCTCGGCGACGGGGATGAAATCGTTCGGCGGGACCACGGTTCCGTCGGCCCGATCCCACCGGATCAGGGCCTCGAAGCCGAGCAGCGCTCCGTCGGAGAGCGAGATCTCGGGCTGGTACACGAGGCGGAACTCCTCGTGGAGCAGCGCTTCGTCGAGGGCGGAACGCATGGCGAGCCGTTCGATCAACGCGTCGTGCATCTGCGGCTCGAACTGGCTGATGCGGTTCTTCCCGCGCGCCTTGGCGTCGTACATCGCGACATCGGCGCAGCGGAGGAGATCCTCGACGCTCGACACGTCGTCGGCCGTCGCGATACCGACCGAGCCACCGACCTGCACGAGCCCGGTCGACAACTCCACCGGTTGGCCGACCACGGCCAGCAGCCGCTCCGCGACCGGGTGCGGATCGTCCCCGACGAGCAGGACGGCGAACTCGTCGCCACCGAGTCGGGCGGCGCGGTCGCGGTGGCGCGTCAGGGTGATCAGGCGCGCCGCGATGGTCATCAGCACCTCGTCGCCGGCGCCGTGGCCGAGCGAGTCGTTGATCTCCTTGAAGCCGTCGAGGTCGAGGAACACGATCGACACCTGCGGGGCCCGGTCCGGGCCGTCGAGCACCTTGTGGACCTGCTCCACGAACGAGGCCCGGTTCGCCAGCCCGGTCAGCTGGTCGTGATGGGCCTGGTGCGAGAGCGATCGTTCGAGGTCGACCCGCTGGGTGATGTCCCGGCCGTTCACGACGACGCCCGCGATGTCGGGGTCGTCGGTGCGGTCGGTGAGCGTCATCTCGATGTGGTGCCACGACAGGTCGGCGTGACGCATCCGGACGTCGAGCCGCTCGTGCGAGCCGCTCTCCCCACCCCGCTCCTGGGCCCCCACGACGCGGCGGTACGCCCTGGTCATCGTCCCGACGTCGTCGGGATGGATCAGCGTCCGGATGTCGAGGCGTTCGAGCTCCTCCCGGGGGTGACCGAGGATGCGGGCCACGGCCGGAGAGGCGTAGCTCAACCGGCTTCCACCCTGCGAGATGATCGCGACGCCGTCGGGCGCGTGCTCGATGAGCGCACGGACCCGGTCGTCGGCCCGACGCTCGGCCTCGACGGCGCGCAGCCGGCGAGCCGCTCGCGAAGCCCACACGATGGCGGTCGTCCCGACGACGATCGCCCCCACGGTCACGACCCAGATCATCAGCAGTCCGGCGCGGAAGTCGCGTTCGCCCTCGTTCTCGAACCGGTCGCCCGCCGTCACCAGCGCGTCGTCGGCGGTCTCGGCGAGCCCGTCGAGCACGGTTGCCTCGGCTTCGGGGATCGCGTGCGCGCCCCGGTCCTCGACCAGGGCGGCGAGCGCATCGGCGTAGTGGCCGATGGCCCGTTCGATCTTCGGCCCCAGGTCGCTGTCGAGCCGGCCGAGGAGGGCTCGGTCCCTGATCAACGCCCCGCGGACCGCCGCCATCTGATCGCCGACGACCGACGCGCTGATCGAATCACCCGCCTCGATCCGCTCGCGGACCGACACGAGGGAGGAGAACTCGGCCCGCAGCTGGGCGACGTCGCCTCGGTCGGAGACCTCGTCGCGTACCGAGGTGAACATGAGGGTGACGGCCCCACCGAACACGCACAAGATGATCGAGAACGCGACCGTCGACGCGACCGACATCCGACGACTGTGCTTCCGTGCTCCCAAGTCACCACTTCCCTGTGCGTACCGAGACGTAGGGACTGATCGGGACAACGGGAGGAAAACTCAAGACCCTCGTTCAAGGACTCCTCGGTATCGCCACCGATCGCAGCGCCCGCACAGAGTCGCCTTTGAGTCGGGGCGGCCCGGACTCACAGCCCCAGGAGGGGTTCCAGCCCGTGAGTGAAGCCCGGGTGCTGGCCGATCCGCTTGCAGGCGAGGACGACACCCGGCATGAAGCTCAGGCGGTCGTAGCTGTCCTGCCGGATCGTCAGGGTCTGCCCGGTGGCGCCGAGGATCACCTCTTGGTGGGCCACCATCCCGCGCATGCGCACCGCGTGGAGCCGGATCCCGGCCGGACCCTCGCCGCCGCGGGACCCCGGATACACCTCGTGCTGCGTCGGATCGGGTGCCCACTGGTCGCTGGCCGCCGCCATCCGCTCGGCCGTGGTGACCGCGGTACCGGACGGGGCGTCGATCTTGTTGTCGTGGTGGAGCTCGATGATCTCGGCGGTCTCGAAGAACGGCGCCGCGATCTCGGCGAACCGCATCATCAGCACTGCGCTGATCGCGAAGTTCGCGGCGACGATGCAGTTGCTCGACGTGAAGGCGGCGGCGAAACGGGCCAGGTCGTCGCCGTCGAGCCCGGTCGTGCCGACCACGGCGTGGAGCCCGTGCGCACCCAGCCAGGGCACCGTCACCCGCGACGAGGCGGCGACGGTGAAGTCGACGACCACCTGGGCGCCGGCCGCGGTGAGCGCGTCGAGCTCGGCGGCGATGGCGATCCCGTGGCGGTCGTCGCCGATCGAGAACGGGTCCACGGCGGCGACCAGTTCGAGATCGGGGTCGGCGGCGACCGCGTCGCAGACCGCCGTCCCCATCCGTCCGCCTGCACCGACCACACCGACCCGAATCGTCATGGGCGAGACGGTAACAGCGAGGCGGCGGACGCTCCCGGGATTAGGTCGGGCCGACGGTGACGCGGATGCGGGGGCTGCCGAGCACCCGTTCGGCGACCCGCTGCACGTCGGTGAGCGTCACCCGGCGCCAACGGGCCAACTGCTCTTCGACGGTACGGATCGTGCCGGTGGTGATCAGCTGCGAGGCCGCCCGGGCCATACGCGACCCGGTGTCCTCGAGCCCGAGCACGTAGGCGCCGGTGAGGTAGCCGACGGCAATGTCGAGCTCGTCGGCCGTGATCCCCGCCGCGCACATCTGGTCGAGCGCCTGCTCGACGAGTTCGAGCACCTGCCCGAAGTGCTGGGGCTGGGTGCCGGCGTACACCGACACCGCGCCGGCGTCGTCGTAGAGCGACGCACCGGCATAGACCGAGTAGGCGAGGCCCCGCTGTTCCCGGATCTCGTCGAACAGCCGGCTCGACATGCCGCCGCCGAGCACGTGGACGAGGACGTCGAGCGCCTCGCGGTCGTCGTCGGTGCGTTCGAAGGCCCGCATGCCCACGAGTAGCTGCACCTGTTCGATGTCGTCCTCGCGGGCCACGATCTGGGCCTGCGTCGCACCGGGAGCGCTTCGGGCCGGG
>Ga0209023_10003150_pt1 | contig 19900 bp, 16 predicted proteins | sample LakOneMetagenome_FD_187468 | JGI IMG/M metagenome (GOLD analysis project Ga0209023, IMG submission 187468) | Freshwater and sediment microbial communities from Lake Erie, Canada (SPAdes) (version 2) | ecosystem: Environmental > Aquatic > Freshwater > Lentic | place: Lake Erie, Canada...
CGTCAAGCCGGAGGAGACGAGGGCGACGAATTTTGTCACGAAAGAGCTCGATGGTTTTCTCGGGCCCAACTATGTCGTGACGTTTCACGTCGAAAAATTTCAAAGCATTAAAAATGTAAAGGCTCAGATCCGAAACAGTCCGTTTTCGTGTCAACGTGGTGCGGCTTATCTGCTCCACCAGATCCTGGACCGGATAGTTGATCTGTACATGCCGCTGGTGGACGAATTTGACGAGTCGATATCGTCGCTCGAGGAACGCGTTTTCGGGATGAAGAAAAGCAGCAATCTGATCCTCGAAGAGATCATGGACCTTCGCCGAAGCGTCGCGCGTTTGAAACGTATTTCGTCGCGTCAGCTCGAAGTGTTGTACCGAATGTCGCATGGCGAATTTCCACAGGTGCCGGAGCATATTTTACCGTTCTACCGCGACGTTCACGATCATCTGCTGCGGATATCCGACCTTGCGGAAAGCTATCGCGACCTCGTCGGCGGGCTCTTTGACATCCATTTTGCGGTTGTTTCGAACAAGACGAACGACATCATGAAAACACTCGCCGTATTGTCCGCGATCCTCCTGCCTCTGACGCTGATCGCCGGTATTTACGGGATGAATTTTGACAACATGCCCGAACTGCACAGCGCAAACGGCTATTGGACAACCCTCGGCGTAATGGTGCTGATCACCGTCATTTTGCTCATATATTTTTGGCGGCGTGGATGGATCTTTCAGAAGGACGACGAGATCATTTTGCCGGTGGATAAAGAGGCGGGCGAAAATGAATAGTCATTTTGCTCGTTTTGCGGTTAAACGCAGATTACGAACTAGAGAGTTCCGTGCTTTACTTTTCTTCCTTTGCGTTCTTGGCGACTTCGCGTGAAATCGCCCTTTTCACGCAAAGACGCAAAGTCCGCAAAGAAACCGCAAAGAAGAAAAAGAAGAACTCAGCTTCTTTTTTCTAATGCTTAATCTGGGGTAAAACTATTCTCAACCGCCAAAATAACGAAATTATGAACCAGACCGTCTCTCCAATAATTTCTCGACCTGTAGATCGCCGAGGCCGTAGACGCCGGCTCGGTTTGTGAATTCGGGGAAAATGTCTTCGAGAGTGGTTTTGCCTTCGAACTGGATCTCGGCAATGATTTCTTGCGGGCGTGTGTCTTTGTCGATCGCGGCTTCGCAGACCTCAGCGAGATATGGGAAGCAGGTTTGATCGGTAGTCGCGAGTTCTTTCAGCTTCGCACTGTCGCCTTTTCGGTATGCATTCCAAAGAGCCGCTCCGAGGGCAACCTCGGCATCACTGAATCTAGTTTTTTGCGCGAAGCACTTCTCGAGATCTTTTGATCCGAGTTTCCCGAATCCGAGCCAGCGGTCTTCTTCGGACCTGACGATCGGCTCGACTCGATAAACCGTCGCTCCCGTTTCGCTCAGCGGCCACAGGCAAAACCACATATTTACGGAGCAAAAGAGTTCGTATTCGAACCAGAGGTTTACTTCATCTTCAGCGTCGAGATCCAGGAGACGGGCGAGTTCGTCGGCGACGGTTTCGTGATAGGCGATCTCGTCTTCCCCGTATTCGGACAGGATAAAACGGGCCCGCTGTTCCCAAAAATCGGGCAAAATGTCTGCATCGACATCGCCGACAACCAGGCATTCGCGGCAAACGATCACCTCGCCGCCGACGTTTGTTTTCTTAAATTCCCCGGCGACCGCATCGCCCGGTAAAACGTGATAGATCATATCGCCAAATAAACCGCGTACCCGACCGCGAGACAAACGCCAGCATAGACACCGGCCACAATATCATCCGCACAAATGCCAAGTCCGCCGGGTAATATTTGCAGATCATCGATCGGATAGGGCTTCCAGATATCGAAGAGGCGGAAGAGTAAAAATCCCGCGAGGATGAATGGCCATTTTATTCCGAATGGAACAAAACAAAAGGTGATTAGCTGGCCCATAACCTCGTCAATGACCGCTTCGGACGGATCATTGTTACCCAAAAGCGGTATGGAACGCCTAGATGCCCAAATGCCTGATAGACAAAATAACAGGAGCAGAAGTCCGTTCACGCCCCAAATGACTGCATTAATTTCGGGGGAACTAAATATCTGGGAAAAGTCAAAGTGGAGAATCTCGGGACGCTTAGATGAAAAATAGCTAAAGGCCAGGATTCCTTCGATCCACGCAATTCCAACATAAATCAGGACACCGACCATCGAACCCCACGTCCCCGGTGCGATGGGACCATAGCCGACGCCGACCGTCGTCAACGCAAGCGCGATGTAATCGACGATGCCGGATGGTTTTCGTTTTTCGACGGTGGTTTTCATTTGAAGAAGAGCTTTAATTCTAGCCGCTAGCTGCCAGCTTCAAGCTGCTAGCCAGACTCTTGCTAGTAGCCGGCAGCTATCGGCTGGTAGCTAGAATTTGTTTAATGCCTCAAAATTCAATTCCCTGCTGGGCGAAGATGCCTGCGTGGAACGGGTGTTTGATCTCGGTCATTTCGGTGACGAGGTCGGCCTCGGCGATCAATTTTTCGAGGGCGTTATCAACGTTTCTGCCGGTTAAAATTAAGTGTAAATGCGGTTGCTTTGCACGGACCTCGCGGATCTCGTTTATGACAGCGTCGATGTCGAGAAAACCATAGCTTAGAACATACAGCAGTTCGTCGAAAACGAGTACGTCATAGTCGCCGTTTCGCATCTTATCGACGCAGAGTGCCCATGTTTCCTCGCTGGTTTTGATGTCTTGCGATTTGTCGTTGGTGTCCCAGGTGAAGCCGTCGCCCATTGTGTGAACCTCGATGCCGAGCTTTTCGAACGACTCGTGCTCGCCGTAACGGTCGGTCTTGGATTTCATGAACTGGATCATGCAACAGTTCATTTCTCGGCCCGCAGCACGCACCAAAACGCCGATCGCGGCCGTGGTTTTGCCTTTGCCGTCGCCGGTGTTGAGCATCAACAGGCCCTTGGTGTTTTCGCGGTAATCGTCACGCCGCCATTTGTAGCGCTTTTCGGCCATAGGTTAGGTGCGGCTATTTGTGTCCATTGCCGTTCGAGCCGTTGGTTGAATGGTCGAGTGCATATCGCATTGCACCGACAAGTTTCGCCTCGGCTTCGTCCCAATTACCTTCGATGCGGAGCCCGGCCGCATTTTTGTGGCCGCCGCCGCCGAAGCCTTCGGCGACCTTGGCAACATTGATATCGCCTTTCGAACGCAGGCTGACGCGATACTCATCGGCGCCGATCTCACGCATGTATATTGCCGCCTGGACGTCTTTAGCAGCGAGCGGAATATTTACAAAACCATTATTATCGCCGTCGATAGCACCCGAAACCTCTTTCATTTCAATGGTTTGGCGGAGCATCGCGATTCGGCCGGAGTCGTCGCGTTTGACGGTTTCGAGGACGCGGCGCATCAATTCGATACGCGACCAAGGGTAGTTATTATACACGGCCTCGCCGATCGTCGCGGGACGTGCACCTGCCTTGATGAGTTCAGACGCGACCTTTAGCGTGCGGTCGGATGTGTTTGGGAAGTGGAACGAACCGGTGTCGGTGACGAGCGCCATGTAGACGCATTCGGCGATCTCTTTGGTGATTCGGCCGCCGATGGCTTTGCAGAGATTATAGATCATCTCGCCGACTGCCGATGCGGTCGAATCGATCCAGTTGATCGTGCCAAAATGCTCGCTTGTCGAATGATGGTCAATGTTGACGGTGAATTGGTCATGGAGCCCGGCAATACCCGGTCGCGAAACGTCGCTGCATTCGATGACAAAGACAGCATCGTATTTGCCATCGATCTCTCGAACGTCGCGGATCTCGTCGGCTCCGGGCAAGCTCATGTACGCCGGCGGAACTTCGCCGTGTACGATCACTTCGGCAGTTTTACCGAGCGAACGCAAAAGCCAGCAAAGCCCTAACGAAGAACCAACACCATCACCGTCCGGCTTGATATGCGTAGTTATCGCGAACTTGCTCTTATTTTCAATTAACTCTACTACTTGACTTAACACCGGCAATACAACGATATATGACGGGTCATAAACGATGAGCGTGGTAGTCGGAGACCGCTCCCAAATCGTTTATTTATTGATCGCCACTATCTTCCGTCCTTTCTTCAAATTCACCCTTGATCGTGAGATCCTGCAGGATCTCGCTGACACGCGCGGCGTTTTCTTCGGCCGTGTCGCGTACAAAATGTATGTGCGGAGCGTGTCTCAGGTCGAGATTCATCGCTACCTGCTGGCGGACGAATGTCGAGGCGTTTCGCAGCGTTTTCAGCGCGGCCGCGATCTCGTCGTCCGTTCCGGTTATCAATACAAAGACCTTGGCGTCACGCAGATCAGGTGCGACCGTCACATCAGTGACCGTCACCATCACGAGCCGCGGATCGTCGAGTTCGAACCCGACAACCTCACCGATCTCCTCTTTCAATGCCTCAGCAAATCTCTCGGGCCGCCGCATACTGGTTTACAACTCCGTCGCGGCCGTCCGTTCGATTATGAATGCCTCGATCTCGTCATCGATCTTGAGATCGTTGAAATTGACGAGGCTGATGCCGCATTCGAAGCCCTGTTTGACCTCGTTGGTATCTTCCTTAAAGCGTTTGAGCGTCGCGATATCGCCTTCCCATGTGACAACGCCATCGCGGATGAGTCGTGCCTTGGCCTGACGGCGAATGAGCCCTTCGGTGACGCGGCAACCGGCAATGGTGCCGACCTTCGAGACCTTAAAGAGTTCCTGAACGATCGCTTTTCCGAGAATGACTTCTTTTTCGATCGCGTCGAGCATGCCGATCATTGCGGCCTTGATCTCTTCTTCGACCTTGTAAATGATCGAGTGGAGGCGAATATCCACGTCCTCGTGCTTGGCGATATCGGCCACGCGGGCCTCGGGGCGAACGTTAAATCCAATAATGACAACCGCAGTCGAAGCGTCGTCCGCCTGTGTCGCCGAAGCTAGCAGTACGTCCGATTCGGCGATCGCACCGACGCCGGCACGAATGACGCGGACCTTGACCTTTTCGGTCGAAAGTTTTTCGAGAGTTCCCTTGAGCACCTCGACCGAGCCTTGAACGTCGGCCTTGAGAATGACCAGCAATTCCTTGATCTCGACCTGACCGAGCGATTCGATGCCGCGTTTGGTGGTCTTGAGCATCGCTGCCTGACGGGCGTGCATTTGCCGCGTCTGGGCGATGTCCTGAGCACGTTCGACATCGGCGACGACCTGGAATGTGTCACCAGCCTGCGGTACGCCCTGTAGTCCTAATATCTCGACCGGTGTTGCCGGCAGAGCTTCGGTCACGGCCTCGCCGCGATCTGAGAACATCGCACGAACCTTGCCTGAATACTGTCCGACGATGAAAGGATCGCCGACCCGCAGAGTTCCCTGCTGGACGAGTGCAGTTGCGACCGCTCCGCGTCCCTTGTCGAGTTTTGCTTCGAGCACGACCCCTGAAGCACGACGTGTCGGGCTGGCGGTGAGTGCGAGAATGTCGGCTTGCAACAGAACTGTTTCGAGCAAAGTGTCGAGATTCTGTCGCTGTTTCGCCGAAACTTCGACCATTTCCGTATCGCCGCCCCATTCGACGGGATTGAGTCCGAGAACTGCGAGTCCCTGTTTGACCTTGTCCGGATTTGCTCCGGGCTTGTCGATCTTGTTGATAGCAACGATGATCGGCACGCCGGCAGCTTTTGAGTGCTCAACGGCCTCAACGGTCTGCGGCATAACGCCATCGTCGGCGGCAACCACCAGGATAACGATGTCAGTCGCTTTCGCACCGCGAGCTCGCATCATTGTGAACGCTTCGTGACCCGGTGTATCGAGGAAAACAACGCGACGCGGTTCGGCTGGATTATCGGCATTTGGCACCATTACGCTGTAAGCACCGATGTGCTGCGTGATACCGCCGGCTTCGCCTTCGGCGACATTTTCTGAGCGAATCGCGTCAAGCAGCGATGTTTTACCGTGATCGACGTGGCCCATGACGGTGATGACCGGAGCACGAGTGAGTTCGACATCGTCGGCATCGGCGGCGATAAGCTCTTCGAATTCCTGCTCGATGACCATTTCCTCGAACGGAACGAAGCTGACATCGTAACCAAATCCAGTGGCCATTTCCTTGGCCATCTTCTCACCGATCGGCTGATTGAGGGTCGCGAAAATGCCTTTTTTGATCAAAAGCTGCACGATGTCACGCGGTGTGATGCCAAGAGCCTCGGCAAATTCGCGGATCGTCGCACCTTCTGTCAGGCGTACGGCCTTCAGGTTATCGGTATCGATAGAACCGACCTGATCCAGGACGCGTTCCTCGATGGTTCGCTTCTGTGGTGTATCGAGATCGCGCTCGGCAAATCGGCCGCCCTTGTCATTGGCGCCCTTGCGGCCGCCTCCGCGACCGGGCCGTCGGCGGTTGTCCGTCGGCGGCGTGTAATTCATCTGCGGCGTCTTGGTCTCGCCGGGAGTTCCGGAGAATTCCGTGCGGCGGCCGCGAGAATCGACTCCGCCCTTGTCACCAAGCAACCGGCCCGTTTTGGTCGGAGCATCGGACACAAGCTTGTCACCGGCCTTTATTCCTTTTTCGAGTGCTTCTTTAGTAAGTGTTAGTGTTTTTCGGACAACGCCGGATTTACCGACTATCGGCTCAGCGACCGTCGGCGTCCCAGCAACCGCCGGTGTTTCAGCGGCCGGAGCGGTTTCGCTCGTTTCGGTTTCGGCCGGAGTTTCGACAGCTTCGTCCGCCGCCTCGACGACTACTTTTTTCTTTAATGTCTTGTTTAGAGTTCTGTTGCCGATCGCCGGTGTTTCCTCCGCCCGAACAGCGGTCTCGACCACTTCGACAGGTTCAACCTTTTCGACCGGCGGAACAACCTTGGTGGCGACGAGCTTTTTGACCGTCGAGGTTGCCGGAGTTTCATCAGGAGCCTCGGCCGGTTCGACCGCGACCGGTTCGGCGGCTTCGATTACCGGCGTTTCGACCGTTGATTCATCGGACGGAGCGACCGATTCATGGATCGCCTCATCGGTGTGGGCATCATCCTCTTTTTTGTGGGCCTTGATGATCTTGATCGCGCGTTTGGGAGCGATCTCGGTTTTGGGGAAATACTTGAGCCTGACCTTTTCAGCAAACTCCGCGCTGACCGAGTTTGACGCGACGCTGACGTCGGCACCGACGCGGCGCAGATCTTCCATCACGCGCTTCGTGTCCTGTTTCAGCTCTCTCGCCAGATCGTAAATTCGAACTGCTTTTCGAATTGCCATATATAAAATATCTCAAACCAAGCCCAAACGATCCGGGCATTTCTTGCTTAAAGAGCAAGCTCAACGGCCGCATGCGGCCACTCATCGGTGTTGGACGAAAGGCATAATAACTTACGCCTCTTTTTCGTCCGCCGCAGCATCAACCTCTGCGTTATCTGCCGTTTCTTCGACGATCTCTTCCGTCGTTTCGGCATCAGTCTCAGCTTCCGTTTCGACTTCCGTTTCGGCGACTTCTTCTTCCGCTGCCGGTTCGGCTTCAGCGTTTTTCGCCTCGACGATCAAAGCTGCCGCAGCGATGATCGCTTCGGCCTGATCGAGGCTGACATCGAGGAAGTCCACAATGTCATCGACCGATGCTGCTGCCAGTTTCTCGACATCGTCGATCCCCTTTTCAGCCAGCGTTTCCGCCTGTGTCGTATTCACGCCCTCGAGAGCGGTGATGGGAACGGCCTCGCCGGACGCCATCATGCGGCCCATTTGTTTCGTGATCTCTTTCTTGAGCAATTCTTCGCTGACGATCTTGATATCCCAACCAACCAGGCGGGCGGCGAGGCGAACGTTCTGTCCTTTCTTACCGATCGCCAGGCTCAACTGGTCTTCACCGACGATGACTTCCATCTGGCGGTTATTCAGCTCAGTAATGCGAACCTGCGAAACCTTGGCCGGCGACAAAGCGTTGGCTGCAAACACCGACGGCTCATCCGACCATTCGATAATGTCGATCTTTTCGCCGCGAAGCTCTTTGATGATCGCCTGAACACGCGAGCCTTTCATCCCGACGCACGCTCCGACCGGGTCAACGTCCTTTTCATTTGAAGCAACCGCGATCTTGGCACGGTCACCGGGTTCGCGGACGCACGATTTGATAACGACCGTGTCGTCGTATATCTCGGGCACTTCCATCTCAAACAAACGCTTGAGCAATTCGGACGACGCACGCGAGCCTTTGATCTGCTGGCCGCGTTGATCTTTGGAAACGTCGGCGATGACGACACGGATGCGCTCACCCTGATTCCACATTTCGCCGCGTGACTGTTCGGGTTTCGGAACGATCGCTTCGAGATTGTTGCCGAGATCGACGATCATGTCGCCGCGTTCGAACCGCTTGACGGTTCCGTTGATCAGTTCGCCCTTGCGGTCGATGTATTCGTCGTAAACTTTTTCGCGAATGGCCTCGCGAACCTTTTGGACGAGGATCTGCTTGGCGGTCTGAGCGGCGATGCGGCCCATTTCCTCCTGCGGCAGAGGGATGAGAAGCATATCGCCGACCTCGATCTCGTCGCCGGCCATTTCGATGGCATCAGCGAGTGAGAGTTCGGCGGATTCGTTCTCGACCTCTTCGACCACGGTCTTTTGAACCGAGATCTCGATCATTCCTTCTTCGTTGTTCCAATCAACCTGAATGCTGTCGCCGGTCTTGTCCTGATTGCGAAACTGTTTACGGGCGGCTGCTTTTACAGCTTCCTTCATCGCCTCGATAACCATATCGCGATCAAGCCCCTGTTCCGTGCACAGCATTTCAATGCTCTGTCCAATGGATGATGTCATAACCTTTTCAGTGGTCAGTAGTCAGTAGTCAGTAGTCAGTGGTCTGACAACTAGCAACCGCTAGCGACCGCGGATATTACTTTCCGCTAAATTCCTTTGAAAGATCTATTTTCAAGTTTGCCTTCGACACGTCAGCATATTTGAAACTCACACGCCCTTTTGTGCGGTCGTCAATAACAATGTTGTCCTCGTCTGCCGAAACGATCTCGCCGATAAAAGCCTTTTGGCCGTCGATCTCGACTCGTGTCTTTACCTTGGCGAGATTGCCCGTAAATCTCTGAAAATCTGCGAGCGAATAAAGCTCGCGTTCGATGCCGGGTGACGAAACCTCGAGAACGTATTTTCCCGGAATAAAGTCGTCCGCGTCTAAAACCTCTTCGACCGCTGAAGAAAACCCTCCGCAATCATCAAGCGTAACGCCGTCCGGCTTGTCAATATATATCCGGACGACCGAATCGCGTTTGGTTCCGGCAACCTCTGAGTGAACTAATTCGACACCGCGAGCATCGGCGACCTTCGCCGCGATCTCCCTAATTTTGCCCGGAATCGAAAACTCTCCCATCATTCACTCGCCAAAAAAATAAAAAGTGGGCCGAGACCCACTTGATACGTCCGATATACGCATCGCAACAAACGATCAGTATATAAGGAAAGTGTTACATAATGCAAGCGAAAAACTAGACAGCGTCGCGAACCGACGCCAGGATCTCGTTGACCTCGGCAAATTTCTTTTCGATCGGCTTAATTCCAACCGATTTCGGATCGGCAATAAACTCTTCGATAACCACGCCGAGTTCGCGTGTGGCGGCGAGGAGACGATTGGATTCGCGTTCGAGGTTTCGGGCCGCGTCTGGTCGTTCAGTGCCGGCCTTTTTGGCTTCGGCGATGCCCCAGTGTGTGAGGCGGACGACGTTAGTTCGCGATTCGGTGACCCAGCTTTCGCTCTTCATGTGAGAGACAATGTCGTCGATGCTCGGGAAATAACCTTCGCGTTTGGCGATCTCGACAAAATCGACATCGACGATCTCGCGTCCGCCCGCAGCCTCAAAAACCTTGACCAGCATTTTGTGATATGTATCCATTGTTTCCGTTTTTTTGGTTAATGAAATTACGTCACGCCGCCCGTTCAAACGCAACAAGGGCCGCACCAAGCACGCCTGCATCCTCGCCGAGCGAGGCGCGAACAATATTAACACGTTCCGCCGGATCGCGAAATGCCCTTTCGTTGACCTCGCGCCGCACGTGTTCTATGAACATATCCCAGCCCGCCGAAACGCCGCCGCCGATAACGATCGCGTCGGGGTTCAGGACATTGACCAGTCCGCTAAAGGCGATGCCAAGATACCTGCCCATTTTAACAAAGACCAATATCGCGCGTTCATCGCCCTGTTTGGCAAGCTCGTAAACTTTTAATGGAGTGTCCGCGTCGATCCCGGCCTCTAACGCCATTCTGACGATCGCCGTACCGGATGAATATTGCTCGACGCAGCCGCGACTGCCGCAGCCGCACGGATGGCCTTCGGGTTCGACACAAACATGGCCGATCTCGCCCGCCGTGCCATCTTTGCCTCGATACGCCTTGCCATCGATTATCAGCCCGCCGCCGACTCCGGTCCCGAGTGTTACGCCGATCACATTGTCAATGCCTTTCGACGCGCCCATCCAGTGTTCGCCGAGCGTTGCGGCGGTCGCATCGTTTTCGAGAACCGCTTTCAGCCCGAGCCTTTCGCTCAAAACCGCCCGCAGATCAACGCCCTCGAGCGCCGGGACATTTGGCAATTGCTCCAAAACTCCGGTCGCCGAACTGATCGTCGCCGGAACGGCCGCCGCGACCGCTATCGGCAAGAGTTCGGCCGACATTCCTGAACGCAACTGCTCAAAGCCGCCCGCGATCGTATCCAGCATCGCCGCGGTCGAACCATGGCCCGGCGTCGGTACGCGAACGCGGGCCAAAATCTCGCCGTCGCGGCGCACGGCGGTAAACCGCGCGTTTGTTCCGCCGAGGTCGAGAGCTAGAACTACATTGTCAGAGGGGTTAGTCAATTCGCTGTCGATCAACGCTTTGGCCTGTCGGCTTCGGGGACGTTTTGGTAGACATCCTCGTATTTGGCATAGCCGTCCTTGATAACCGTGTCCATCAGATTTGCCTTGTCAACTGTGGTCACCTCCAGCAATATTGCCGGAACTTCTTTGCTGGCATCGTCTTTCTTAAACGGTTTGGTATCTAGAGGTTCCTTTTTGGCGAGTTTGATCGCTGCCTCGACGGCTGCGCTAGCGAGCGGGATGATCGGCTTGTAGACTGTCATCGACTGCTTGCCTTCGGCGATACGCTGCAGCGCACCTTTGTCTGCGTCCTGACCGGTAACAACCACCTTGCCCGCCAGACCTTTTTTGCTCAGAGCACTGGCAACGCCGCCCGCCATACCGTCGTTAGAAACGACGAAGGCCTGAATATTGTCGTTATTCTGAGTCAACGCATTTTCGGCAAAATTGAGGGCAAGTTCCGGTTTCCAGTCCGGAATGAACTGTTCGCCGACGATCTTGATGTCCTTGGCATCGATTGCGGGTTGGAGCACCGCCATCTGCTCTTTCTTCATAATGCTCGCATTGTTGTCGGTCGAAGCACCGTAAACCATCACGTAATTGCCTTTCGGAACCGTTTTGAGAGCGTATTCGGCGATCTTTTTGCCGATAACCGGAACCTGGTGCGAGATGTATAGATCGATCTTGTCTGAATTGATCAGGCGGTCGTAGCTAACCACGGGCACGCCCTGAGCTTTTGCCTTATCAACCATCGAAGCCGCCTGCGTCGCGTCTTGCGGAGCGATCACCAGCACATCTACCTTTTGCGTTAGCAGATTGTCCACATCGTTGGCCTGACGGTCGGGGCTGTTGTCGGCGACCGTGACCACGCAATCGACGTTCATCTTTTTACAATGCGCCTCAAAGGCGTCGCGGTCGCGTTGCCAACGTTCCTCTTTTACGGTGGCCATGGCGAAACCGATCTTGATCTTTTTCTCTTTCGGGCCGCTCGAACAAGAGGCCGCCAGGAACGCTGCAATTACAGCGACAATTAACTTAAACTTCATATATTGATCTCTCCGGGATTAAGTATCGACTGTCGAAATTAGAACAAAATTCGACGCGTTCGGCAATCCCACGATCGGGTGTTAATTGGCTAAAAATCTTAGTTATTTCGCTTTTTTTTATAAATGACCCGATTTAATGTAAATTTTCGTTTGAAACATTGACGTAATGTGTTATAAATAACTACCAAATCTCAGCTTAGAAGTTTCATTAAGCGTCTCTGGTTGTATTTTTCGATTTTTGCGCGTCTTGAGGCGTTTTCATTGACATATGGCTCTAGTTCGCGTATAAGATTGAAAGGTTTGATTTTTTGAAATTATTGATTTGAAGCAATTGAAGAGGAGAACTATGAATAGCAAACTGTGGATTAAGAAAGCACTTTCGACGTGCTCAATGGTTGCGATACTCGCGACATACTCAATGGTGGCACTGGCAAGTGATGCCAAAGCGACCGGCGAACTTATTGTAAATGGCAACGAAGTTGTCACCGTAAATGGTGAAGCCGCAAAAAGCGGACGTACGATTTTCACCTCAAGCATCATTTCAACACCCGCAGAAACGGGTGCGACGCTTAACCTTGGAAAAGCCGGCAGCATTGAGCTTGCCCCTAACACCTCGATGTCACTGTCGTTCGACAGCAACACGGTAAATGTTGTTCTTTCGTCCGGTGCGATCACCAATCTGCGTTCGGCTCAGGCTGTTACGGTAGATGCAGGCGGAAAAGTTTCGGCAGTCAACGCAGGCGATACAGTCAGTGCGACTGCTGCAAAAGACGACGATAACAACAAAAAGAAAGCTGCCTGGTGGCCGTTTGCCTTGATCTTTGGTGGTGCAACCGCCGCGATCATCTGGGCAGTTACCCGTAATAATGGTGCAGACCTTGGCGGCGGCACAACTGTTGTCAGCCCGAACCGTTAATTTTTTGTACCTTATTGGCGTGTAACGCTAAGACGGTAATTTATCTATTCGATACTGAATAGAACAGGAGGATATTTACTCAAATGCTCGGCAAAAATAGAATTCGCAAAATAACTACTTTATTCACACTTGCAGCCGTTTGGACGGTTTACTCGATGGTCGCATTCGCTATCCCCAGCATGACTGGCGGCGACATCACAGTAACCGGCTCGGTGACCGTCAATGGTCAGGCAGCGGTTTCAAATTCAACAATTACCTCGGGCAGCACGATCGTTACGGGTGCGAATTCGAGTGCTGTTATCAGTCTCGGCAAGTCGGGACGTGTCGAAGTGCAGGCAAACTCGAGCTTGACGCTGAGCTTCTCGGACAGCAGCATCATTGGTACGGTAAACGAGGGCAAGTCAAGCTTTTCGAATGCAGCAGGCGTTGCAACCACGGTCACCACCAAACATGCTACGACCATCGCTGATGCCGGGCAGGCAAACAGCTTCACGGTCGAGGTCGAATGTTCGCACACACACGTTGACACGACCAGCGGTCTTGTAACGATGCGTGAAGGCACATCTGACAAACAGGTTTCGGCAGGAACATCGGCGACAGCCGGTAACCTTTCGCAGGCCGGTTGCCAGCCTTGCTTGCGTCCGGGTTCGGCTCCTGAAGTTGCTGTTGCCGGATGGCCTTGGCTTCTTCTCTTGGCTGCAGGTGCTGCAGGTGCTGCGATCTTCTTGGGAACGCAACGCAATGACACCACGCTTGGCGGCGGCACAGTTGTCGTCAGCCCGGTTCGATAGTCTCAAATCAATTGTTTTTGAACATCGCGGGTCATGTATTTTACGTGACCCGCGATCTTTTATTGTCCGTTTGTGAATAATTTAACAAGTTAATAGATTTACCCATTTATATTGATATGCATATTGCAGTAATTGGAACAGGTTACGTCGGGTTGGTTTCAGGGGCATGCTTTGCCGAATTTGGCGTCGAGGTAACATGCGTCGATGTCGATGTGGCGAAGATCGAAAAGTTGAATAACGGCATTATCCCGATCTATGAGCCGGGCCTCGATAAGATCGTCACAAAGAATGTCGCCGCCGGACGTCTTCATTTCACGACCGATATCAAATCCGCAGTCGAAGGTGCCCTCGTCGTCTTTCTAGCCGTCGGAACCCCGCCGCAGCCCGACGGAACGCCCGACATGAGCTACTACCGTCAGGCCGCAAAGGACATTGCCGAATCGATGAACGGTTACAAAGTGCTGGTCACTAAATCCACTGTTCCTGTCGGCACTGGCAAATGGCTTCGCGAATTTGTGGCGGCCAATCTGAATACCGAGACCGAATTCGGCGTCGCATCAAATCCGGAATTCCTCCGCGAAGGCGCCGCGATCGAAGATTTTATGCGGCCCGACCGCGTGGTCATCGGCAGTAACGAAGATCGTGCGATCGAAGTGATGAAAGAGCTTTACCGTCCGCTTTATCTCATCGAAACGCCGATAGTCATCACTTCCCTCGAGGCCGCCGAGCTGATCAAATACGCAGCGAACGCTTTCCTCGCGACCAAGATCACCTTCATCAACGAGGTCGCAAATCTCTGCGACGCCATCGGCTGCGACGTTCACGATGTCGCCCGCGGCATGGGAATGGACAACCGCATCGGCCGCAAGTTCCTGCATCCAGGACCCGGTTATGGCGGTTCGTGCTTTCCAAAAGATACTCGTGCACTGACCACTGTCGCCGATCAATTTGGCGTTGAGACCATGATCGTCGATGCCGTCATCGAGGCCAACGAACGCCAACGCGGAGCGATGATTCCCAAGATCGAAAAGCTAGTCGGCGATCTCAACGGTAAAAAGATCGGCATTCTGGGACTCTCGTTCAAGCCAGAGACCGACGACATGCGCGAATCGCCGGCGATCGAGATCATCGCCCAGTTGAAGAAACGCGGAGCGATCGTTAAAGCCTACGACCCCGTCGCAATGGACGAGTCGCGCCATTACATCGACGGCCTCGAATATGCGACCGACGAATACGACGCCATCGACGGTGCCGACGCCTTGGTTATCCTGACCGAATGGAATCAGTTTCGTGCCCTCGACCTCGATCGTGTCAAAGAACTGCTTTCATCCCCCAAGATCGCCGATCTGCGTAATATCTACGAACCCAAAGTAATGCGCGAACTAGGCTTTGAATATGTCGGCGTTGGTAGATAGAAAGACAATGAGAAAATGAGAGAGTGAGAAAGTGAGTAAGAAGATCACGCGACATCAAGATCTTGAAGTTTATAAGAAAGCTTTCGAAGCTGCAATGGAGATCTTTGATCTAACCACGGCTTTCCCAAAAGAAGAAATTTATTCTCTCACCGATCAGATCTGAAGATCATCGCGATCGGTATGCGCTAATATAGCTGAAGCGTGGCGAAAACGCAGATATGAGGCGGCGTTCGTAAGCAAACTAAATGACGCCGAAGGCGAAGCCGCTGAAACCCAAACGTGGTTGGAATTTTCGGTGCGTTGCAATTACCTCGAAATCACAATTGGCCGTCGGTTATTCAAGTTATATGATGAGATAATTTCAATGTTGCTAACTATGGGCAATGCTCCAAGCTCTTGGGTAATGCCCTCGGGATTGAGGAAACGGTAGAAAGGACCATTCGCTCACCTTCTCATTTTCTCATTGGCTCACTTTCTCATTTTCTTCAATTATGGCACTTACTACTAGAATCCTCGTCACCGGCGGCGCCGGTTTTATCGGATCAAATCTCGCTGACGAACTTATCCGTCAGGGGGCGAAGGTCTCGATCATCGACGACCTTTCGACCGGAAGCATCGAGAATATTAACGAGATCACCGGCGACTTTGATTTTGTTGAGGGAGACATTAACGACGACGCGGCTGTGTCGCGTGCGATAGCCGGGGCTGAGATCATCTTTCATCAGGCCGCACTGCCCAGCGTGCCTAGATCGGTCGAAAACCCGGCTGAGACGCACCGTGTGTGCGTTGACGGAACATTTAATTTGTTGCTGAAAGCAAAGGAAACCGGCGTGCGGCGTTTCATATATGCCGCATCGAGTTCGGCCTACGGCGATCAACCGACGCTTCCTAAGGTCGAAACGATGAAAGCCGACCCGCTTTCTCCGTACGCTGTCGCGAAGCTGACCGGCGAACTCTATCTGCGGTCATTCAATAATGTCTACGGCCTCGAAACATTTGCGTTGCGTTATTTCAACGTATTCGGGCCTCGGCAGAATCCTTCGTCGATGTATTCAGGGGTGATTTCGCGGTTTATCGATGCCTTGATGAAAGGCACGACGCCATTGATCTACGGTGACGGCGAACAGTCGCGTGATTTTACCTATATCGCAAACGTCGTCAATGCCAATATCCAGGCCGCTCAGGCAACAACCGGCATTGGCCAGACGATGAACGTGGCAAACGGCGAACGCATAACGCTCAATCAGTTATTAGAAGTGTTAAAGAAGATCACTGGCAAGACCGATGCCGCTGCCGATCATCTCGAAACCCGCCGCGGCGACGTCAAGCATTCGCAGGCAGACAATTCGCTTGCGGTCGAACATCTCGGTTATCGGGAGCTCGTCGGTCTGGAAGAAGGCCTGAGACACACGATCGACTGGTGGAAGAACAGCCGGTTCGCCAAATAGATCCGGCTACTTGCCCATCGTAAATACGTCAGCAGTCACTTCGTTATTTACAAATATCTCCTTCGCCTTAAAATCGCAATAGGCGGTGATCGCCCCGAGATCAAACCGCTGTGCAAACTTTTCCGGGACTAACACACCTTCGACCGTACGATATTTGTCGATCGCGACAGATGTCGTGCCTGTCTGCCCGTTAAAATCAAATCTCGCGTCGTAGCCCTTGATCTGTTTGGTCTTTTCATCGACGTAAAAATCGGTCGCGCGGCCGTCAGGTGACGTAATGCGAAAGCCTTTTTTTCCCTTCGCAGTGTCCGGCAATGCCGTTACGGGATATGTCGTGTCGCCAATTCGTCCGAGTACATAAAATCCGACGCGGTCGAGCGGCGGCAATTTGAATGAATTCGGCATCAGCGTTAGCGTGTCTTTGCCGTCAAATATCTGCTTGATCGGCTGAAACGGATTATTCAGCTCGATACGATATTTCTCGCCTGAAAAGATCATGATGAACGATCCCGGCACGATCTGATTGAATGCATTTGTGTCCATCCCGCCGCGCAGAATAAGCGTTTTCATTTCTTTCAGCTTCGCTCCGCCGTGTACCTCAAGAGCAGATCTCGCCAGCTCTTTAGCGGCCGAATCGGCGGCAGAAACGGTCGTTGCAGGCGTTGCGGGCTTAACGACAGCGGGCTGTGCAAATGCACCGAACACAAAGATAAAAAGAAAACACGTGACGGAAATTAGTTTGGTCATGGTTAGTTATACGCCAAATCGCGGCAATTGGTTGTAAATAAAAAAGGCGGACCGAAACCTATTCGATCCACCTATTTTCAAGTGTCCAATTATATACGATAAAGCTCTCTAAAAGCTAAATCTGACCGATAGGTCGACACGGCGATTTGCCGAACCGCCGCCGCCGCCGCCGAAGAATCCGAATCCGCCGCTCGTCGAACGCGAACGTCCGAACGAAGGTGATGTCAGAGAACCGACCGGTGAACTGAGGTTGACGTTGTTGAACAGGTTCTGAATATTCATTCCAAACGTAAGACTGTATGGATTGCGGTTGTCACCGCCGCCGCCGAACATTCCGCCGCCTCCGCCGCCCATCATGACCATCTGCGGAGCACCGCCGCCTCCGCCGCGATTGCCGCCTCCGCCGCCGCGATTACCGCCGCCCTGGCCGCCCGCAGCGGTCGCAGGGACTTTCTTGCCGCCAAACCCGAACGTCTTGCTCATGTTCAGATTGACGACGACCGTTCCCGGGCCTTGGCCGTAGTTACGCGGAATGATTGTCGTGTCCGGGTTTGAAACACCGCTGATATCGCAGAACGCATTCGTTAGGCCAAGCTGTTGGCATTTATCCGCCAGAGCCGAATATGTAGGGCGTTCGAAATAAAGCGAGTCGTAGTTCGAATCAACACCGGATGTAATGTTGAACGGACGCCCGGTCGATGCGATCACGATCGTATTCGCACGGAAACCCCACGGCAACTGTGCCGAACCCACAAGAAAGATCGAATGACGCGAGTTAAACGCCGACGGCGCATACTCATTGCTCAGGTCATAGCTGTACGCCGGAAATCCGACCGAGTTAGCCGTAAATCGCGGGCTGCTCAGGCTGTCCGTGTCTCCCCTTGCAAAGCTCAGCGTGTATCCGCCGTTTATCGTGTACTTCGATTTGATCGTTGTCCGCAGATTCAGCGTGAGAAGCTGCGAATTTGATGATCCGGTCGATTCGATCTGATAGATGTTGCCAAGCGAAGTGTTCGGCCGAAGAGCCTGAACCGCCGCCGATCCGAGCCCCGCGGGACAAACCGCGACAGTGGGGCATACCGGAGCGTTGATGTTACGCGTTCGCAGCAGATTATTCGACTTCGAAGCCGTAAACGTCGCGCTGAAAACCGTCTTGGGATTGATCTGACGCTCGACGCTAAACGCCGTCTGCATCGAATAAGGCGATTGAAGATCGCCATTGATGCGGAACGGAATGCTCGTCAGCGGCACCAGAGTGCTAAGCTGAGCGGCCGTCGGGACATTAGTAACGCCATTCGGCGTAAAGACCGCCTGTCCGAGAATGTTGTTCGAGTTATTCGTCACAACATACGTGAGCTGCGAGACGCCATCCTGCCGGTTTGCACGGAGCGTTTGATTTTCGCCAAAACGGTCATAAAAGAAACCGGCACCGCCGCGAAATACCGTTTTCGGCGGCTTTGCTCCGCCCGCACCGGGCGACCATGCGAATCCGAAACGCGGTGCAAAATTCAGATTGCTCGAGATATTCGACTGATTCTCATAACGCAGACCAAAGCTCAGCGTCAGATCCTGCCGCACTTTCCAGTCGTCCGTGATGAACGGGCTGTAATCGACCTGAGTAACGCTCGCGACCGGGTTTCCCGACGTAATGCTGAACTGGTTGGGGTTATAACGCGGATCGGGGTTGCCGAGCAATTTCTGTCTGTATTGGTTGATCGAGCTGACAAAAAAGTCGTCATCCGGATTACTCGGCGTGCCGTTATTATCGAGAAAACCGGCGAATGTAAATGTACCACCGTAGCCCGATTCCGAACGGTCTTCAATATTGACGCCGCGAATGCGGATACCAAATTTGACCGCGTGCTGCGAAGCTTTGCCAAACGAGGTGGTCGTGTAGTTCTGCAGTTCCCAGCGATTCGATTTGTTGTAACTGACACCGACTTGCGAACCGCCGCCGGTGAATGCACTCGAAACGTTGATCGTCGGGATCGAATTATCGCCCGTCTGATCGCGTTTGTTAAAGTCGTAGGAAAAACGGGTCTCGTTGACCGTTTTCGCGTTGATGATCATAGTTTCGGTCAGATTAAACCCTTGCTGGTTCGAGACCGACTGTGATGCACGCGAAGCGAGCGAAAAACCGCCAACGCCCTGATTTTCCGATGTCGAACGCTGAAAGTTATAACGGCCGACGAGCGTGTTATTGTCGTTGATCGCGTAATCGATACGCGGGCTGATCGAGAATCGGCGTGTCGGAACCTGAACGTCCTGATTAAAAGTAACAATATTTAACGCCGGGTCGAGTACGATCGCCGAAATGACCGCGTTTTCGTCACGGTCGTTCTCGCTTATATCGACAAAGAACGATGATTTTTTCTTCTGGATCGGACCGCTGAGAAAGCCGCCGTAGCTTCGAGTCTGGCTCGGTGCACGGTTTAGTGCGAATGGATTTCGCGAATTGAGGCTTTCGTCGTTGAAATTAAAATTCGCCGAACCTCGGATCTTGTCGAATCCCGGCTTGGTCAAAACGTCGATACGTCCAAAACCGATGCGGTCAAATTCTGCCGAGAACGGATTCTGGTTGATGCGGATCTCGCGGATCGCTTCTTTCGGCGGCATACGGCCGCCCGTAAATCCGTCGATACTGATCTGCCCGCCGTCAGGTCCCGCCGAAGCTCCGGCC